>TARA_R110000823_G_scaffold47903_2_pt1 | contig 23750 bp, 20 predicted proteins | sample TARA_R110000823 | Tara Oceans TARA_R110000823 (sample SAMEA4397722) | marine metagenome | biome: Polar Biome; feature: [DCM] deep chlorophyll maximum layer (ENVO:01000326); material: water (ENVO:00002006), including particulate matter (ENVO:01000060) such as... | depth 20 m | reverse complement strand
CGGCTGGAATGCCGCCAGCCTGGATGCGATCCGGCGCATCAGCCGGCACAACGACGTCATCTGCCCGCTGATCTTCGATCCGCTGGAAAAAGACATCTCCAACGCCAGCAATCTGGTGGTCAGCGACGGACGCTTCCAGCTCGAGATAGACCCTTCGAAGCAGGCGCTGGGAGAAAAATTCGCAGCGAACTTCCTGCACACGATGAGTCGTGTGCAGGCCGAGTTGAAGCGTCACCAGATTCCCGTAATCCCGGTCGATACCGCGTCTTCCGTCAGCGACCAGTTGCGCGAGAAACTGGGAGGCGCGGGAGCGCCGCGGTGAGCGCACCCGGGCTGCCCGCCAGTTTTGGCAACTATGCGCTGGGCGACGGCTTTCACGAGGTGGTTGCGCCCGCGGCTGTGAGCTGGCTGCCGCAGACGTCGGGTTGGGGGTGGCTGGCGGTTGTCCTGCTGCTGTTCGCCGCGTACCGGGGCAACCGCCGGCTGCGTACATGGTATGCAAATCGCTACCGCCGCGAGGCGAGTGCCAGGCTGCGCGCAATGCACCACGTCGACGCCGGGCCGGCCTGGCTGGGCGAGCTGAACCAGCTTTTGAAACTCACCGCGCTGGCGGCGTTTCCACGCCCGCAGGTGGCGGGGCTCTCCGGCGAAGACTGGGTCGCCTTTCTCAACGCACAATGCACTGAGCCGCCATTTTCCGAACAGCACGTGGCGCTCCTGGCCTCTGGTCCCTACCTGCTGCAGGTGCCGGAACAGAGCGTCAGGCACAGCCTGCTGGCGGCCAGCCAGCGCTGGGTGGAAACGCACCGGGGGCCGGCCGATGTTTGAGCTGGCGCAACCCTGGGCGCTGGGCCTGCTGGTGCTGCCGGCGATCATGCGCCTGCTGCCTGCCTACCGCGAGCGCAGGGATTCCGTGAAGGTGCCCTTTTTCGACACGCTGTTGCAACTCAGCGAAGAGCGTCCGCAGAGCGGCGCGAGGATTCTCAGGCGCGATCGCCTGCAGCGCATTCTCGTCACCTTCATGTGGTGTTGCCTGGTACTCGGCGCGGCGCAGCCACAGTGGGTGGGCGCACCCGTGCAGCAGCAGAAATCCGGCCGCGACCTGATGATCGCGGTAGACCTCTCGGGCTCCATGCAAACACGCGATTTCAGTCTGGCGGACGGCACCCATATAGATCGGCTCACGGCAGTGAAGCGCGTGCTGACAGAACTTGCCGCCGAGCGCGCCGCGGATCGCCTGGGTCTGATCGTGTTTGGCACCGCCGCCTATCTGCAAACACCATTCACCGACGATCACCGCGTGTGGGCCCAACTGCTGGAGGAAACCGAGATCGGAATGGCAGGCCAGAGTACGGTATTCGGCGATGCCATCGGCCTCGCGATCAAGCTGTTCCGCGAGAGTGATTCAGACAATCGCGTGCTGATCATGCTCACCGATGGCAACGATACGGGCAGCACGGTGCCGCCCGTGGATGCCGCCAGGGTCGCGGCAGCCGACGGTATTCGCATCTACACCATCGCCATAGGCGACCCGGCATCGGTAGGCGAGGAAGCCCTGGACATGCAGACGATCAGGCGCGTTTCGAGCGTCAGCGGCGGTGCGGAATTCGAGGCGCTGGATCAGGCGCAACTCAAGGCCGCCTACGCGACGATCGGCGAGCTCGAGCCCGAACTGTACGAGACACTCAGCTATCGCCCGAAACGGAGCCTGCACTGGGTACCGGTGGGAATCGCGCTGCTGCTGTATACCGTGTATCACAGCGTGGCCGCATGGCGGGCGTCGGCCGGCGGGGAGCGACGCGGTGGGGTTTGAGCTTGCCACCCTGGAACATTTCCACTTCCTGCGACCGGCCTGGGCGCTGCTGCTGATTCCCTGGTTGATGATGATCTGGGTGCACCGGCGCAGGCGGGCGCAGCGGGACCGCTTCGGCGGCATCATCGCGCCACATCTTCTGGAACACCTGCGCCTGCAGCCGGCGGACACCCGCCGCTTCAATCCCGCCAGCGTTGCACCCATGCTCATGCTCACCCTGCTGCTGGTGCTGATGGGGCCAACGTGGCGTCAGCAACCATCGCCGCTGATAGAGGACGAGGCTACCCTGGTACTGCTGCTGGATGTATCCGCGTCGATGCAACAGACGGATATACAGCCGAGCCGCCTGCAGCGCGCGCGGCAGAAAATTTCCGATCTGCTGGCGCTGCGGCCCGGCAAGCAAGGGGCGCTGGTGGTGTACTCGGGCTCCGCGCACACGGTGCTCTCGCTGACGGGCGACCGCGACATCCTGCAGCAGTATCTCGCCGCCGTTGAGCCGGGCATCATGCCTCGCTCCGGCAAGTTTCCGGAATATACCCTGCCCCTGGCAGATGACATTCTGCGCGATACCACGGCGCCATCGACGCTGGTGCTGTTCAGCGACGGGCTCGGGGCAGACAGCCTGCACAGCTTCCGGCAGTGGTTCGCGCAGCGCCCCCACCAGTTGGTGGTCGTGGGCGTGGGCAGCGAACAGGCAACTGACGACCTGGCGCCCCTGGAGCGGGAGCAACTCGAGGCCCTCGCCGACGCCGCAGGCGGACGCTACATAAACCTCAGTGTAGATGACAGCGATATGCAGCGAGTGAGTCGCCTCATTGACGATCACTTCGTGATTGTCGAGGATTCCGCGCTACCGTGGCTGGACAGCGGCTACCCGCTGATCTTCCCCGCGCTGGCTTTGTTCCTGCTCTGGTTCCGCAAGGGCTGGACACTCACCTGGGGCTGGCTGCTGTTGCCGCTGGCACTGCATTCAGGCCCTGCCCAGGTGCAGGCGCAAACGCTGGAGGCTAACACCGGGGCAACTCAACACCCGGCCCTCGAGTGGTTCGCGGACCTGTGGCTAACGCCCGACCAGCAGGGCCGATTACTGCTGCAACTGGGGCACTACCGGGCTGCGGCGCAGCAATTCGATAATCCGGACTGGAAAGGCCTCGCCTACTACTACAATGAACAGTTCATGCTGGCGGCGGAGTATTTTTCGCGCAGCGACAGCGACGATGCGCTGTTCAACGAGGCGAACGCACGGGCTCAGGCGCGCGACTACGTGCGCGCGGTTTTGCGCTACGACCGCCTTCTAAAGCGCAGTCCCGATTATCCGGGCGCGGCGCAGAACCGTGCCATTGCGCAACGCATTATCGATGACAGCAATCGCCTGAGCGAGAGTCAGCGACAGGAGCCCGGCACCAGCAGTGCCGATCGCGAATTGGGCAAGGAGGAGGCCGTTCCCGCCCTGGGTGCCGATGAACTGGCGTGGGATACCGCGCAGCCCTCGCGGTACAGCGCCGAAGAGATTCTCGGGAATCCCGCGACCCGGGAGATGTGGTTGCGTGGCGTGCAGACCGATCCATCGAATTTTCTTGCCAGCAAATTCAGCATGCAACTGCAGCGCCGTGAACACAGCGGGCAAAGCGCGCAATGAGAAGAATTCTGCTGGTTAGCCTGTGGCTGTTGCAGACAATCGTCGGCGCAGCGCACGCCACTACCGACCCGATCGAGACGCTTCTGGCCGGTGGCCACCTGAGTGTTGCGACGACCGTGGAACCGGACACGCAGCTCGTACCCGGCCAGCGCGCGCGTCTGGTTATCGAGATCGCCACCGACACCTGGTTCACCGGTGGCGTTCGCATTCGGCTGCCGGAAGTTGCCGGGCTGGTGCTTCTGCAGACGGAGCAGTTCGCCAGCAACGCCAGTGAACTGCGCAACGGGGTGACCTGGGTAGTGCAGCGCTGGTCCCTGGACGTCTACCCGCAACGCGCTGGCAATTTCGTCATTCCGCCCATTGCACTTGAGGTGAGCGTGGCGGGCGGTGCGGGCAACAGCCTTGCAGGTACGCTCCACACCGGCGCCACCAGTATCCGGGCGCGCTTGCCCGCACCACTGCAGAAGGCAGACTTCTGGGTCGCCGCGCCGCGCTTCTCCGTCAGCCAGTCCTTTAGCCGGCCACTGGATGCGCTGGTCGTGGGGGATGCCTTCGAACGTCGCATTGAATTCGCGGCCACCGATCTGCTGGCGATGATGCTGCCGGAATTCCAGCCGCAACACATTGCGGGGCTGAGCGCCTACCCGGCCCCGGCGAAACTCGACCAGAACAGCAATCGCGGCGCAGCGAGCGCAAGGCGCAGTGAACGTATCAGCTACGTGGCCGAACAGCCCGGCGAGTACCTGCTTCCCGCGCGGCACTACTACTGGTGGAACACAACGGACTCAACGCTGGAAGTGCTCTCGCTGCAAGAGACGCGCATCCTGGTGCGCGGCGCAGTGCAGGCAACGCCCGCCACAGGCTCCCTCTCCGCCATGCGGCAGTGGCCTCTGGGGGCCGCGGCACTGATGCTTTTGGCTGGCACAATACTCTGGATGTGCCGGCGGTATCTCCGGCTTTCATGGCGAGAACTGCAACGCGCCATGCTCGCGCTCAAGCAGGCCTGGACAACGCTGCGTAAACCCGCGCTACCCGAGCGGCTCAACCCCGGTGGTAACGAGGGGGAATAAAGGGCAACGCAACGACCGTTGCCGGAATGCGTTTGTCACGCGAGGCAACCGAGAGCTGCGTACCGGGCGCCGCCACCCCGCGCTCAACGAACGCCATGGCGATCGGGCCGCCGACGCTGGCGCCGTAGGCCGCTGAAGAAATCTCGCCCACCTCGCGGCCGTCAACATCAAACACCGCTTGCGCATCGCGCAGGGGCCGCTTGCTCTCGCCCTTCAGGCCAACCCGGCACATTGGCGACTGATCGGGCATATTCGCCAGGATCACCTCTGCTCCAGGGAAGCCACCGGCGCGCGCACCACCGCTACGCCGCGCCTTGGCCACCGACCAGGTGAGCCGGGCCTGCACCGGGCCGATTTCCGGAGAAAGTTCATGGCCGTAGAGACACAGCCCCGCTTCCAGCCTGAGTGAGTCCCGCGCGCCGAGACCCACGGGCTCTACTTGCGCATGCGCCAGCAGGCGCCGCGCAATTTGCTCTGCAGCCTCCGCCGGCACCGACAGCTCGAAACCATCCTCTCCCGTGTAACCGGAGCAGCTGATGTAGACCGCCACGCCATCAATGGCTGTCTTGCATCCGTGCATAAAAGTGAGCTCTGCCGCCTCGGGAGCAATGCCGCGCATCAGCTCGCGCGCCGCCGGACCCTGCAGCGCCAGCAGCGCCTGCGCTTGCAGCACGCTGAGCTGTTGTCCCGCCAGATGGGCTTCGATGTGTGCAATATCGTCCGCCTTGCAGGCGGCATTCACCACCAGGAAAAAACACTCCTCGTCCCAGCGCGTAATGATGAGGTCGTCCAGCACGCCGCCCTCTTCGTTGGTGAGCAGGGCATAGGTCTGGCAGTGCAGGCCCAGCCCGCACACGTCCGCCGGCACCAGCGATTCCAGCAACGCGGCGCTGCCTTCACCCGCGAGCACCAGTTGCCCCATGTGCGAGACATCGAACAGGCCGGCCTTCGAACGCGTGTGCAGGTGTTCATGAATAATTCCACCGCTGTACTGCAGTGGCATGTCGTAGCCGGCAAATGGAACCATGCGCGCCCCGAGTTCGCGGTGGAGCGCATCCAGCGGTGTGTGTAGCAACGTCATCGGGTTCCCTGCGCGTGCGACGAAAGGCTGCCACTCTAACCACAGGCCAATAAGCACGCAAGGCACCCGGGCAGTGTTGCGTGCAACATGCGCTACCCGTCCTGTGCGGGAAAGAATAGCCTGTCTCGTTGTGCGTAGAGGGAGTGTCCGGACGCAAAGCGGACACGTTCGTGTAACCCCGGGACACGCCGGCAACCGTTCAAGCAGCCGGGAAAAGCAGGCAAAACGGGAGCACCAGAACTGGCACCAAAGTTGCTCTATAACCGGTGGCGGCCCGCGCGTCATCTCAACCCACCGGATACAGCAGCGACAGGGATGTACTGTGAGGGCGCAGGGAGCGCGGCGAGGGTCCGCGGGTCGCCGGTCATATTGCCTGTTTTATTTGCGCAAAACTGACATTTCACGCCTATTGTTCAGCCCCCCTAATTTTGCTTAACTCCGCTTTGATGGCAGGCCAAAAACTGGCGGCTACAGACCCGCGAAATAGCGTGCCAGATGCTGGCGGCTAAAGACCCGCGAATAAGTCATCGGGAGGTGATTTATGGGAGAACGAAATCAGGAACACTCCGCAGTGGAGCCGCTGGACGATCTGTTCGAGCCAGCCCTCGGCGACCTGTCGGATGAGCTCATGGAAACCATGGAGCCATTGTCCACGGAGAAACAGCGCCTCGTGCAGAAGCGCCGTCTGGCCGAGCAGCGTCTGGAAGAAAAGCGCTTGCGCGACGAGCTCGGCTGCTACGATCTGGAGTTGGGTGACTACTAGGAGCGGCGCAACCGCTCCAACCGGCGCCACGTTCTCCGCCTGAACCGATCACCCGGCAGTACCGCAGGCCTGTGAAAATGTCGGGCAATCCGATACATTGCAGGCTGTAACCCGCTAGCGGAGCCACTGCCTTGCAACGTCCCGTCTGGCTTCTGAGCATGGATTCGGAAGCATTCCACGCACCGCCCACAACCACGGCATCGCTGCACGCGTACTTTGCCCGGTACGGTCACACCGCGCCCGATACGCACATAGAACTGGTGCACTTCCAGGGGCCGGATGAAATCGACCCCTGGCTGCAGAACTGGCGGCAACAGCAACTGCCTACAGCGCAGGCAGCGATCGCCGCGGGCCTTGAGCCCGTCATCGGCTTCAGCTTTTACACCTGGAATGCGGCGGAATTTCTGCTGCTCGCCGCGCAGCTTCGCGCATTGATGCCAGAGCTGCTGATGATCGCCGGCGGGCCACATGTGCAACAGGCCGAGGACTATCTCGGCATCGACCCCATTGATGTCATATTCCTCGGTGAGGCGGAAATCACTTTCCAGGAGTTCCTCGACTGCCGCGATCGGCACAACTGGCACAACGTCAACGGTCTCGCGTACCTGAACGATGGGGAAATTTTCAAGACGCCGGCGCGCGAACGCTGCCAGAATCTTGAGGCGCTGCCCTCGCCGCTGTCCGTGCTCGCACTGACCGATGAAAACGGCAAAGCGCTGTATGAATCCATCGCTTATGAGACCAGCCGCGGCTGTCCTTTCAAGTGCGCGTTCTGCGAGTGGGGTACCGGAGCCATCGGCAGCAAGATGTACCAGTGGCCGCTGGAGCGCATTCAGAGTGACTGGGAGACCATCGTGGCAGCCGGGATCAAGGACATCTGGCTGGCGGATTCCAACTTCGGCGCACTGAAACAGGATCTGGACAAGGCGCGCATGCTGGTGGAGCTGAAAGCCCGCACCGGGCTGCCCGTTTCCTTCGCCACCTCCTGGTCCAAGAAACACAGCCGCCAGGTACAGGAGATCGCCCTGCTGCTGCACGAGCACAAACTGCTGCCGCACTATCAACTCGCGCTGCAAACACTCACCCCGGAAGCGCTGCGCCTCAGCAACCGCCAGAACATGAGTTCCAACGAGTACAAACCCATTGCCAAGAGTATGTCGGAACAGGGCGTGCCCATCGCGGCGGAGCTGATCTGGGGTCTGCCCGGCGATACCCTGGCCGAGTTCGAGCGCAATCTCGACGAATTGCTCGCTTCATTTCCCAACATCAATATCTTCGGCTACACCCTGCTGCCGGGCACTGAATTCTACCGACGCCGCGAAGAGTACCGCATTGAGGCAATCCCGGTGGCGGGCTACGGCAAGGCGAAGGGTGAGTACGTTGTAGGCTGCCACAGTTTCAGCCGTGACGAGGGGGAAGAGGGTTACTTCCTCATCAGTGCCCACATTCTTCTGGTGCACGGGCATATCATGCCGCTCACTACCCGGCTGCTGGCAGTTGCGGGCAAGGTGCCGGTGTCGCCGCTGTTCCGTGAACTGCTGCGCAATATCATCCGCCTGCTTGAGCATGAGCTGCAAGCGCTGGACGCGAGCGACCGCATGGCGGTATACGAGGCGCGCAACGCGATCTACCTGGCCGCACTGTCGCGCCGGGAAGCAATCTACGCGTCGCTGGAAGCCACAATCGAGGAACACCACATCGCCTACGGCGAAGATCCGCGCGCCGCCCTGCAGATACTCGAACTCGACCAGGCCCTGTGCCCACGCACGGGGGGCGAAACAGTGCTGCGGCAGACGTTCAGCTTCGACCCGCGCGCCGCCTACTCGGCACTCGCTGCGATGGAACTACCCACACTGTCGGCCACACCTCCCACCGACGTGAGCATTCGACACCCCGGCGGCGTGGGCGACATTCTCAAAGTGGCAGATGGCGGCAGCTGGCTGCGTGGCGTCATACAGGACGCTAGTGCAGCCGACACGGACGTACAATTCGTGGCGCTTGCCTGACTGGTGCGCACCGCCTTCAGGCGGGCCCGGTCAATGTTCGCAACTTTTGCAGTCCCTCCGCGCTGGCGGTGAACACACCGTGCTCGGTCACCAGTGCGGTGACCAGTTCAGCGGGAGTAATATCGAAGGCCGGGTTGTGTGCAGCGGTATGGGCGCCCGCCAGGCTCACGTGACGCACATTGTTCGCGTTGTCCAGCCCGCCGATGCTCAGCACCTCCGACGGGTCGCGTTCCTCGATGGGTATGTCGTCGCCGCAGGCACTGCTCCAGTCGATCGTGGACGCCGGCAACGCGACGTAGAACGGAACCCCGTTGGCGTGTGCCGCGAGCGCCTTTAGATAGGTGCCGACCTTGTTGCAGACGTCACCATTGGCGGCGGTGCGATCCGAGCCGACAATCACGCAGTCCACCTCCCCGTTGCGCAGGAGCGGCCCGCAGCTGTTGTCTACCACCACCGTGCAGGGTACGCCGGCACGCTGCAACTCCCAGGCCGTGAGATTCATGCCCTGGTTGCGCGGCCGCGTTTCGGATACCCACACGTGCACATCCAGCCCCGCAGCATGCGCTTTGTAGATAGCGGCCAGCGCCGTACCCCACTGCACGGCCGCCAGCCAGCCGGCGTTGCAGTGTGTCATCACGTTCAGACGGCCGCCGTTTAAACACCCGCGCAGCAGGCTTAAACCCTGCTCGCCAATCTGCTCACAACTGGCGATCTCATCGGCGCGCAGCGCCTGGGCTTTCTGCAGCGCAGCGGCAGCACGCTGCGCCGGCGGCAGCGCGGTGACCACGTCGGCCATCTGCTGCAGCGCCCAGCGCAAGTTGACCGCGGTGGGCCGGGTGGCAAGCAGTGTCGCCTGCGAATGCTGCAGACTTTCATCGGAAGGATCGTCAGCCAGGGCCTGCGCCACGCCAAAGGCGGCGGTGATGCCGATCAGCGGCGCGCCGCGTACCTGCATGCTGCTGATGGCGTGACAGTAGTCCGGGAGCGCATCGAGCGGCAGCCACACCGACACATGCGGCAGCAGCGTCTGGTCGATAACCTCGGCCCTGTGCTCCCGTTCGTTCCAGCGCAGGCTGGATAAATCGTCATTGCTGAACATCGGCGGCTCCCTTATACCTGCAGCAGCAGGTGTTCGCGTTCCCAGGAGCTGATGACACGGTTGAATTCCTCAAACTCATCCAGTTTGACGGCCGTGTAGGCGCGCACAAAGAGGTCGCCGAAAATATCCACCATTTCCGGGGAGGAGCCCAGATGCCGCAAACCCTCCTCCAGGGTGCGCGCCACTTCCACGTCCTCCTCGTTGGCGGTTCCCTCGTGCGGTGCGGTGGGTGCAATCCGGCGCTGCATGCCCAGGAAGCCGCTGGCAAGCGTGGCGGCAAAAGCGAGGTACGGGTTGACATCCGCACCGGGGAAGCGGTTTTCGACCCGCGTTGACGCGGCGTCAGAGCGCGGCACGCGAAACGCGGTGGTGCGGTTGTCGACGCCCCAGTTGAGGTTGATGGGCGCGGCAATGTCCGGCGCCAGCCGACGGTAGGAATTGACGTTGGGCGCATACAGGCTGATCAGATCGGGCGTGTAATGCTGCAGACCGCCTATGTAGTGCATCAGCGCGTCGCTGTAGCCGCCGTTGCCATCGCTGAACAGGTTCTTGCCGGTGGCCGCGCTCAGTACGCTCTGGTGAATGTGCATGGCACTGCCCACCTCCCGCTGCATGGGCTTGGCCATGAACGTGGCATACATGTCGTGCCGGTGGGCTGTTTCGCGCACGGTGCGTTTGAACACGAACACCTGATCGGCAAGGCTCATCGGGTCGCCGTGCTCGAAGTTGATCTCCATCTGCGCCGCGCCGTTTTCATGGATCAGCGTGTCCACCTGCAGCTTCTGCGCCTCCGCGAAATCGTACATGTCCTCCACGAAATCCTCGAATTCCGCCACCGCATCGATGCTATAGGACTGGCGTGAGGATTCCGCCCGGCCCGAGCGTCCCTTCGGCGGCATCAGCTCGTAATCGGGATCGGTGTTGCGGCGCACCAGAAAAAATTCCACCTCGGGCGCTACCACCGCTTGCAGACCCGCCTCGGCGTAAAGCTCCAGTACCTTGCGCAACACGTTGCGCGTAGACAGCGGATGCAGCACGTTCCCCCGGGTGTAGCAATCGTGAATGATCTGCGCCGTGGGTTCGCGGGCCCAGGGAACCACCCGCAGCGTATTCACATCCGGCCGCAACAGCATGTCGGTATCGGTGGGCTCCACGAACGTCCAGTGCTCGTCGCAATATTCCCCCGTCAGGGTCTGCACGAGAATACTCTCGGGCAGGCGCGGCTCACCCCGGGACAGAAACTGGTGCGCCGGAATGAATTTACCGCGCGCGTTGCCTGCCATGTCGGGCACCAGACACTCCACTTCGGAGATGCGGTGCTCTTTCAGCCAGTCCTGAATAATACGGGTATCAGTGTGCATAGGGGGTCGCCGGGACAATAGGCGGAGTATCGCAGTCATGCGCAAACCCCTCAAGGCCAATCTCCGCGAGTAAATACAGGGTGACAAGCTCGGGCCATGTCTGACTACAATGCGTGTATGCGAACACCACCCCGGGTAGATTCCTGGTACGCCGCCAGCGCCAACACCAGCATCGGCTTTCCGACGCTGCGAGGCGCGGTGGAGGCCGATGTGTGCATTATCGGCGGCGGCTACACCGGGCTGTCGAGTGCCCTGCACCTGCGCGAGCGCGGCTACAGCGTCGCCCTGCTCGAGGCGGAACACATCGGCTGGGGGGCTTCGGGACGCAATGGCGGGCATGTCGCCACCGGCCAGCGCGTCGACCAGGCCGGGCTGGAAAAGCTGGTGGGCAGTGAACACGCCCACGCGCTGTGGCGGCTGGGCCTGGAGTCGGTGGAGACAGTAGAAGAGCTCGTACGCAAGCACGCCATCGCCTGCGACCTGCGCCACGGCAATCTGCATGTGGCAGCCAGGGCCAGCGAAATACCGGCGCTGCAGCGGGAGGTGGAGCATCTTGCGCGGGATTACGCTTACGACAAGCTGCGCTTTGTGCCGCCAGAGGAACTGGCGGAGCTCACTTCGGCCCAGGGCTATCACGCCGGCGTACTCGATGCCGGGGCGCGCCACCTGCACCCTCTGAATTATGCACTGGGTCTTGCGCGTGCGACCCGCGAGGCGGGCGCGACAGTTTATGAAAACAGCCGCGTCACGGGTTTTGATGAAGGCGCGACGGTGCGCGTGCGCACGGCTGAAGGGGAGGTTCGCGCCCGCTTCGTGATACTGGCCTGCAACGGCTACCTGAATAATCTCGACCGACGCGCCGCCGGGCGCATCATGCCCATCAACAACTTCATGCTGGCCACGCAACCGCTTTCCCGGGCGCTGGCCGAGAGGCTGATTAGCCATGACAACTCAATGTCCGACAGCCTGTTCGTCATCAATTACTGGAACCTCTCGGCCGACCGCCGCCTGCTGTTCGGCGGCGGCGAAACCTACACCCGGCGCTTTCCGCGCGATATTCGCGCTTTCGTGCGCAAGACGATGCTGCGCGTTTATCCCGAGCTCGCGGCCACACGCATCGACTACGGCTGGGGCGGCACGCTGGCGATCACCATGAACAGAATGCCCGACTTCGGCCGGCTCGGGCCGAATATTTTCTACGCGCAGGGCTACTCGGGCCACGGTGTGCCAACGGCAACTCTCGCTGGCAAGCTGCTGGCCGAAGTTATCAGCGGCACGGCGGAGCGCTTCGACGTGATGGCCTCGGTGCCCACGCCACGCTTCCCTGGCGGCACGCTGCTGCGCTGGCCCGGCCTGGTGGCCGGCATGTTGTTCTACAGCCTGCGCGACCGCCTGGGCCGCTAGCCGCCGCAGCCGGGCGCGCGCTAGAATGGCGCTCCTGCGTTACCAGAGTCAGACCGGCCACATGCCAGACAAGCTGCCGCGCATCGCCGCCACGCAAGACTGGCGCCAGCAACTGCGCGATGTCATCACCTCTACCGCCGAACTGCTCAGCGTGCTGGAACTGAAGCCCGGCCAGGTGGGGGCGAGCGAGGCGGCCTGTGCCGATTTTCCGCTCAAGGTGCCGCGCAGTTTTGTCGCCCGGATGCAGCCGCGGAACCCGCGGGACCCGTTGCTGCGCCAGGTACTGGCGAGCCGGCAGGAACTGACCAGCCCAGCGGGCTTCGGCACCGACCCTGTGGGCGAACAGGATAGCGCCAATCCGCGCGCGGGCATCATCCACAAATACCAGGGCAGGGTGCTGCTGATTGTCGCCGGCGGCTGCGCCGTGAACTGCCGCTACTGTTTCCGGCGGCATTTTCCCTACGGCGAGAACCGCATCAGCCGCGACGAATGGCGTGCAGCGCTCGACTACATACGGGCGGATGCGGGCATCACGGAAGTGATACTGAGTGGCGGCGACCCGCTGCTGGCGGGCGATGAACAGCTCAGCGAGCTGGTGGGCATGCTCGGTGATATACCCCAGGTGCAACGCCTGCGCGTGCATAGCCGTTTACCTGTTGTTATCCCCGCGCGTGTTACGCCGCAGCTACTGGACGCCATCAGCCATCCGCGCCTGAGTAGCGTGATGGTGCTGCACAGCAACCATGCGAATGAAATCGACCGCGAGGTGGGCGCCGCGGCTGGCGCGCTGCGCAACCACGGGATTACCACACTCAATCAGGCCGTGCTGCTCGGCGGTGTGAACGACAGCGTTGCGGCCCAGGTGGCGTTGAATGAACGGCTGTTCAAGGTGGGCGTACTGCCCTACTACCTGCACCTGCTGGACAAGGTGGCGGGCGCTGCACATTTCGATGTGCCCGAGGACACCGCCGTGCAATTGCACGCGGCGCTTCGCGCCAGGCTGCCCGGTTATCTCGTGCCGCGCCTGGTGCGGGAGGTTGCCGGCGCGAACGCGAAGGTGGACGTGTTGGCGCGCGGCTGAAGCGCGCTCAGTTGCGCGGCGGCAGCCCGTGCACCAGGGTGAGGAATTCGAGCTGCGTGCCGGCCCGGCGGTGTTCGCTCAATGCCTGGTACTCCTCGTCTGCGTACCAATCGAGCGCGGCCTGTTCCGAGGGAAAGCGGAAAATAATCATCCGGCCAGAACGCGGCGCTTCACCCTCCAGCGTCAGGGGGTTGTCGTCGAAGGTCACAAACTCGCCGCCGTACTGCTTGAGGAATTTGAAGAATCCCTTCTCGTAAGTGCGGTACGGATCAGCATCGGTGATGGCCAGATTGACCACCATGTACACGGGAACGTCAGACATCGGTATTTCCTGCAAAAGACGGTGAATTGAAGGTCGGTATATTATGGCATTAACACTGCCATAATAGTTTGCGAGGTTCTCACTGGCAAGTTTTCGCAGACAAAAAAATGGCCCCTTCGCGGGGCCATCGGGTCGGATGCAGTACCTGCTCAGGGGTAGTTCGGCGGTTTCTCCTTGCCCATGTCCGCAATACTGACGAAGCCGTTCTGGAAGGCGTCCAGATCGTCGAAGATATCACCTGCGGGCTTGCTCGAGTTGCAGTCCGTCTGCGCGACATAACTGCGGCCCAGCAGATCGACAGCCACCGGCGTTACCACCGTACCGCGCAACGTACCGCCCGCCGAACAGGAAGGAATGTTGATGTTCGGCAGTGTCATCAACGGCATGCCGGCCTCCCCGAGACGCCACTGCTCCAGCACAGCCAGCGTGGCCGCGGTACTGGCGGGCCAATCCGGCGCGCCCAGTTCGGCGCTGCTGGCGATGGCGGCGCTGGCGCCACGGCGCAGGGCCGTGCGCGCGGCGCCTATGGTGCCGGAGAAATTACTGCCGACATTGGCGAGATTCTGGCCATCGTTAATGCCGCTGAGAACAACGTCGGGCGAAAGCTGCAGAGTCTGCAGTGCCCAGATGGCCGCATCTCCCGGCGTGCCGTGCACTGCCGCCAGCACCGGAAAGCCGCTGAGGGTAGTAAGCCCGGTGCTCGCCGCCGGTGCTCCACCGGGAGTGAGATTGTCGCCCTGCCCTGATTGCGGGGTCAGCGGCGCGACCACCTGTACATTGATGCCGGCTACAAAACCGTCCGCCGGATCGTTCGGATCATCCACGAGCCCCTCCACCAGGGCGTCAATGCCGGCGGAATCGTAACCATCGTCGTTGGTGACCAGTACTTCCAGCGGTACCGTGTGGGAGGCGAGGTAGCAGGCATCAGCCGTGCTGCTCAAGGTAACGCCGGGCTGCAAACACGGGTGTCCGCCCGGGGCGAATACATCCGGGTGGTTCTCGTAGCCACGAATCACCCAGGCGCCGAGAATCCAGTTGTCGTCCAGGCCGGTGAACGTCCATTGATCGCGCTCACCCGCGAAGCCCTCCGGCGCGCCGGACGCAGACTGGATCAGCCAGCCAAAGCCCACCAGCCGTGAATCCGGCGTGTTCGCGGTCTCGTACACCAGCAGGTTGGGCCTGATCCGATCAAACTTCGTGTTGTCGCCCGGCAGCAAATACGCGTAGCCGCCCAGGTTGCTCGCGCCATAAGCGGTCGCGCCCGCGGGCAGATCCGCCACGGTCCAGTATTGCTGCGCCAGGCTCACTGAGAGATCCATGAAAACGGAAAACGACAGACACTCCTGGATAGCCAGATCCGGAGCCCCCTGGCACCACCAGGGCACCGTGCCGGTACGTTCGGTGAAACGCAAAGCCGTGCTGTAGTAGCACCCGCTCAGGAAGAGGCTGAAAACCACCAGCAACAACGCCATGCGCGTGCCGCCATGCACACCTGGCGTAGCCGCCAGAATCCTTTTTTTATTCATGCTCAAACACCTCGTTGGCTTCCGGGCCAGATGCCACGGAATCGGTCGATCAATAGCTGTCGCGTCGGCCGGGTTGCACCACCCCGGGGCTAACCCCCGGGCGCAGACTGCCGCCGACAATGAGAGTCTAGAACAACCCGGGCGGCATCTCGCGGGAATAGACGTCTTTTGGCAGTTAGAGATGTTTTAAAAAGCTAAAGCCTTATTTTTCAGAGACTTGGGATTCGCCTTCTGCGGTAACCACGCGAATCCCAGAGGGCTCGATCCGCAGTCGATAGCGCAGTTGCACCCCATCGGGATGCCTGCTGGAGTCGAACAGAAAGGCATCGGCGCAGGCTTCGCCGAGTGCGGCCACAATGTCTTCCTTGATCTTGCTGCGATTCTGGTCCAGCGACCGCGCACGCAAACCGGCCTGCTGCAGATCATTGATGGCGCGCGCGTGACCCTGGTGTTGCTCCATCAATTCCGCCAACCGGGCGCCCGCGTCCTTGTCCGGGCGATTGCTCGGCGGGTTGGTGATCCAGCCATCGTCCTGCAGCCGCGCCAGCGCGTACCACGCGTAATAAAATAGCGGCGTGCCGCCAACGGGCACCGGAATGCCGCGCAGCGCAAGCTGCATGCGGGGGAGATCGATGTGCACGCTATTCGGGGTGTTGGCGATCACCAGCGCCGGTTCCAGCAAGTGCTCCAGCGGTTCTTCCCCGCGCCGCGCCGTGTCGAGCCCCAGCAGGAACCATTGCACCTGCTCCGGCGCCAGCGCCGCCACGCGCGGGTCGGTGACTACACCGAGCACCGCGGCCATATTGCGCGAGTCGGGGGCATGCAAATGCTCCAGGCAACGCTGCTGCGACGCGTTGAGCTCAAGCGCGCCAGCGCGATACCCGCGCATGCTGTCGAACGCCTCCTGACCCGTGTACCCCTGCTCCAGCAGTAAATTGATCCAGCGCCGGTGGGTCACCGACAGCGGCGGCGGCACGAGCAGCGCGATCAGCAAAAACAGCAGGCCGAGCAGCCCGGCAACGCCCAGGGCAAACCAGAGCCCGGGCTGACACTGGTAGCCGAACACGACCTCGCGTTCGATCTGGTTTCTGAACAGACCGAAATGACGCTGCCTGAGCCCCGGCAGCGCATCGGCCAGAACGATGCCGTCCACCTGCAGAAGCTGCACACGGCAGGCCTGGTGAGGCGCAAACCAGGCACTGTCTACAAGCCGCGCCAACTGCTGGTTAATCGCCTCGCCGGCGCGAAGCAACAGGCGCCGGTCGTTGGAGCGTGACTGGGAGGCGCTGAACCAGGATTCGTCCAGACTCTGCTGCAGGTGCTCCTGCACACGCCGCTCGATGCTGTTCCCGAGGGCGCGATCACTCGCCCGCGAGAGAATTCCCAACAGCAGCAGCGTGGCCAGCAGCCATGCCAGGGCCAGCCAGAGGGCGCGCTTAACGGACATGGCAGGGCCGCACTACGGAGAAATGGCGGAAAAAATCCACCTGGGCAACGATCGCCAGGTTGGCCAGCGCTGCCAGCAAATCGCAGTGAACCGGCGTGTCGAGCAGTTCGCTGTGCAGGTACCAGGAGGGGCCGGGTATGGTTTCCTCCAGCACCAGCCCCGGCGGTAACTGCAACGCGCTATCGGGGCCTTCATCGAAAAGCAGCGCAGGGATAACATCCACACGCCCATCGAACAGCGCGCCGTACAGCTGGCGATAGGTACGAAAATAGACAATCTCCGGCACCGCCTCCAGGCCGTTGTTCTTCAGCGCAGCCTGCGGAATCTGGAAGGCGGAAACACTGTTGGGATCATCGATCAGCCCAAGGCGTTTCCCCCGCAACCACTGCTCACTGAGTTCGGGCGTGCCCGCCAGTGAAACCAGTTGCGCGCCATAGTCTGGATAACGCGCCAGGGGTACGTAATCCACCCCGCGCCGGATGGAGCGCTGGCCTTCCTGCAATAATTCCGGCTTGGCGAGAATGAGCTGGTAGCGCGCTTCGAACAGCTCGCGCAAATCCAGGTGGTCGCGGTGCGTGCCGCGCAGGTTAATCTCGCCAAAATGCCGGGCCAGGGGCGGCGACTGGCACCAGGCGGGCGCAAGCTGCAGGTCTTCCACGTACACGGCATCCAGAATTCGCAGCGCCGGGGCCGCAGGGGTTCCCGTTATGCAGCGCAGCATGCCGTAGTCGCGTTGCTCGAGCGGCTGCACCTGATAGGCCTGCGCCACGAGGTAGCGGCCCGGAAGCCACACGCACAGCACCGCCGCCGCATACAGCAGACAGTAATAGAAGAAGTGACTGAATATCCGCCGCAGGGAAATGTTGAAGGGCTCCTGGCTGAAGGGCTCCGGAAGGGGCTTTCGATCTGGCTGGCCTGCGCCAATATTGTCCGGTGGAAGCCCGCGGCGCGCAAGGCCGACGCGTCGGGCGCAACCACTTCATATCTGCTACTTTTATTGCACGGTGCGAGTTCTCAGGCGCAGCCGATGCAGCATCTTTTATACTTAGTAATAAAAGTATAATACTGCTGCGGGCGCCCAATAATTGGCGCGATAATTGCCTATTAAGGCGCGATAACGTATAATCTTTTGCCGAATTTAACTTAGTGGTCTAACCAATAGACATGAACACAACCTCTGCCGGTGGCACGGCACGGCTCCGGGAGCCGGAATCCCGCGATGGCGTTGCCCTACACGCACTTATCGCCGCCTGCCCGCCGCTTGACCAGAACTCCGTCTACTGCAATCTCCTGCAATGCACTCATTTCGCCAGCACCTCGGTTGTCGCTGAAAAGCACGGCGAGCTGGTTGGCGCCATCAGCGGTTACCGGGTGCCCGAGCGCCCCGACACGCTGTTCGTGTGGCAGGTGGCGGTTGGCGAAGCCGCCCGCGGCGAAGGTCTGGCGAGCCGCATGCTCGCACACCTGGTCGACCGCGAGGGCAGCGCCGATATCAACTACATGGAAACCACGATCACCGGGGACAACCAGCCTTCGTGGTCGCTGTTCGAACGCTTCGCCAGCGACCGGGAAGCAGCGCTTGAGCATCACGTGCTGTTCGAACGCACTGCGCACTTTGCCGACCAGCACCCGTCGGAGCACCTGCTGCGTATCGGGCCGATATCACGCGCCCCGGCGGCCCCCGAAGAATCACAAAAAAGTACCGCAACAAAAGGAAACACAGCATGAAAATTTTCGATGAGATCGAATCGGAAGTGCAGAGCTACGCGCGCTCGTTTCCGCGCATTTTCAATCGCGCGCAGGGCGCTTACCTGTACGATGAAGAAGAAAACGAGTACCTGGATTTTCTCGCCGGCGCGGGCACATTGAACTACGGGCACAACAACCCGCTGTTCAAGAAAAAACTGCTCGAGTACATCGAGAACGACGGCATCACCCACGGCCTTGATCTGCACACGCGCGCCAAGGGTGAATTCCTGGAAGCGTTCAACGAAAAAATTCTCAAGCCGCGCGACATGAGTTACATGGTGCAGTTCACCGGCCCCACAGGCACCAACGCGGTGGAAGCCGCGCTGAAACTGGCGCGCAACATCACCGGCCGCGAAAACATCATTTCCTTCACCAACGGCTTTCACGGCGTGAGCCTGGGCGCACTCGCCGCCACGGGCAACTCGCACCACCGGGGCGCATCCGGCGTCAGCCTGAGCGGCGTCTCCCGCGTGCCCTATGACGGCTACCTCGGTGATGACATCGACACCACCGGCTACCTCGACAAGGTGCTGTCTGACTCCTCCAGCGGCATTGATCTGCCCGCTGCGGTGATCGTAGAGACAGTACAGGGCGAGGGCGGCATCAACGCGGCCTCCATCGGCTGGCTGCAGAACCTTGAGCAGGTGTGCCGCAAACACGACGTACTGCTGATCGTGGACGACATCCAGGCCGGCTGCGGCCGCACCGGCACCTTTTTCAGCTTCGAGGAGGCGGGCCTCAAGCCGGATATCGTCACGCTGTCGAAATCCCTCGGGGGCTACGGCCTGCCCTTCGCGGTTGTACTGATCAAGCCGGAACTGGACCAGTGGAAGCCCGGCGAACACAACGGCACATTCCGCGGCAATAATTTCGCCTTCATTACCGCCAAGGCGGCGATCGACAACTACTGGACAGATGACCGCTTCTCGCTCGACATCCTGCGCAAGGGCCGCTATGTATCGAAGCGTCTCGAAGCGATTGTGCAGACCTATGGCGACGGCAACTTCACAACCCGCGGGCGCGGCATGTTCCAGGGGATCAACTGCGTCAGCGGTGAACTCGCCGGGAAAATAACCCAGCGCGCCTTCACCAAGGGCATGATCATTGAAACCAGCGGCGCGGACGACCAGGTAGTAAAACTGCTCTGCCCGCTGGTGATCAGCGATGAAGACCTGGCCAGGGGCATCGATATCCTGGAGGCGTCGATCCGCGAGATCTGCGCCGGCAGCGACAGCGTTCCGGAGGAAGTGGACTATTTCGACGACGAGCGCAATATACTCGACGACGAGCAGGAAATCCTTGAGGACCAGCGCCAGATCGCCTGAGGCGCGCACCGGCCGCAGCCGATAGGCGGCCGTCCATTCACGCAGAACCCGGATTTGAGAGAAAAACTTATGATCGTTAGACAACTTGACGAAGCAAAGCAAACAGAACGCCGCGTAGTATCGCCAGACGGCAACTGGGAAAGCACCCGCATGCTGCTTAAGGCAGACAAAATGGGGTTCTCTTTCCACATCACCACCATTTACGCCGGCGCCGACTTCCGCATGCACTACCAGAATCACCTGGAATCCGTGTACTGCATGAGCGGCGAGGGCGAAGTGGAAACGCTGGCCGACAACAAAGTGTACCCCATCAAACCGGGCACGCTGTACATTCTCGACCAGCACGATGAACACATCCTGCGCGCACGTAGCGAGATGACAATGGCCTGCGTATTTAACCCGCCCGTGAGCGGAAAGGAAGTACACAACGCCGCGGGCGCCTACGAACTCGACGACTCGGACTGAAACGGCAGCACCATTTAACGGTAACCACCATTTAACGGTAACCACCAGCTAATGGTAACTACCAGGAAAACAGACAACAGCCCACCTACAGGAGGAGACGTGAGCGCGAAACACACAGTACACAAGATTGGCGGAACATCCATGCTTGAGTACGATGCGGTGCGCGACAACATCGTGCTGGACCCGGCAACCGGCGGCAATCCGTATCAGCGCATCCTGGTTGTTTCGGCGTACGGCGGCATTACCGATCAACTGCTGGAGCACAAGAAATCCGGCCGGCCGGGCGTATTCGGCCTGTTTGCCGCCGCTCAAAGCGACGAAGGCTGGCGCGATGAACTCGCCCGGCTGCGCGCCCGCATGTACCAGCTCAACGGGCAGTTTTTCAAGGACGCGGTGGGCACGGAACGCGCCAACCGCTTTGTTGACGAGCGCCTGGATTCCGCCGAGGCCTGCCTCGACAGCCTGCAGCAGATTTGCAACCACGGGCACTTTTCCCTGAGCGAGCACCTGCAAACGGTGCGCGAGATGCTCGCCAGTGTCGGCGAGGCGCAGAGTGCCTGGAATACCGCCGAGCTGCTCAAGCGCGACGGCATCGACACGCGCTTTATCGACCTCACAGGCTGGCAAAGCACGGAACACGTGGAGCTGGATGAACGCATTCGCACGGCGTTTGCCGACATCGATCTGGCGACCACCCTGCCCGTTGTCACCGGCTACGCGCACAGTAAAACCGGCCTGATGGCAAATTTTGACCGCGGCTACAGCGAGATGATCTTCAGCCGCACCGCGGTGCTGACCGGCGCGCTGGAAGCGATCATCCACAAGGAATTCCACCTTTCCAGCGCCGACCCGCGCATTGTCGGCGAAGAGCGTGCCATTCCCATCGGCCGCACCAACTACGATGTTGCCGACCAGCTCGCCAATCTGGGCATGGAAGCCATTCATCCGCGCGCTGCCAAGGGTTTGCGCCAGTCGGGCATTCCATTGCGCGTGAAGAACACCTTCGAACCCGCACACGGCGGCACGCTCATCACGCCGGAATACATCAGCGACACGCCCTGCGCCGAAATTATCGCCGGCAACAAGCAGGTGTATGCCCTGGAGCTGTTCGACCAGGACATGGTGGGGCAGATCGATTTGCACGACAGCCAGATTATGGAACTGATCCGGCGCTTCCGGGCGCACATCATCGCCAAGGATATCAACGCCAACACCATTACCCACTACCTGTCGGGGAACCTGAAAACCATCAAGCGCATCATCAGCGAACTGCAGAAGCGCTATCCCGACGCGGAGATCAAACAGACCAAGGTCTCGATCGTTTCGGCAATCGGCAGCGACCTGCGCATTACCGGGTTACTCTCCCAGGCGGTAGCCGCGCTGACAGCGGCCGATATCGGCGTACAGGCTGTGCACCAGTCCATGCGCCAGGTGGACATTCAGTTTGTGGTGCAGGAGAGTGACTTCGAGCACGCCATCCGGGCCCTGCATGCCTGCATGGTAGAGGTGCACGACCACGGTTCCGCTATTCGTCTCGCGAATACCTGATGGCTGCGCGCTTTAGCTGCGCGTGCCTGTGGCACACGCCGTTGCACGCGCCGTTGCACACACCCGTTGCACCCGCCGTTACACGCGCCCAGTAGTGCGCACCCACCGATACAGCGAGCTCCCGCATGACCATTGCCTTTAGCGTTTTTCTTCTGCTTTTCGTGCTGATTGGGCTCTCGTCCGCTCGCCTGAGCCGCCGCACCCGACACGACTACTACCTCGCCGACAATACGGTAAAACCCTGGCTGGTGGGCTTGTCTGCCGTGGCCACCAACAACAGTGGCTACATGTTTATCGGTGTGATCGGTTACACCTACGCCACCGGTTTTCCCGCGTTCTGGCTGATGGCCGGCTGGATAGCCGGTGACTTCCTCGGCTCCATGTTTGTGCACCGGCGCCTGCGTGAAGCCACCGTGCGCACCGGGGAAGTAAGCTACGCCGGCGTGCTCAGCGCCTGGTACGGGCGCAACAACGGCGCACTGCAACGCACCATCGGCGCCATTTCGCTGCTCTTTCTGCTCACCTACGCCAGCGCGCAACTGGTGGCCGGCTCCAAGGCCCTGCACGTACTGTTCGACTGGCCGCTGTGGGCGGGCTCGGTGATCGGCGCGGTGATAGTGGTGGCCTACTGCATTGCCGGCGGCATACGCGCCTCCATCTGGACCGACGCCGCGCAATCCTTCGTGATGATCTTCGCCATGGGCGCGCTACTTGTAGTGGCGGTGGATGCGCTGGGCGGAATGAACTCAGCGCTGAATGCCATGCAACAGATTGACGGTTTCACCGAGTGGTTCCCGCGCGACCTGCCGCTGCCGGGCATCTGGGGGCCGATACTGTTTGCGGTGAGCTGGGGGTTCGCGGGCCTTTCCGTTATCGGCCAGCCGCACGTGATGGTGCGCTTCATGGCCCTCGACAACAGCGACAACATGCACGTGGCGCGGGCCTGGTACTACCTGTGGTTTATCGCCTTCTACGCCATGGCCACCAGCGTGGGCCTGCTGGCGCGCATTCACCTCGGCGACACCGCGAGCTTCGACGCGGAACTCGCCCTGCCGACCATGGCGATGGAACTCATGCCGCCGATGATGGTGGGCCTGATTTTGGCGGGCATCTTCGCCGCCACCATGTCTACCGCAGATTCGCTGGTACTGAGCTGTTCCGCCGCGCTCACGCATGACCTGCTGCCGCACCGCATTGAAAACGGCATGTTGATTAAACTCGCGACCGCGCTGATCACGGCCCTCGCACTTGGCCTTGCGCTGATGAACAACCAGAGCGTATTCAACCTGGTGATTCTCTCGTGGTCTGCACTGGCCAGCGCCTTCGCGCCACTGCTGATAGCGCAGTGCCTCGGCAGGCGCCCGGGGCAGGCGCTGAGCCTGGCAGCGCTCACCGCCGGGCTCGCGACCGCCCTGCTGTGGCGCTACCTGGGCTGGCACGCGATAGCGTATGAGGGGTTGCCGGGTATTCTGGTGGGGCTGACGGTGTTGATGCTGGCTACGCGGCGGGAGAAAGAGCCAGTTAGCGAGTACGCAGTGGTTTAGCGAGAACCTCACTGCCTACTCCCTGGTCAACACTCCGTACTCAGCACTCCCTGCTCAACAATCCCTCCACCGCCATCCCGTCGTCCATCCTGTCGCCATACCACCGCGGCACCAGGGTGCGCGGCCCGATATCAGCCCGATCACGCCGGTTAGCCATAGTCAGCGCAAACACGTTCCCGCGGAAACGTGTATCCGGCCCGCTGGGGATCAGTCGGCCTTTCGGTGTGGCAAATACCGGCTCGGCATTTTCGTGCAGAGTGAGGCTGTAACCCCCTTCATGCACCAGGCGATGATGGTGGCGGCACAGTAGCAGCAGGTTGTCGAGGCGGGTTTCGCCGCCATCGGCCCAATGGCGGATATGGTGCGCGTCTACGTAATGCCGTGCCGTGCAGCCGGGGAAACGACAGCCGCCGTCGCGGTGTTCCAGCGCGCGGCGGATAGCGGGCGGAATACTGCGGGAGCGACGGCCGATGTCCAGTGTGTTGCCGCGAGCATGGCCGGTTGCAT
>TARA_R110000823_G_scaffold49393_6_pt1 | contig 23756 bp, 3 predicted proteins | sample TARA_R110000823 | Tara Oceans TARA_R110000823 (sample SAMEA4397722) | marine metagenome | biome: Polar Biome; feature: [DCM] deep chlorophyll maximum layer (ENVO:01000326); material: water (ENVO:00002006), including particulate matter (ENVO:01000060) such as... | depth 20 m | reverse complement strand
CCCAAACAATTCATTTGCTACAGGTATCTGCTTAAGGAACTCATTCTCACTTGCAGTCTGTACATTAACAATTTCATTTGTTAATCTGTATATACCATCTATTTTTTTAGCTTTATACTCTACATGAAACGGTATAATTCTAGATTTTCTAACTTTAGAAATACCATACTTGCGTTTAAGAATATCCTTATATGTAGATAACTGCATATGATACCCATCCATTTTAATCCCAAAAGGATTTAGAACTATTTTAGTTCCTTTACCAAATCCAGTTACGAAATCACTCTTAGGAGTTACAAACTTATAATCATATATATCTGTTGAATTATCTGAATACAAAACAACAAGATCTATAGACCCGGCTGTATCCTGAGAAGTAACACCCTTTTTACCATCTGAATCGTGTACAATTTGCTCTGGGCGTATATGAAAAATCCCATTAGGATCTATTTTTGCTTGCTGTTCTCTACTAGATTTCACAATGCCTTTAACAGACTTTTCTAGTCGTTTAAAAATTTCTTCACTGACACCTGAGTCTTTAAGTATAGAAGCTCTGTTTCCATGCTTGTACATTACAAGTTGCATAAGCCTTTCCATAGTAGAGTGTAATGCAGTACCTCCAGTACGTTTTATCTCATTATCTCTATTACTATTTATTTCTTTTGCTTTTTCTAGGCCTTGTCTTCTTACAAATATTGATCCTGCCCTATCTGTAGCTCTATTAGCAACAACTTTATTAAGCACATTGTCCCAATATCTTTCTACAAGACCTTCTTCCGCAACCATCCATTTAGCAAACTCTGCTTGGCCTTCAAGATCCTCTAATGGCACGTTCTTTTTTGTAGAAAATCGTTCATTAGTATTCTCAAACTCATTTAATGTGTCTGCTACTTTCTCAACATCGAGTTTGACATTCTCATCTTCGAGTGCATAAAACTCAGTACTACCAATATTAGAATCTACTAACGAGGTATTTATTTTAAGCTCATTCAAGTCACGATTCATAATAGACATAGCTGCAGCCTTATAAGGATTTTCGCTAGGTCTACCTACTAGTTTACGTAAGTAAGCAAGTACTTTATCAAACCATCTTTTTGCCCTAGACACTTTTTCCGGTATTTCTTCTCCAGTTACTTGGCTAATTAGTACTTTAGATATAAGCTTACCTATAGCTTCTTCCTCAAGTGCATCTACATTACTATCATACACCTCGTCATATTGCTCTTTAACTTCCTCGAAGACAGCGTAGTCTCGTATCTCTTTTTTCATAGAGTCATACAAAGGATGATTATTTACTTTAAGTAGGCGCACAAAAAAGTGAGCTGCTTCTTCTGGTAAGGTATCTAGACCCTGCTTTCCCTCCACCACTTCAATTACTCTATTAAGCATATTTGCTTTCGCAATAGCACTTATTGGATTACCGTTTGCATCAGTAATTCCTTTCACAGTTTCTACATCGACTCCTATAGCCTGTAGAAATGATTGTAGAGATTGCTCTAATTTAATGTGGTTAGGTATATTATGCCTCCCTATACGAGAATCTATTTCTTCCTCAGGAAAGATTTGAAGCATATCTGTAAATAAATCTAACTGCTCAGTCTTATTATTTGCTACTGGATCTGACTTATACAGTGCAGAATTCCAGTTCTCAATAACTTGGTACGTATACATAGTAGATGTTGGACTATCTATTTTTATTATACTTTTATCAAGAGGTATTGTTTCTGTAACTTTCTCTCCTATCGCATCTGTAACAACAATAGCGTCATGCCCTTGAGATATAATGTCTTGAAGTCTTTCAACAGTCCATACCTCCGTCATATTTAAGACTAAGGGGTTTTTAGGTTCAATTCTGGCTTCAAATCTATTCCTGTTTTGTCCAGGAAAATTATAGTTTCCAGATCTATCAGCTGGCCCAAAAAATGTAAGGTTTGCAGGTATTTTATCACCTCTGCTATTTACAGTAAAGTTCTTTAAATCAATAGGACGTAACAGTTCTTCTAATGTCTCTTTACCATATCTAACTGACATCTCTGCAGTAGATTTTCTTAACTGAGAATTATTAAGTCTATGTGCAGTACCCATTTTAGAGTTATATGCCTTTAGTCTTTTTAATGCATTAATCCACTGTTGATTGGATATTCCCTCCTGCACGGGGGATCCTGTCTGTGCTTTGGCAGAAAGTTTAAGATCTCTAATAACATTAGGAATATTGCCCCCATTCTTGCGGTACATAGCCATAGCTGTGTACTCTCCTACTTGATTTACTAGTGCTTGCCAGTCTGGGTGGCTTTTATTAGGACAACTTGCCATTATTATTTACAATTAAACATGTCACGCAGTATTGCGTTATGTGCTTGCTCTACTATAAGAGGAGAGTCATTAATTACTAGTGTAATATTATCATTGTTATTTGCTAAGTTACTAAGTAATTCTACTTTAGCCTCTATCTGAGCTGCATTATTACCATCATTAATTCCTAAACCTATAGGAGGCATTAAGATTTGTGCGGCCGGGCTCTTCTCTGCCAGACTTTGAATATTAGCTATTGCAGCAATAAACATAGCATCATTTACAGGGTCAGCAAAATTGTTTTTAATCATAGCGCTTACTACGTCAGTTGTAGCTACGAAAGGTTCAAGACGATTAGTCTCACTTAGTAGTCCCTTCTCATTGGCCTGCCTAGCTAGATCACTAGCCGCAGGAGTTCCCTCAGCTGCTACTGGTATGATAGGAGTACCATTCATTTCTAAAATATTACCTACTTTTACAGGCTCGCTTTGTAAACGTTCTATTAATTCATCATTTACAAACTCTGTAGTAGACGTTTTCTTATCAAGAAGTATATTATTTTCCCCAATAATAGAAAGGCTGTTTTTAGGGCCATACTCAGTAAATCTCATGCCATCCCCTCGGCGAGGCATTTCATTCCATTCTGCACGCCTTAACGCAACAGTTGTATGCTTTAAGTACTCAAACGTCTTTCCTTGACTAGCCATATCAGCTTTAATAGTTTGAATTTTAACCCACTTCTCCATTACGTCAGGAGCAAGTTTAAATACTCTGGTTAAAGTTACAAGCTTTCCTTTACTCTTTAACTCTGCTTTTTCTTCAGCTGAGTATGCTCCTTTTGCACGCCTAGAACTACTAATGCCTGATACTGTAATATACATTGGAGGCGGAACTGTGTGGCGCATAGGCTTTAGAGCATATGGACCTTTATTTGCATTAACCACTACTCTAACTTCATCCGGCGCTAGTTGCTGAGACCGTCCGTTATTTGCTTCTGCTGAGTTAGGAGCTACATACTGACTTTTATAGTTCTCAGTAGCTACAGGGTTCATAAATATATTCTGCACAAACTGATCTTCAAAAGATTGTACATCTATTGTATAATCACTATCTAAGTAATTTTTTAAGATAGGCTCAAGAATCCTAAACATATTTTCTGCGGGCACTAGATCTGTAAACGCTATAGGAGATGTCATAGTACCAGACTGGAGAATAGTAAACTTGACTAAATCTTCTGCAAGTTCCGGATCAGAGTCTAGTAATATTTTCATATCCTCAATAAGAACATTCTTATCGAACGTAGCTAGACGCTTTGAAAATTTCTTTATACCTTCAGTTCTAAACTCAGAACTGCTAATATCACCTGTCTCTAGTATAGGAAAAAGTTCATCTAAAATTAAACTAGACTCTCCCTCTCTAGCTAAGGACTTCTGTAAAGCTTTAATACGCCTAGGCAATGACGGTATATCTTTCCCTTTACCTTGCATTAACCTTACCGCATCCTGATGCATAGCTTTACCATCTGCTCCAGGTATTGTGCTTAGCAGATATGCTACAAAGTGGTTTTCTACTAGGTCAACGTATTTAAGTTTATCGTCAAATGGTAAGGGTGAATCTACAGCTCTTTGAATAAGTTTATCAACTATTGCTGCTCCACCAGGAAGCCTGTCTGATATAAAGACACTGTTAAATAGTCTAGACCCTTTCTCTTGTACATCATTAAAAGAGTTCATATAACTATCTTCTCCTACATATCTATCTAAATTAATATAGTTTCCACTTAGCCATAATGCCTCTTGCTCTTTAACCATAAGTCTAGAATGGGCTCTACTACGCGCAGTACCGGAAGACCTGTCAGACTTAATAGCTGAAATCTTATTAATAGGACTTGCTATTTGTATTCTAAAGCTGTCAAAATCACTCATAAGAAGACCTTGTGCAGTATAGTATGTTGTAGCGTCTTGAGAAGTTACCCCTGCAGAAGCTAAAGCGTCTTCTTGAGATAGTCCTGCTTGTAAATTCTCTTCGAGAAGCTTAATACTAGAATCCATATCAAGTACTGACTCTAACGTGTTCTGATTGTGTGATGCCATTAACTGGTTTGCAATAGAAACATCGCCTCCATACATTTTGGCTAAATCTAGATATTCCTCAGTAATATATTTAGCTATCTGAAAAGGAGTTGATCCAGGATTGTTTTGTACTTCCTCTGCAAACTCTACAATACTTCGCTGAGAAATAAATCTTGCAGCTACATCAAGTGGTACTCCAAGCCTAAGCATTCCTATATATGATGTAAATGTTGCTATGTTAGCATTTATATCAAATACAAACGGATCCTTTGCGACATCTACAAATGCAGTAATAAATTCTCCTACTATTTCAGAAATAAGATTTTCACCATTAACGTCGTAGATATTTCCTAGTGGTATAAACAATGACCCATCCTCAGAAGTCCTATTTGATAGTGTAGTAAACTTACTCAATGCCTTAACTCTTGCCTCGGTTAAAATGAGTCCTAAGCCGGATTTTTGCGCTTTAATTTGGTGTGTATTAGCAACCGCTGCCATTCCAAGACCGGCTTTACCTCCCCAAAACCTTTTAGCCATACTTAACACGTTCTCAAAGTTTAATAAATCAGAAAACTCTGGTGTAGTATTAGAAACTCCTCGGACTTTATTTATTGTAGCCGCAATCTCTTTTAATCTAAATGCAGATACTGGACGTATAAGCTGATCAAAGTTTGTAGGGTCTAATACTATCTCTCTAGACAGCTCTATAATTCTATTATCAATAGCCTTCTGAGCATTTTGATTTTCTATAGATATACTAGGATTTTCTTTAGCATTATCTGCAATAAGCTTCTCTATTATCTGCGTATTAAAAGACTCTAAAATCTCTTCGTGCTCTCTAATACTCTCTTTAAGTTCCTGTGTAGCATCATCAATGCTTTCTACATCCTTAAAGATGTCTGCCCCTAATATGCCTAGTATAAAGTCTATCTTCTCTCCTCCTTTCTCGTTAGGCTTAAGATTTGCTCTTTGTGCTTCCAGAGTCTTAATAGCTTTTATCTCATCAGAAGAGGCATTTTTAAAGAGCTGCTTCTTGTATTTACGTAAGTTTTTAGCTAAAGTAATAAACTGATCTTTCACTCCCTCTACTCCTAATTGATCTGCTATTAGAGAATACTTCTTAGGATCTAAACGCTTCAGCGCTTCAACACGTTCTTGTACTGTAGAGTTTTCGTTAGTTAAATAGTCAATCTTACTGAGTCTATTTTCTCTTTTATTCCATACATAGTTAGGAAAGTACAATGTAAGTTTATCAATATCATAGTCAGATCCTGCTTTTACTACAGACTCGGAAGGAATCATAATAGCATCTCCTGCTTCCTGTGGTAGGAACCCTACTACTTCTATTGCATCAATTGAGTTTAGAGCAGATGTAGGAATACGAAAGCCATAAATTTCAAGAAGCTCTTTGCCTCCTATCTCTACACCATCTCTGTATATAATACCATTTCTAACTGTTACATCGCCTCCAATAAGCTCTTTAAAGTAATGCGGAAGCATAACTTGCATAGCTATTGTTTTACTCCCTTTAGGACCCCTGCGATAGAACCCTAACGCACCTACGTTAGAGCTAAACTTATGCTTGTCTTGGTACACTGCAGGTATATCTACAAATGATCTTGTTCCCTGCTCAAAGCCAGTAGATGCTACTTGTACTTTAGCTCCCCCATGAATTTTAGATCTTACAACTCGGTTAGAGACTAAGGAATACAATAAATTTTCAATCTTACTCTTATTCCCTAGAGTATCTAATACTTTTGTATCTGACTCTAAAAATTTATCAATACCAACTAAGTAAGAGTCATCCATCTCTCGCCGTACAGCTTCATCTCTAAGTAAAGATGCTAGCATACTAATGCCTTTATCTTCTATAATAAAGTTGCCATCTGCATCTTCTGTAATTCCTAGCTCATCCGTTAAATATTTAAAGTTTGTATTGTTAGTCTCATTTTCTAGAGCAGAAAGCTCAAGATCATTTCTAACAATATTCTCTTTTCCAGGAACTATACGTCCCGCTTCATATGCATTAGCTGCTAATAAAGCCCTTTGTTGACTTCCTTTTACTTGCTTATCTTTAATTTTCTCTCCCATCTCTACCTGTATTCCAAAGTACTCGTAGTCAAGCTCTTGGATAAGGCCTTCTTGTATAGGAGAATATTCTCCATTTTCATTATAAAAAGGATTAGAGTTCCCATTCTCATCTACAGCACGGCCAATTTTAACGCCGCTTTCAAATACAGATATACCAACTTGCTTTGACGACTGCATATCCTTGTACATGTTTGCAATAGCCCCATTAGGATTAGTAGTTTCAAATAGCTGTGGGTAGATCGGTAATAAAGATAACTTTAAAAATATTGGGCTAAAGATTTCTGAATTTGAAGATGGGCCATAGTATTGTGGCTTTAGCGGTGTAAATACAGCTTGCTCTTCTTTTGACAATTTAATACCTTGCTGAACTTTTGCATATGCCTGCCTCATTGTAGGTGTAACATCTCCAACCCTTTCCATAAACTCCATATACTCATCCATGATTATATACCCTTGAGCGTCTGCCTCAACAAAACTTAAGAAATCAAGAAGCATTCTAGCGTTTTTAATACTTCTTTTAGCTAGAACGGACGTGCCAACTCTATCCTCTAAGTATTTTTCTAGGCTGATAGTTTTTCCTTGCTCTGGCGAAAGCTGAAAATACTCCATCATAGCCGCAAGTACTTCAGGACTTACACTGCCTTCTGCATATTCTAAAAACATTCCAGTACTTATAGATCCCTTAATATCAGAGTTAACAATAACATTAAACTTACCATCTGCTAGTTTACCATCTTCTCTTTGATACTTGTCATTTAAATAGTTATTTATTCTATCACTAGTATTAGCAAACTTTTTAGGTCCAGCAACTCCGGACGTGCGTTTAAAGAAACTAGATTTATCAAAAAATCCTACATCTCCAAGTATAGATATTGTTTGTTCTATTGTTCCTACAGAGTACAACATCTCAAATCTACGCGCAACTTTAAGAGCTTCAGCCCTACTTATAAGTCCTTCAGGAGTAGCTGTGATACCTAACTCTTGTAGTATAGCAGGTTCAATTTTAGATTTATATTGCCCCCTACCGAAGTCACTAAACACTCCGTTTTTAATTGACTCATTTAAAATACTCTCTGATCTAGAGTCAAGCCTAGATATAATAGCAGCTTTTAGCTCTTCTTTATTCTCCTCTAAAAAGGTATCAATATCAGCTACTCCCCCAATGTCCGCAAGATCAATTGGTAAATACTCAAACAATCTTAACTCACCTTTTGCTTCTCTGTACCCTGCGATATTATTACCAGCACTAATCTTTGATTTGAATATCTCCATTCGAAGATACTTCATCATCTGATCTGCATACGCATCATTAGAATTTGGCATCATTTGGTAAATAGAATTACCATTTCTATCTGCCACCTTTAAGTTCATTGAGAACTCTGTCTTTTTCTCTGATGCACGTAGCATAGGAATAATTCCATTAAGAACAGATGTAAACTCTATTTGAAATAGTCTTTTAGGCGAAACGTCCTCTAAAACTCTACCATGTCTACTACCTTCAATCTTAAGTCCACTAATTGCACCAAATCCAATCTGTAACCCTTGCATAGCGCCTTCTAGAAGTAAAGATCCTCGTACAGACTCTAGCAACTCTCCTGTTTTATCAAGTAAGTAACTTGGTATCTTACCACTATTTAATCTCCCTATAATATTACTTGCAAAGTTATTAAGTATAATAGAGTAATTAGTTTTACCATCTGCAGCTTGGTGCTGGAGATCTATTGTCTTAGTAGTACGCGCAGCTTGAATATCTATAATCTTTTTCAGACGTGTAAATGCCCCTGAATCAACGGAATAAAACTCTTCAATGCTTTTTCCAGCAACTCCTAATTTGACAAGCTCGCTTACAATCCCTGTACCCCCTTCCCCATGTAGCTGTGTAAATATATTACTTAGGTCTAAGTCAGTTAATGTTTCTGCATTATCAAACGTAATTCCAAACTGATCTAAGAATGCTAGAGAATCTTTTCTACTTGGCTTAGCGCTGTACTGTTCTAAAGTTAGTTGCTTACCATTTATATTCATCTTAGCACCCATATCTATAGAAATAGACCCATCAGGAAGCTCTTTAAAAGGACCTTTCCCATCACGGATGTTTACTTTAAGGTTGCCTCTAAACTCCTCAATCATTAATGCATTTTTACGATCTGCATTAGTTCTAATAATTTTAATCACTCCGTCCTCAGAGACAAGCGCTAACTGGTCTTCACTATACGCTTTGTGGAACTGCTGTCTAAACTGTTGCTGCATCTGAAACTCGGAAGGAGTTAAACTTTCTGCAGGCCATTTTTCTGTTCCTTTCAATCTTACAATGAGGTGCGTAATAGGCTTTATAAACTCTGGATGTGTAGCCATCAAAGTTTTAAGTTTAGTTATTTGGTCACTAAACGCCTCAGTACCTGCAAGCTCCTGCATTACTAAGTTAAAAAACTTACGACTATCCACAAGTCCTTCCCCAAGTACAGTATTAATGCTACCCCGCGTCGTTCCCGCAGGCAGTGTAGCCATAAGTAACTTAACTATAGCCGGCGCCATTTGCTTAACATTAACTTCATTAGCATTTACCATGCTAACACTATCTTTTAATTTCTTGCTCTCATCCTGCAGATCCGCTAATGGCTGCATTTCTACTTTATACGTCTTTAACCAATTGAATGTTTCTTGTTTAAGAACACTCCAGAACGGATTAGGTTGAGACCCAACAGTATTTAGCAGTGTTATTGCTTTCTCTTTTGTTTTTAGTGTAGTATTAGGATTACTAATTAATGCTTTTAAGCTATTAGTATACCCTATAATACTTTTATTTAAAAGCTCGTTTACTCTTGCGGCTAACAGATCAGAATGCTGTGAACTACTTAGATTAAGCAGGTCGGGCATACTTATATCACTCACATCTCCTGCAAACAGCACTTTAAACATGTTACCCGCTATAGTCTCTACAAAGTCTCTACTCTGATGTACGGATAAGAATGTACCGTCTGCTAGCTCTAATCGCTTAAACTGTTTTGCTTCACCTGTAAACTTAGCATCTGGATTAGGAGTAGAAAACGTACCGTTCTTTATAGATTTAAATAACGTTTGTAATAGCACTTGATCTTTCTTAGGACCTTTCCCTAAAAGAAGATTTATAAAATCTTTAATTGCCTGGAAAAACTTTTGTATAAGAGTTTGATCCTTACGTGTACCTTTCCCAATTGGAAACTTACCATCTGTTAGCATATATGTTCTAAACTCTTCTGCTAACTCTTCACTAATATCTTCTTTAACTCCAGTTAATCTAGAGTAAGCGGCATATACTGCGTCCTTTTGTTCAGCAGATATGAATTTCCCTTCAATAACGTGGAATGCTTCGTGATATGCTGTACCTTCTACTGCCAACTGAGAAAGTATTACTCTACCTGCCTCAATAGTCTGACCATACCCTACACCTTCTATAAGACCTGGAATAGTACTGATAGGTATAAAAGGAAACTTCTCCTCAAACCATGCTACCTCATTTGTTAGTGCATATTTTTTAGCTAAACTTTGTAATCCATTATAATTATTAGTACGAAGATATTTTATAAATGTATCTTTATCAATTTGATTAAAATCAAGATCTGGTATCTTAAAATATGCACTATTTGAGGTCCCAAAATCTGAACTCTTAAAAGCTCTAATAATATTTTCGCTAGTAGGTTCTAGTCCCCGTTCTTTTACAAATTCAATTGCCTTATTCACTGCAGTTTTTCCATCATAGGGCTTCCCCACCATTTCAATATACTTTTCATCTTTTAGTATATCTAAACTTAGTCCTAAGTCTCTTAAAATATATTTAAAAGTATTGTTGGCATACGAATTTATACTCAACGTATTTTCTTCAGCCTCATTAATTCTACTCGCTAGTAAAAATGGAGAGTCATTTGGGTCTTCCCCTAGTTCAGGTATCCTGTAATCTGAATCAGTATCAGTTGGTGGAGTAAAAGGTTCTTCTAACGCATCAAAATCTACTTGATCCATTACTGCCACTCCAATTGGACTTGTGGTAATAATTACTTTACCAGTCTTTTTATTTGTAACTGTAAAATTACTAATATCAACAACATAAGTATTGTTCTTATATTGTATTTCTTGAGTAGAAGCTTTACCCTCACTAGCTGGCTGTGTAGCATCTAAAGCTTCGTACGCACGTATGGCGGTTTCAAATTCAGCAGTATCAGGATTTAACCGGAAACTGTCTGATTCATTTTCTTCAACCTTAAAAACAGTAAATCCTGCAGTATAGCCCCCTAGATCTGGACTATATGTAACTTTATACTTTTCAAGTACTGTTGATGTAGGTGAGGCTATAAAAACTTCTCTTGTGCCTTCCTCTCTTTCTCCTGGTATAACGTCTTGAGTAGATTTTTTTACAACTGCCTCTTCTACTGTCTGTCCTTGTTCCTTAACCTCTGCACTTATTGGGGCAGGTATAGGTTGTCCTACCTCTTCAAACATAAAGTCTGCAGTTATAGCTGGTGCCTGCGCTTTAAGAGCTGCCATAGCTACTTCAAAAGGAGTTCCTACTTTAAGACTTGGACTTATAACATTTAAAACCCTAGTAACTTCTGGACTTTGGGATAAATCTCGAGGCACTATAGTACCATCACTTTGTCTTGAAACTTCTATTCTCATAGGAGCTTTTCCTACAGGAGTCAGAACTAAATTGTACGTTTTATCTACTTCTAAGTCAGTACTTTTTATGCCCACGTCTTGCGGCGCTTTAGATAGATTCTGTGCCTGCCCTGCTAGATTAGCTAGGTCAGTCCCACCGTCCGGTCTAGCCTGTTGCACAGGAGCTTTAGGAGTCACTGGCACTACTGCGGGTTTTGCATAATGCCCTAAGTCATACTTAAGATATGTAAATTTAAACTGAGTATTATTAACACCTTCTCCGTTATTTCCTCGTTCTACCATAGGTACAAGCGATGTACTCATAGGAGTATCACTTAGCGTAGCACGGGGCTTCATTAAGTACTCTCTATAATTTGCATAGGGTACTTCACGAACAGTTCCTTCTGCATCTATTGACACGTCATAGTACTCTTTATTTGAATTAAGAGTAGGTCTGCTTACATTGTGAATCTTAGTCTTTAAAAAGTCACGTAATTTTTGTTCATTTTCAGGACTGTATATTGGAGTGCTTGTTTCTACTGCTTTTCCATCTACTGCAGCTATATCTACGCTTGGCTGAGCAGTAGGATCAATTGACTGTAACAAAATTCTATTACCTCCAAATACTATATACTTGTTATTATCTTTAGTCTCTAAGTAAATACTATACTTTGGAGCATGTATATTTCCTTTATCTTTCCACTGCCCAAACTTAATTAAGTCGTGAAGACGTGAAAATACTGGAGTATTATTCTCTGTTCCTGGAATAATATTTGCCTCACTAGAAACAGCAGGATCTCCTGAGTACACCCCTCTCCCGTAACCCATTAGAATCTGCATAACAGTTTCTATCTCTGAATCATTAATAGTTCTAAGCTGCATTGGTACTGGACGTCCTTTGTGGATAGCATATACCATTCCTCTACGAACACCAAACTTATATTGTACTCCGTTTTCAGATATAGATTCTCCAGTAACAACACGTAATGGTATCTTATTGACATTTTCAACTCTATCTGTAAGACGGCCTACAACAGAACCTTGTACAAACTCTCCCCCTTCTTTTTGAAGGTTAGGCATACCTATACTAGACCCTGTAATATTAAACGTAAGCCCATCCTTAGAGTTGATTACAGCTTGTCTAGCCTTAATGTACTGATTAGTACTAGCTTCCCAAGCTTCTTGTGTAATACCGGTCTCTCCTCCAATCCCCGAGAATCTATCTCCCGATGGATTTGGTAATAGCATTTTAGTAAATACAAATTCTCCCCCTCTTTTTACAGGAGTACCATCTTTATTTACTACAATCATCATAATGTCATCAATAGCCTTACCAGTCTTAGGATCTTTTGTGACAAAGTCTTCCGTCAATTCTGGATACGGGTTATTGTTTACTGTTACAGCTCGCAGTCTATATTTATTCGTATCAAACGTACCCTTCAGGTCATCCACAAACTTATAGAATGTTCTTTGTGACGGAGACATATGTACAGGGTCCAAGTTGGTATCTTTATCAGCTCTGTCTATTCCCGCAGTTTTACCATAACCTGTGTCACTGGCATCAGGCTTAAATTGCCCATTACTATCTGCTCCTCCATCTTGACTTTTAGGATTACTTCCCTTTTCAAATATGTCTGTAGGACTAGCTTGTTGTACTTCTTCACCTGCTTCATTAGTAGTTGTTTCAGCATATACCTCATCCATATAGATGTCTCCCGCAGATGAATTAGCCTGGGGCTGTTGGGCAGTAGGTATTTGAGTAAGTAATGCTTCTTGGGCTGCCTCTTCTTTACTGACATTGTCCAACATGTCCTGCAAAATTTTATACCCTGTACTAAAGATTACCGCTCTTTGAACTTTATTAAGACCCTCTGCTTTACGTCCTTCACTAGCCGTTAAACGTGCTTCTCGTACTTTGTCTCTCTGTATATTTTGTTTAAGATTCTCAATCTTTTCTTCTGTAGCATAGAATTCATCAAGCATAAGGTTAGCCTGCTCTTTAGCATCTCTAACTTCTGCATACCTAGAGTACAAGTCAGCCATAGCCTCGGGCTTAGCTGCTAATAGTTTAGCGTGCCTTTCTGCAGTTGCTTTCCAATAGTCTCTATCTTTCCCTTTCCACTTTCGTGCATCGCTTGTTACAGACTCTTCACCGTTCTCAATAATTTGATTTGTATATGCAATAAATGCAGCAGGATCTTGAGGGTCTGACCCCGGGTTGTCCTTTTGAAATTGTTCCATAAGACTTAAGAAAGAATCATCAAGGATCATTTCTTTAAGTACTTCATTCTTTTCAATTAAAGCCTCAAGATTTGACTCTTGCTGTGCTATCATATCAGACACTTGCTGAAGTACTTCTGCTGTAGTGTAGTAAGACTGCTCAGACTTTTCTGTTAGTTCATATCTATCACTAAGTCTTTCTTCTGCCGCAAACAATGGCTTGCCATCCTTATCTAAATTATAAGGAATTGTTGTTCCTGAAACACCTACCTTACGCATGCCATCTTCTTTAATAGCATTTTCTAAGGCCACTCTCTGCTCTAAGGATCTTTGGAATGGAGAAACAATAGGGCCGTCACCAGACTCTTTAAGCATAGCATCTAGCATTACAGCATGCTCTCTAAATAAATCTAAGTCAAACTTAAGTTTATCTCTCTGCGCTGTAATATTCTCTATTTGTAAAGTAGCCTCATCGATTGCATCTAATACTTCTGTATTTTTTACAAGTTGACCCCCAATATTTTTACCTTTCTGCTTTCCTTCTGTTGCGATAGTACCAGCCGGCGATCGCATTCTACCTTTTGAGTCTTTAGTATTTGCAGTAAGATTTAGTTTTTCTAGTCTTTCTGCTATATCTACAATTTTAGCATTTAACTCTTCAACTTTCTTTTCAGTCTCTATAATCTTTTCAGGAGCAGTCTCTTTAATCCTAGCAATAGCTTCCCGTATCATACGTTTTTCTGCCTGTAGGGGTGTAAGTATAGTTACGCCCTCTTTTAACGAACTAGTCCCATCTTCATTCTGCTGCCTAATATCATCTATAGTAATTTTGTCTAAACTGTTTTTTACATTAAAGAGTTCAACACTACTATTAGGTGACCACTTGTAGTACCCTACTGTATTGTTACCATCTTCATTTGTACTCTCTACTTTAAATTCTAGTCCATTTGTAGCTTCTCTAAATGCTCTATCATTGCCCTCTCGCAGTGCTTTCAGTGCCTCCTCTCTTTGCTCTGCTCTAGCTTTAGCATCATTCTCATCCATAAAGAACTCCACCTGTGTAAGAGCTTCTTGTTGTCCCTCTTTAGTAAATAGTCCGTTATAGTATCCTATAAACTCTTGTCTACGAGCGTCAAGTTTTCTAAGATCCCTAAGTAATCCTAATACTTCTTCTTGCACATCCTTTTTTGCAAACTCTTTCGGATTAGACCATCTAAAAGCATCCATAGCTAAAGCGTCATCTATAGAGTTATCTATTAGACCTGCTGCGATAGCGGCGTTTAATTGCCCCAGTTCTTGATTAAGACCAGCTACTCCAGCTTCATCTAGTTTAGCGGGATCATTATCTGCAAGCTTTTCATTCTCACTTAAATATTTTGATATAGCACGCGCTCTTGCCCCAAAAGTTTCTCGGACGTTTCGATCAGTTAGGAAGTTATACTCAGTAGAGTCTGTACGAAGATCTTTTCTTAAAGCACCCCCTGTAATTTCATCTAATTTTGCAGTTACTTCTTCAGTCCTCCTATCTACAGACTCAATAGTAGAAGCAGAGTGAATAAGTTGCTCTCTAATAACCTTGTTTAAATTCTCAACAGTTTGTTGTCCCGGGGGTAAGTGATGTCCAAATTGCGACATAGCTTTATTAAGCTCTTCTTGAGACCAGCCTTCTATACCTGAAAACTTTTTATCAATTAGCTCAGTTGACTCTTTAACCTTCTTTGCCTGAGCTAATGCAGATTCTACAACTTTAGTTTTACGAGCTTCTATTTTCTCTTGAGACCATCCTTCTTCTGAAACTATATCTGTATACCCAAACTCCTCGACAAATTGCTCATTAGACATTTCTTCAACAAGCTTAATGTCTTCTATAACATCACTGAATAGCCCCGCTTCTAAACGAGTTGATATAAATGAAAAGAACTCATCGTTCTCTGCATTCTTATATGTAAACATATCATTCTCTGCTAGCGCCCCATCTTTATCTAGTTGTAAATCTACTGCCCTACTATAGTTTTGAAATTTATGTTTTAACGATTCGTATGCACTTGGATTTTTATTTATAGCATCTACTAACTTATCTGTGCGGGCACGCTTCTCTGCACGCTTTCGCATAGGTTCAAATGCACCACCTTGCATTTCAAACTTTCTTATATCTTTGCCGTCTTTAGTCTTTTGACCAGTTTTAACATACCCAGGTAGACCTAACCCACCAATCAACATACCCATACCAATCTCCTTCCACGCTTCTTTAGTTCCGTATGACTCTTCAAATGTTTTTCCTAATGAATCAATCATTCCTATTCCATACTCTATACCACCTGCATTATGCTTCTTAGCCCAGTACTTTGCAGAATTATGGTGCGCAGCATTGTCAATCCATCCCTGTCCACCCTCTTCAATAATACCCTCCCAAACAGGATTCTTCAATACGTGATAACCAGCATCAATAATATTACGAGATTTACCCCAAGATTTATAAGCAGCTTTATAAGGATCCGTTACAGACTCTCTTAGAATTTTACCTAATGGCTTTTTAGCTAGGCTTCCTGCCCCCGGCATAAATATCTTTGGAAACTGTAACATGTTACCTCCTCCAACTAGCGCTAAGTTCCCAGTAAATACCCAGTTAGCAGACTGAGTTGCTCTATCTTGAATATCAGCTTTCTCCTCAGCATTAGGAGCTCTTCCATTCTCTTCTATAAAGTCTGTAGTAAATTCAGTTTTAAGTACATTAATATGATTACGAGCTTCAACTCCAGCTTCATATCCTGCACCTGTTAAAACTCTTCTACCAAGACTTCCCGCTTGGTATGCCTTAGCAGCTGCTGACGATGATCTAATAGCTTGAAACGCTTGATATGCTTTTCTTCCTTTTGCACCTTTGCCAATTATTTTACCTCCTGCAGATGCCGCCCTTCCTAATCCTGTAAGAAGAGATGTAGCTTTAGCTAATATTCCTACCGTAGCTGCCCCTTGTGCTGCAGATGCTCCACCAAATGTTGCCGCTGTCGCTGCACTTAAAGCTACTTCTGTTAGTACTGCGCCTAGTACAAACGGTACTACATTACCAAACAAATCTCCTGCCCAAAAATTAGCTCTCCCCATAGACTGTAAAAAGCCCATTTCTCTTTCTTCTTTAGCCGCGTAGTTAGGCAACCTTCCATCCATCCACTCATTAATATCATCTAATGAATTGTGAAATTCGTTATCGTATACTGATTTAAAATCCCATTTAGCAATACCTCCTATAGCAGTAGGAATCATACCAATACCTCCAATAGCATTAACTACACTTTTACCTGCCATCTTAAAAAGTCCATTAGCCCACTTATCTGACCAGTGCTGCTGATGCGCGGCAAAATCTTCATAGTCATCACCAATATGGAGCCCTGAAGTTGAAAGATCAGAATCAGGACCGCCTATCCAATTAGCTTGTCTAGATCCTATTTCTGCGTCCTTAAATAATTTTTCATTTACTCGGTCAGTTCTAGACACGCCAGTAGGATCGTCTCCTCTAGACATAGGGGAACTAGATCCATAAGGCTCTATAGGCTTACTAAGATCCTCTCTTTGCTTGTCTAAAGCTACTTGGGACTTTGGTAAACCTGTTTCTAAGTCTAATACCTCTTGCATAGGATTATGCGATAAAATAGAATCTAGTATTTTACTCATTATTTTTAATTTGCATTATAACTCATACCTTCCCAAATTCGTAGTGCCTCAGCAAATACAGCCTTATCTCCTGGGCTTCCTATATTATTATTTAAATCTCTTAGTTCCTGCGCAGTAAATCGTTTAGATGCAATTGTTCCAACTTCTTGTAATTTAGTAGCTTCTAGATCTTTTAAAATGCGAACACTGTTCATAACTTGAGCAGCAGGTAATCCATTTTGAGCAGACCAATCAGTAATTGTATTAGAATTTACAGCATCCATAAATCCTGGAACATCTATAAGTCCTGGCCTTGATCCAGGAATTGGAACGCCATTAACATCGTATGTACCGGTTATACCAAATGCATTTGTATATCTATTCATAGCCTCTGCATTTGGCATCTCTCCAGCGTCCATTCTATCAACTTGCATATTATTTTCCTGAAACATAGTTCCAAGCCCTAGATTTAGAGCAATATTTTCCATAAGAGGATTACCATATATAGTTGAACCTGTTTCATGTGGTATTGCACGAAACTGTTCACCGCCTACATTTACATATATACTAGGCTGTGTACCCGACCACATATTAGGCATTATTAGCCCGCCAAACTCTAAAGAACCATTGGCTTGAGCTGAAGTTAAAGCATCTGTAAATGCTCCCAGTGCATCTGCAGTAATTGGAGTACCATCCATATCAATAAACATAAAATCTTTTGCGTTTAGCTGACCCATACTAGTATTTACTTTGTTAAGTTCTGTTACACCTGAAGGTGAAAATACAACTCTATCGTCTTGTTTTATTTTAACAGTTTCTTGCATATGGTCTCTCAAAGCGTCTCCTCCCTCTACCATATATGTATAGTAATCATCAGCTAATTGAGTAAGTGGCCCTATGTCATCCGCAGTATAGTCAGTTCCAAAAGCTGCGTTTAGCGCATTAATGTCTGAGAACTGGGATCTTAATTCATCTCTCTCACTGCTCTCACTGTACATAGCATCTCGCACATTAAAATACTGACGTACACCAGAAATGCCGTATTCTGTTTCATAACTTCCTGCAGAACTTTCACTCCATGGAATCCAAAGGTTAGCCATCATTCCGTTGCCCTCTTGAAACCAATCATTATTAGTAACATTTTCCATAAGAGGTTGCAAAACTGAGTACTTATTATTATGTCCCGAGAAAAGTTGTGCTTGTGCTACTGCGGCATTTTGAACATTTTGATTTCCTGATTTAGATGCCTCTAATGTAGCTGCTTGAAATGTAGTAATAGCATCCATCATCTGTATTCGATATGATTCTTTTTCTGGGGAGCCAGGAGCTGCATCTCTGTGAAGTTTTTGAAACTCAGATATATTTGTAGTTAAGTTTGTAAAAGAATCTGCCCCCGCATCAATTGCTGCAGTTCCTGCCATTACCATGCTATTAGCATTCCCAGTTGGAGCACCGCCAAATCCTTGTGGGTCATCCATCCATCTCTTTACACTACCTACTTGAGGTTGAGCTAACGCCCGCATCTGTGAAATTATTTCTACTTTTGCTTCCTGCTCTGTTAAACCTTCAAGTTGAGTTAACTTACGCATTTGCTGAGTTCCCTCATCACTTTCTAAGTATGTCTCATATAAACCGTTTACTACTTTATCTGCTTTCCTGTTGCTTACTCCTGTTTCATATTCTAGTAAACCTGCAAACTCACCGCTTAACCTTGTTAAGCCACCACCACTTTTAGCAATAGTACCAATCATTTGCTGCATTTTTTGAGAGTACTCTAATTGAGTTTCAACCCCATTTTTATAAACATCTTTATGGACCTCACCACCTTCGTCAGTCCAATACGATTGATGTGTATCAAATGAATGCCCTATTTTTTCTCCATTCTCATCATAAATTGCATTAAAGTCTAAGAACTGCTGACCTTTAGCTGTCATCTCTGCTTGATAAGCAAGTTCTTGCTGTCGTTTATTATAAGTCTGACTAGATAATTGCAGACTTTCATTAGTAGCAAAACTTGTTGCAAGATCATCTATTGCGCCTCCTGACATTTCATAGTTACCTCGTCTAATAGTCCCTTCTATACCATCTTGAATACCTTGTAAAGCATTATCTTTATGATGTTGGTCGCCAGGACCAACTTTTAAATTTTGAGCTGCACGATTAATTATATCATACTTAGATTTATTTTCGTCATAACGTTGCCTAAGAATCTGAGAAACTTGTACTGTTCCCGGGTCTACGTATGAAGACTCTATAGGTGCTAAATTGTATTTACTTTGTGCTGTAGCCATATCTAGGTATTTTTCTCATTCCACCAAACTGTTTTGTCTCCTTTTCTGTGCCTGCTATCATATCATAAATATCATAATACTCAGCACTAGTCTTATCAGTAATATCGAGATTATTATCTGCAATATATGCATCAGTCTGATTTCTAAATTCCTCGTTATCTAAAACCTTAGTCTGTCCTTCAATAGCTCTTCCTAATCTATCTGTGGCATCCAGCTTCTTCTGATCCATCCACTGTGTCATTAAACCTGAAGTTGCATTAGCTACCGCATCAAATCGCTGTGCTTTAGTAGCTGCTTCAGATTCAGTATTAAATTGATCTACTCTCATTGAAGCAGCTCTATTTTCAGACTGTATCATTCTATTTCTTGCCTCCACCTCAGCATTCATCTGAGCCTCTTGATTATTAATTTGATTATTTGTACGACTTTGCTCTGCTGTTACAGCAGCTGATAATTCTTCTTTTTTCTGCCACCCTGCCATACGAGCTGCAAATCCCGCAGTCCCCGCACCAGAATTACTTATAAATTTTTGCATTGCTGCATTATCAGCATTTATAGTTGCTTGTCTATCGTTAAAACTAACGTTCTCTAAATTTATTCTTGGCACTCCCCCAATTTTATTGGGCTCTTTAAGATAGTCAGGCTTATCCATAAATGCCATAGCAGCTGGTATAAACTGTGCAGCTTTTAGCAGTGAGCCACTTTTAACTGCATTATCGAACTTTTGTCTCCCTTTACTTTTTACCCTACCTCCATTACCACCTCCGTCATCACCTCCAGCACTACCACCCCCACCAGGGCCACCTGCAGAGTCTTCATCTGAAAGAAGTATACCTGGATTTACTAAATGATCATTATTCGGCGCAGGAAGACTTTCCATCTTTACAAAGTTTCTATTGGCCATTTCTTCCTCGTATCTATCACCATACGAATTCCAAGCATCTTGACTTAGCTTTCCCCATCCATAACCTCCAGTATTTCCTCCCTTCGAATTAACCCAATCTTGGAATTCTTTTTCTTCGTCGTTATTAGAGAATGGACTAGTATAAGAACTAGAACCTCCTCCGCCGCCTCCTCCTGATCCTCCTGATCCTCTACCACTGCTACCACCACTACCTGAGTTTGGAGATGGGGGTGAGACTGGATTTACTTGAATATAATCAGGGACATTATTCCTATCATTATCTACAAGTGGATTGTTATTAGTAGGAAACTGTGTCATTCTATCTACCGCTTCTCCCGCAGATATGTCTGCCATAGTATCGTCAGATGGCATGTAGCTTGAGGCTGCATCAGGATTATAGGAGTCCATTTTTCCGCTGTTTATGTGCTCAACAGCGTCAGCTTCCTCTGAATGACGAGCTCCATCAGGTGTTATCCACCAACCCATTCTTCCCTCAGTAGAACCGTCGTATACAGGCGGCTGGTAGTATGTGTCATCATAATAATTTCTAGGCTGGTCAGGATTTATCATAAGACCTTGCTGTTGATAACTAGTTGCACCCCCACTTTGATACTGGGCAGGTTTAAGGCCGCCTTGTCTGAAATTCCATCTACCTGAAACTTTATAACTCATAGGATTATCACTAGCTGGTTGAGTATCAAATGGTGAACCACCAAATGGATCTTCTGCCCCAGCATTAGGTAAAGATCTTGTCCCTGTAAATGACAGGTTACCCCTATTTCCTAAATTAGTATTTACCCCAGCACTCACTGAGTTAGGGTTGTAATTTAAATCTAAGCCTGCTGAATTACCAGAGTTGAATCGTCGAGTATAATTTATATTAGCAATTCTATTTTTAAGATCTCCACTGAGCCCGAAAGAATTTTTATACCCACTTGAAGGTGTATTCATACCCACACCTGGAGTCTGTATATTTTGCAGAATACTAGGTGTAGCAATGTTAGTAGTCGACTCATCTGGCAGTGGTGTGTCTGTAAGCCCGTCAGTTTGATATTTACGTATCCCTTTATGTCTGTACCCTCCGTATTTTGCCATAGTTGTGTTCATTATTTTAGTACCATCTCTATTTGCTTTAAGTTCTTGCTCTATAGCAAGCTTATCAAACGCAGGTTGTGGTGCGCCAGAAGCGACTAATCCTTCAGCAACACTTGCTATAGATTCTTTCCCATCGTTGTAGCCTTTGCTACCGTCTGTATTTAAATATTCAGAAAAGATATAAGGATTCTTAGATCCGTCTGCTAAAGTTACATCTTTTTCTATTTCGTTATTCTCTATCTCTGATTGAGGATCTGCCATAATACCTCCCTGCTCATGTGTTTGCCCTACATACTTTGTAGCTCCGTTTCCTATATCTACTGCTTTACCCCCAGGTAAATTTCTTACACCTCCTTCTCTCATTTCTGTGGCAGGAGTTCCTAACGTGCTGCTAGGTGTATTGTCACTGTAATTTAAAAAGTTTTTAAACCAGCCTTGTTTTCCACCTAGATGTAGACCAGATGTAGCCGCATCTACTGCTTCGGGATTAATTTTATCTAACAACCTATTTTGGTCTCCTTTTAAAAAACTCAGTCCTGTTCGCATCATAGCATTTCCGTAATACCCACCTTCAATATCTTTAGTTATTTTTAGCACATCTTTAACACTGGGACCGCTACTTCCTAATGTTGCCTTTAATTGCTTAAAGCCGGGGAGGAAACTTGTTAAATTTGCACCTACTCTTAATCTACTTTCAGCATTTCCTCCTTCTTTACTTGTTTCTTGTAATAATCCCGATCCTATTCCGGATGCTTTGTCTGGGAGCTGGTAAAGTGACGTTCCAGCAATAGCTGCTTTAACACCACTAGTTACTCTAGCTCCAGTAGAAATCACGTTTCCAGCTGCATTAATACCTGTATACGCGTTTTTTGCATTATTAAGCATGCTCGTCCCATACTTTAGTAATGGGGCGTTAAAAGCCCCAGACTGTAGAGCTGCTCCACCTGCTAATGCAGTACTTGCAACATTACCGACAGGCGCTGTAGCTGAGTGAATATTAGATCTGCTTTGCCTGTACTCTAATACAGCATTCATTGCAGCATCAGGATTAACTGTAGACTTATTACTATCATAAATCTTTTGCTCCATAGAATTGTTTTCATAAGGATCATATCCTGCAGGAATATCTTGAGGAACAAAACCTGCAACAACTTCTGCTTCTCCTATAGGGTACCCACCTTGATTCTGCTGAATACTTTGAAATATTTCAGAGTCTGGCTCCATAGTTGAAATATACGGACTAACATACCTAGCATTTTCAGGAGTTCCCATGCTTATTTTATTCTGCGCTATAATATCATCATTCATATAACTTGGGTTATACGTGTAAGGATTCTGAAAACCTTCTGGTTTAGCTAGAACATCTGGTCTAGTGAGACTCGTAGACGATGCGGTATTAGGATTAAGTATTGAACTGCCAAGACCACGAACCCCCTCAGTTTGATACTTCACACCCCCAGTTTTACCATAAAACCCAGGATTTTGGTTATCCCCTCCGTAATCAAATCCTGAATACTGCTTAGATTCTAAATCGTTAAATCTTTGCTTCCTCTTAATACCTGCTATATCTGCATCTCTATCACCCTCTACTCTGTTAAGTTCTTCACCAGCTTTCCTAGCTTTACGCTTTCTATTAAGCGCAGTTACTCCGGCACCAATACCAGCAGCTGCTAACGTTGCCCATCCGATTGGGTTCCACGCATTAGCTGCCCCTACACCCAACATTGTTCCTAATGCAGCTCCTGTACTAACTGCTCCTATTCCTGCTCCTGCTCCTCTAAGCGCTGAAGCTCCTGCTTCTTTACCTGTAAAGTCTGCCCGCCCTTCTAGGGTTTGGTCATTAGTAACGTTATCGTACAACTTATCTCCCCCCGCAGCCATAAGCGCTCCTACTGTACCTACACCCAGACCACTTTTTAGAGCCCCACCTCCTGCCGATAGAGCGCTGCCTGATCTAGCTGCTTCATTACCCCAATTTGTAAGTGCACCCGCATCTCCAACTAAATCTGCAGCAGAAGTTATATTTTTAGCCACCTCCTTACCTGTAGCAACACCCTTATACGCTCTATTTAATGTCCTAGTTTTTTTAAAAGCCTCAGCACCCAATCTCAATGCGGACATTGGAGTCTCTCCCATATTAGGCCCCACATAGTCGTCCGGTGCCATATCCGCTAACTTATTAATACCCATCTTACCCGCCTTTAATCCATACCCCTCTATTTGATCTTGCCTATTAAGCACATTCATAGCATCCGTTTCGTAGCTAGTATCTTCTCCTACCTTTTTTAACTCCGTTGCGTATTCTTCCTGTTTAGCAGGATCAGACTCTCCATATACAATAGAAGAAGTGTACGGAATCTCATTATTCCCATACATACTAGTGCTTGGAGTTAAACCTCCTACTGCATATTTTCTTTTATTCTTATGCGATAAAAACCGCTTACGTGATGCATTTGATTTAAAATTTGACATAAGTTATCTGTAGAATTGCTTTGAAGCTACGTCTGT
>TARA_R110000823_G_scaffold45429_2_pt1 | contig 23928 bp, 21 predicted proteins | sample TARA_R110000823 | Tara Oceans TARA_R110000823 (sample SAMEA4397722) | marine metagenome | biome: Polar Biome; feature: [DCM] deep chlorophyll maximum layer (ENVO:01000326); material: water (ENVO:00002006), including particulate matter (ENVO:01000060) such as... | depth 20 m | reverse complement strand
TGCTGATTATCGCTATCGAGGACCACGTTCTGCGGTGTGACGAGGAACAGTCGGAGTGGGTTAAGAAACCCGTTGACACTAAGAAGTCCCGCTAGCACGCTTCCGACACGACGCATAGCTTGGTTTCGTCAACCAGGCGCGAACTGGGCGCGTAATTCCAGTTGGCAAAGAGTGCTGAAGAGTACTCGCCGGTTCCACGGCTCGGGCTCGCCACCGAGGTTGGATTGATGGTCTTAGGACCTGCAATCTGCCTCGTTGTCTCGGAGGGGTAGATCAAGTAAACCCCGGGCAGGAGAGCCAATATGGCCAGTGGAAATGTAATCAGCTGTAAGCAGTTTCAGTCTTTTCTTGTCTCGCAGGAACCTGTGTATGACAAGGAGATCCTCAAGGATATCCGCCCGTTTGACGGGTTGATCGGATACTACAACACCGGATCGTTCGACGCGTATTCCGGCACCACTCACACGTTCGACCGCTTCAACAGCGTGTTCCCGAATGTGACTGGCGCATGGGAGAACCCGACTGGCGCCGCCTGTACTGGCACGCCTTGCGATACGGAAGAGAACAAGATCGGTTGGGGCTTCACCCGCAACACCTACTCGCTTGAAAAGCAGGCGTGGGGTTCGGATCTGTTGTGCTTCGACCAGATTATGACGAAGACGAAGGCCAAGGAGCACTTCCGTCAGATCATCGACGATGTTCTTCGCCCTGCGACGAACTGGATCACCACCTACTACCTCCAGCGTAAGGCGATGGAGCTGTCTGGTTACGACGCCCTCTCGAACACCCAACCTGGCGCTTTCGCTTGCGCGGCTGGTCTGCCGGCGATCGCTTTCTCCTGGGTTGGTACTGGTTACTCGGTATTGCGCGTGACCGACATTGCTGCCGCTCCAATTGCTGCCGCGTCTCTTGGTCTGTTGACTCCGGACATCCTCCGCAGCCGTGTGACCCGTCAATACTTCCTGGGCGCTGTTCAAGCCGGTAAAGATGGTTACGACAGCCTCCAGCTGCACACCGACAAGGATACCTTCCGTTACTTGTCCAAGGACAATCCGCTGCTGGTTAGCTCCTGGCGTTTCGGTGAGTTCGCTCCCGCTGCCAAGGAGTTCTACAAGTACGGCTTCATGGGATTCGTCGGCGACTTCATGGTGAAGGTGCTGCAATTCCCGCTGCGATTCGTTTCGACCGCTACCGCCGGTAATTACCGATTGGTTCTTCCCTACCGGAACGTCACAGCTACCCAGGGTATCCGGTCTGAGTTTAACCCCGACTACAACAACGCCCAGTACCAGATCAGCTACATCAACAACCCGCGTGCGTTGCGTGTGTTGCCGTTCCGCCCCGAGGCCGTGAACCCGAATATGCCGTTCCTCGTTCGGGATTACGGTGGTCGCTGGAAGTTCGCCACCAACGATCTTGGTGCCGATTGCTCCGGCAAGCCGATCGACAACAGCCGCGGTAACAAGGGTAAATTCATTGCCGACTTCCAGTTGGCTGTGAAACCTGAGCATCCGGAATGGCTTGAGGCGATCTTCCACAAGGTCCAAGGTGCGTGCCCTGTGATTGTTCCTGGTTGCGCTGCGGATCCTGGCGATTCCGCTCAGAACTACAACTCTGCGGACCCTGTCTGCCCGAGTGTCATTCAGTTCACGGCGGTCATCAACGATGCGGATCCCGCTCGTTATGTGATCGGAACCACCGGCATCTTGTGCGACGGAAATATCGTCGCCAACGCTGGTATCAGCGCGGCCAGCGTGGCTGCCCTGATTATCGCGTTGCAAGCCGCTTGGGACGCCGAGTTCGGCGCCGGTCAGGGAACCTGGAGCGTTGTCTCTGGCACCCTGATCCAGCTGGCCGGCAGCAGCTGCACCAACGTCACGTTGGAGTTCGCGATCTAATCGGTCATTCACAACGGGAGCCTTCCTTCGGGAGGGCTCCCTTTTGAGATGCTGGCAGCCTTTCGGCGAGACCGAGATGCTGGCAACCTCTCAACCAAGAAAAGGATTTTACGATGTACGGACAAATGATGGGAAAACGAAAGATGGACGGCATGGGCCGCATGGAACCCGAAGTCGAGACGGTTGAGTTTACTCCGCCCAAGGAACTAAGACTCGAAGGCGACTCCGGAACCGCAATGGTTGACTGGCGCATTACGCCGCGTGGCACCGTTGAGATCATCGGATTTGACGGCATCACGCTTGGTGAGTCCGGCCGGCAGGACGTAGAAGAGATGGAAGGCGCCGAGATGGAGATGGATGACATGGAGGAGGAAGCCTAATATGCCAGTCTTAACCCCCCAAGAACTCGCCGATACGGGCGGTTGTTTCGACTGCATGATGCCCGTCTTGCAGCAAACAATGCTGCTGTCGTTGCTCCAGCAGATTCAGGTCGCTTCATTTGACGCTGCCCGCATCACAACGAGTCCAGGTGGACTTCTGACTGTGACCGCTACCGCTGCGGCCAATCCTGGTCGCCGTCGGTTTGTGATCCAGAACCAGAAGGCTGAGCATCTTCACTTAAAGTTTGGAACCGGATGCACCACGACTGATTACCACTACGTTCTTCTGAGCGCCGCAACCGTTGGTGCCCATGCAACATCACTGACTTTTGAAGGCTACACTGGACCGATCAGCGTCGCTCCTGTCGCCGGAAACCCGTCCTATACCTTTGCTGAATTTGTCTGACCTATGAGCACTCCTTCGATTCAAACCCTCATTACGCAGGCTCAACAGGTTCTAAACCTGAAGTCTTCCAATGAGATCCGCGCCACGCTTGCTGCCGTCCTTGCTAACGCAAATGTCGGCACCCCGCTCAATCCGAACCTGACCACGCAACAGCTGTGGGATGAGTTCTACGAGATCGTTCGCCAGCCAAGCGACGACATCATGTCGATCATCACCGATCAGATGATGCGGATGGTGTTTTCACCGCCGGCGCCGGGTGGGGCTGGTGCGGATAAGCAGGTGATCTTTAATGATGGCGGGGTGTTGGCGGGGGATACTAAATTCCTCTGGGACAAGACCGCTAACAGGCTGGATATTGACGGCCCACTTGTGGTTACCGGCAAGATAACCGCCAATACCAATGTAGACATCTGGAACGGGCTTAACGGCAACAGCACCAGCACAGGCGTTGGCGCGACGGCGTTGGCGGCTACGAGTGGTGCTGCGGCGGGAAATACTGCGCTTGGTTATCGAGCGATGTATCGGGCGACGACTGGTGCGAATAACGTGGCGGTTGGATCTAGCGCGTTGAGTGCAGCAGCGATGACTGGCAGCAGCAATGTTGCCGTTGGTTCAGGGGCTGGATCAAAAGTTACTAGCTCTTCAAACAGTTTGTTTGGAGCAGGTGCAGGTGCTTCAATTACTACTGGTGTATCAAATGTAGCGGTTGGCGTTGACGCATTTGGAAATTCTGCTCAAGCATCTACCGGCAGTAACAACATTGCCATTGGTAATGCTTCGATGTACAGTGCCAGTCCGGTTACTGGTGATAACAATGTCGGCCTTGGTAAGGATACATTCCGCGCTCTGACCAGTGGTGCTGACAACGTAGCTATTGGCAAGACTGCATTAACAAGCGTTACGTCAGGAGCGCAAAATACCGCTATTGGATTTGGGACATTAGCAAACATTACCACAGGAAACAACAGCATTGCAATAGGTTATGGTTCGCTTACTAACAGCACTGCTAGTGATAATATTGCTGTTGGTGTTAGTTCGCTTGATGCAAACACCAGCGGCTCAAACAACGTCGCTGTTGGGCGGAGTGCGTTGTCGTCAGTAGTCACCACTTCCAACAACACCGCTCTTGGATATCAAGCGGGTAAGGCTACCACCGGAGCGGAAAACACCACCATCGGTTCCGGTGCGATGGCGTTGGCTACGAGTGGAGCAGATAACACTGCTGTTGGGTATATTTCAATGGGTGGTGGAATTTTAACAGGTCAGTATAATACTGCAATTGGAGTTGGTTCTGGCTATGCATTGACTTCGGGTGCTGGCAACACACTGATTGGAGTTTCTGCTGGAGATAATTTAACTACTGGATCTGATAATATTTGCTTAGGTCGAGATGCAAGAGCTACAGCAGCTAATTCAACCAATCAACTTGTTATAGGATCTTCTACTAATTACGTTGGAACAACTGGTAGTGCTAATGCGTATGCTACCAGTGCAACAGCATTCAGCACTGGAGTTATTCCTGCGACTTGTGGTTTTTGGATTGTTAACATCAACGGAACTCTTCGCAAGATTGCTGTTTATTCTGTATAATCTCTTAACAATATGCCAATCAAATACACTTGGACCGCTACTCAGCTCATCGGTTACCCCGTCATCGACGGTGAAACTGATGTCGTTACTCGCGCTTCGTACACCGTCCTAGCTGACGATGGCGAGGGCCACACGGCAGACTATAGCAACTTTGCGCTCACGCCGCTGGACCCGTCTGTGCCGTTCATTCCTTATGCTGACCTGACCAATGATATCATAATCGGTTGGGTGCAGTACAATATTGGGCCTGAGCTAGTCGCTTCGATTGAGGGTAGTCTCGCTATTCAGGTCGAGCGACAAGTCAATCCGCCGCCGCAGCCGGAAGTGCTGCCGTTGCCGTGGCCTACGCCTGAGCCTCCTGCTGCCATTCCTGTCGCTCCGACAAACTGACATCCATGCAAGTGCTGACTCTCAATCTCGATCCCGTATCCGCCAATGCTTTGATTGCAAACCTCCAAGTTGCGATCAAGGTAAGCGGCTACGAGGTCGCTCGTACTGCGGTTCCGATTATCGACGAACTCCTCAGACAGGATGCGGAGTTCAAGGCCTCTCAATCATCTCAAGCCAAACCTGAGTAATGGAACCGACGAACAACGGTAGTGCCAGCCCGGGGCTTTCCCTAGTCGCAGCGGCGGGTGCTACCGCTGTTTCGTTTCTCCCAGTGCTAACAGACTGGGTAAGGCTTATTACCGCGGTAGTTGGCTTAGTTTGCGCCTGTTACGCCGCATATCGATTATTCCGCTCAAAATGAAAAACACGAAAACAACTCTTGCCGGCCTAGGTGCAATCCTTATCGCTGTTGGCGGCGCCCTACGGGCCGCCTTCGATAACGATCCCAGCACCAACATCGACATCGCCTCGACCATCGCAGCGGTGACCGCCGGAATCGGCCTAATCATGGCCAAGGATGCCAGCGAAAAGGCTCCCGTCGTTCCTCCCGCCGTCGAGTGAACTGGATTTACCAACTCGTGAAGGCTCTCTTGGATTTCCTCCGAGAGACGCCTGCACCGAGAGTGGATGATGGAAATGCACCAAAGCCTCTCAAATCTGATCTGGCTGCTCGCATTGCCGATCTGCCTGGGCTGCCAGACAAAAGTAATCCTGGTCCCAAGCGGTGACCCCGTGATGCTAGCAGACCCAGTGAGAGCGCGGGTATACGCTTTCGATAAGGACGGAAAGCTCTCGGGCCCGAGTCGGGTTACGCTTCCAGCTGGGTGGTACGTACTGCCGAAAGCCAAATGATAACCTACCGCGGCCAGAAATTCGCTGGGTACAACAAGCCCAAAGCTACGCCAGGTGCGCCCAAGAAGACCGCGGTGCTGGCCAAGGAAGATGGGAAAGTAGCCCTCGTGCGGTTTGGTGATCCTAAGATGAGCATCAAGAAACACATCCCGAAGAACCGAAAGAGCTTCCGTGCCCGGCATGGTTGTGACACACCGGGCACGAAGCTGTCGGCTAAGTATTGGAGCTGCGCCGCTTGGTAGCTCAGTACGCCGACGGCAACTCGTCGATCGCGTCCTCGGCGCTCTTAGGAACTGCACGCGCCGCCGTCGAAGTCCCCTCACCCTGACCGGGTTCCGAGGATCGGACCTTTCCAACCTTCTTCTCCAGCTCTGCCACCTTCTGCTGGAGCCGGATCACTCGTAGACGTTCACGGCCGTAAGCCCGCGCACGCAGGGCAACCTGCGCCTGCGCCTTCGTAATGAGGTCCACCTTGTCTTCGTAGCCCATGTCGGCATCGACGCCTTCGCCTTTCAGCGCGATCCGGATCAACCGATCGCTCTCGTCCAGGAGCTTATTGCCATCATCATCTCCCTCTTCCCTGCCAAACAGCTGCGGGTGACTCTTTTCGTAATCAGAGAACTGCGATTCAAAGAGTTCACGCGAACGAGACTGGCGCCCCTCTACCTGCTTCGATCGCTCCACCTCACGCTGAGAGCCCTTCTCCTTCCATTCAGCGATGGATTTATCGCGAGACTGAGTCAGCTCCAGCAACCGGCGACGGTGAGTCATTATCTCAGGCGCAGCTGCACCGAACATCTCCTGGGCGATGATTGCAGCCTTGGCGACCGGCACGTTAAGAATCGCCATGATGTCATGGTGATTAGCGTCGCGCTCAGTGCCATCGGCATCAGTGACGCGGATTCCGTCGATATCGCCTAGGGCAGTCTGCCAGGCTTCGCGCAGAGGGGTCTCGTACTTCTGCTTGTACTCACCAGAGCGCGTATAGTTCAGATACCGGACTTCAGTATCCAACTCCTCGGCGTTCTTCCGGATGGTATCCATCTCGGACTTCAGCGCCTTGGTAGCCTCTTCGACTTCCTTGCGGGTGCCTTCAGACCTAGCACGCTCTAACTCAGAGACCTTGGCAGCGAAATCATCGCGCTCTTTCTTGGTCAAGTCGTACTGCTCACGGAACTGCTTAATCGAAGTCGGTTCAGGCTTAGCAGGCTCAATCTTAGCGGCCGGTGCTGCTTCGTCTTTCTTCGGGGTGAACTTATCCAGGTTGAAGAAGTCATCCGTCTTGGCCTTGGAAGGCTCAGCAGGCGTAGAAGCTGGGACCTCTGGCGCGGACACTACAGGTGCAGGCGCTACTTCCTGAGGAGCCTGCTGCGACATCTGAGGGGACGATCCCATCGGGTTGTCCAGCCCACTGCCTTCAATGGCGTCAATGCCAGCAAACGCGTCAGCGTAATCCGCCCCGCGATCAGTTGGGGCATCAGGTGATAATAGGATTCTCATTCGAGGTTTTGAGTGGTGGTCGGTTTTTCTTTCCGCATCTCTGCCAGCCCGTTGAGTTCATCAATCAAGGCTTTAGCCCCCTGCCGGCGGCAGTTTGCATTCCATCCGTGTTGAGGATTCTCTGAGGCTGGCAGGTTCCAGCAGAAATTATTGAACGCAACGAGTAGGGCAGCTTGTAAGTCCTGATTATCCAGGAGGCGCTTAAGCTCGTTGAGGCGCTGTTGGTTTTTTTGAAACTCTTGTTTTGGGGTCATTGGTTAAGAATATTGGCCTGAGTCTTGAGATCCATGGCAGCAATGTCTGCGCGAGTCAGAGCGCCTTTACGCTGAGCCTCAGCGATCGTGCTAGCATTCTTGCGCTGCTGATCTTGATCGAACGCGACCTGCTTCTGAATCCGTTTCTGTTCGGAGTTTGCCGCAGCGATCTGCGACTTGGACTGCGCGGTGATGAGCATCGCCTGGATCTTCGCAGCGGTCTCGGGGTCCATTCCGTTGCCAGCTGCGCCGGCTTCGGCCTGAGCTTGAGCCTGCTCTTGAAGGCGCTGCACGTAGCCTTTGATGTAGTTTGAAGCCTGACTGATGCCGTCGTTGTAGAGCTTGATGTTCTGCTCCTGGCCCGGGTCCTGAGAGATCAACTGAATCTGCTCCTGGATATGCTGGATTACGTTGGCCAATCCCAGCACGCGATCCATCGTGGTCATGCCGCCACCTTCCTTTTCAATGCGGCCAATGGCGCCACCAAGCATCTGAAGCAGCGTCTGGATGTACTCGGGGCGATTGAGTGCGCTTGCGATAACGACAGGTTGACCGTCGATAAGCGTGCCCCACGCCAGAGTAGCGCGTTCGACAGCCGGGGAGACCGGCTTGTTGTCGATCGGAGCCAAGCGATTCGCCAGGAGAGGATCATCAGTGTTGGCCTCGACATACATATGCACAACCTCGGCCTGAGAATCCGGAGCTAGCAGCGGCCGGATAGCCATCAGGCGGTCAGCCTGAGCGATCTCCAGCATCTTGTTGCCGGAACCCATGACGCGCTCGGGCATGATGTCCCATGCGTCGAGGTTGTTCCAGACGGAGGGATCGACTCCGTCCGCCTCGCACTTGCGGCGGAACTGTTTGCAGTCGGGGTGGTCGATCGTGCAGAACCGGCGAGCGATCTCGCGGTACTGGAAATTCTGCTGCGTGTAGGCGCGTGTAAGCATTGAGCCCATCAACGCGTTGGCGTTGTTCACGCGAGCCATAACCTCGGTAGCGGTCAGCTCCTTCGATGATCCGTCATTAACGTCCTGCGTGTAGGCAGCACTCGACTCAGACATGATCTGTCGGTGCATCGCCATAGCGCCAGACAGCATCGGGTAATCGACAACGTGACGCTCAGACTGCGGAACCCAGGAGAGACCCTCGGGAATTACGCCCATGTTCACCAGGTCGATCTTCTCCATCCGTTCCATGTCACCATCAGCGACATTGCGGAAGAGCCAAAGCATCTGCTCAAAGACCGAGTCGGTGAACTTACAGCGCAGGCGATTCTGGAGGTGGCACACCGCATAAAGCAGGTAGCCCAGTGATCGCACTGAGTGCCATCGGAACGGAGGCACAACAGCGCCGTCAGCAAACTGAATGTGCATCAACTCGAAGATATCCCGGCCGTAGCAGCGGTCGCCGGCATCGAAGAGCCACTGACCAGCGGTCTGCATATTACCGATCCCGCTGTTGTACTGGTCAACGATGATGCGGCGGCGCCAGGAAGGATCGTCGCTGGTCGTGTCTAGGAAGTAGAAATCGTAGCACCGCAGCACTGGAGTCGCATCGGAACCCCAGTAACCAGAGTTCTCCTTGAAGTCTTCCTCAATCTTTTCAGGGAAGTATTGGCCGGACCAGTCGTTCACCTGGAGACTCGTAGCCTCGCGCTGAATCATCGCAGCCAGCAGCTCGTTCACCAGCTTCAGGTTCCAACCGGGATCGACGTTCTCACCGCGAGTCATGCGGATTAGGTCCGCAGCTGTGAAGGAGGTGTAGATCGCGAAGTGCGACATATTCTCCATCGTGGTCAGCGTGTTCGTGGGAACCAGAATGTCTTCAGTTCCACGGGCCGAAGGGCACCATTCACGATCACGCAGCCACGTCACCGGCCCAATGCCGTGAAGAACCGTCGCAGCAAACTGAGATTCCAGGACCGTGGAATACTTCGGAGACCGCTTCATCACGCGGTTCAACTGCTTCGTGATGATGTTGCCCCACTCAGTGCGCTTATCCCGAGGGCCGGTATCGAGGCCCACAGAAAAGTAATTCTGAGGCTTCAGGAACGCGTTCGTAAACTGCTGGCGTGCCGCATGAATGATGCGCGTACCTTCCAGAAAGTTGACGTTTGTCTGGATCTTATTGTCGCGAGCCTCCTCTTCGCTGTATGGAGGATTACCGTTAAAGGTAGCGTTAATGCGAGCGCGATTGCGAGAACGAGGCTGTTCAGCCTCTAGCATTGCGCTAACAACATTCCAGACTCTACTTGGTTCTTTGAAACTCATATTGATCTCAGATTGCTTTCCGTTCCTGCGAAATCCAGCATTTATCAGGCATTTCACGATCGCCTAGGTAACTCAATGGCACCCAGACCTTGAGCTTCAGGTAGCAGCCGCAGACTTCGCAGGTGCCAGCATTAGACTCACCTTGAAGGATCATAGCCATGTCGTGGCGCAGTTGCTCCTGCTCAATGATCACCTCAGCGACAGTCTTCTCGATTGCGTCTGGCTTGGTGGGTTTGTTGTGCAGGCAGTGCAGACACGTATCAAGACGATGCTGCGCTACTGAGCGATCAACGGGAATACCGCCATCGCCCAGCCATTCCGCAAGAATCCTTACCCCTTGCGCCGTATTTTTAACCCTTTCCACCGCACGAGCGACAGCCTGATACCCTTGGTTGAGCATTGGTTTGAGTGGATTGAGTTGTTGTTTGCTGGGGAAAACGAGCTTTTGTGTAGGCTTCCAGATCACTCACCGCTTGTTCAAATGACGATGGAAGGTGGTTGGCAATCCTGTGCTGCTGGATCAATCGCGCCATCGAATGAAAATCGTAATTCATCGGGTTTGGCGCGGTCCACTTGGTTGCGGGTTCGTAGAACTGCCATCCACCGTTTGGAAACGTGTTGTAATTCATGCTGCCTGATTTTTAAAACGGCAGATCATCGGCGTCGAGATCAGGCTTCGGGGCGGTGGGCGCGGTACTCTGACGCGGCGCGGGCGCGGCACCTTCATCGCGTCCCTTAAGGAACTGGAAGGTTTCGATCATAATCCGCGTGGTAGACCGCTTCTCGCCACTCTTCTTGTCGTCCCACTCTTCCCGGGTCAGGCGCCCTTCAACCAACAGCGGGTGGCCTTTCTTGACGTACTGACCAATCGTATCGGCCTGCTTTCCGAACGCCTTGCACTCAGCAAAGTAAACATCCTCCTTCTCTTCGCCGGCTTCGGTTTTCCAGCGGCGATTCACGGCCAAGCTCAAATTACAGACGGTGGTCCCCTTAGGAAGCGTCTTGAGTTCAGGGTCGCGAGTGAGGTTTCCGATCAGGATGACTTTGTTGAATGATGCCATAAGGTTAGGAATAGGTTAGCGAATGTTCAGTATCCATCGTGCGACGCTTATCTGACAGACGTGTCAGCCACTTTGGTGTCTGTCGCTTGACAATACCAACCCCCTGCCCGCCTGCAATCTCAAATCCCGTTCTGCGAGCCATTTCAAGTGCGACCACGAAAGAGTCCCATAAATCAGGGGATCGACCCATGCGTTCCTTAGTTTTGTGCTTGGGCTCCACGTCGATCAAACCAGTGCGGGAGATTCCCCATTCGCGCATCGACCCTTCCTCGGCGACTTCCCGGGGAAGTTTCCTCAGCTGCTTGGATTCGATCAGCAGGCGCGACGAATACCAAAGGGCCGTGACCATCTTGCCGTAGGCTTCACGCTCAGTCTTCGGATCACCTTTCCGAACAGGGCGATCCGTCGGCCGGCCACCAAACTCGATCGGCACCACCTCGGGCGACCACAGGCGGGCGAACGCAGACATCAGCGTGCCGCGTCCGGTGGAATCGAATCCCACTTGATTAGGTGGGATGTTGCGTTGCTTACAGTACAGAAGCACGTACTCGGCAATCTGCTCCTCCGCTTGCTGCGCTTTGACGGCCGTCACAGGGATTACGATCGGGGCCTCAGCAAATGCTAGCACGATGCGCCCAGTGCTGTCCGGGCCGTACTGAAGGTCGATCATAACGCATCGGTCACCACCGATGCCTGAGTACGCCGCGTCGATCCCGATGATTCGTGTGATCTTGTCGGCGCCCTGCCAAACAATTTCATCGAACGCCTGGTTCTGCTCGCACAGCGACATCGTGACCACGCGCCGTGTACCGCCGTCTCGGGGCAGCAGCCCGAGGTTCATCATCGAGAACTGCAACGAGTCTCGGCCGTAGTAATCCAAGTCCGCCTGAATCTGCTCTGGCGTGATGATGCCTCGGTACGGATTGGTGCCTTTTGGGAACTTCGCGTTCGGCGTGTCGTACCCACATAGCTGGACAGCAACCCCTCCTGGCGCCCGCGTTTTCCAGGTGCGTGTCTGCTCAAGGTATTCAATGCCTTCCCAGCCGCCCATCGTAGAGTGCGGCTCACAGACAACCCCAAGCGCGTCGTTGCGATCCTTGGGATTCCCCATCGCGATCAGCTTGAACTCAGGATTCTTGCGAAGGTTCGCGACTGAATCGAGGAATCCCCGGCTCATTAGAGACGCCTCGTCTGCAATCAACATCACTCGGTCATTCTTGAGCCCGACGTAGTTTGAGAGACCAACGAACGTGCCGCCGACCTTGCACGCTACGCCGATGATTCCGTCGCGGAAGTCCTGTGCCTCGGCGTCTTGGTCAGAACTGGTCAGAATAAACCGGCTCTCGATAACGCGCCCAGGAAGCCATTCCCGGCGGGCCTTAGCCTTGTTGTGCAACTCCTTGATAGAGCCCCAGATTCGCAGCTGGAGACCCTCACGCGTCGTTGACGACATGATAATTGAGGTGCCGGTGGGGTAGATGTAGAACGTACAAAGCCCGAATGCTGCGGAGGTGTAGGTCTTGCCAGATGATCCTGGGCCCATGATTCCAACCTCTTGATTTTCCGCGAAAGTCTTGATTAGCAGGTCAGACCAGATGTGCCAATCGAAGTGAGGCCAAAGCGCCGTCATGGCTGCTTTGAAGTGATGATATTTCCCGCATCCGTACTTGACGCCGCCGGACATTATGTATCCGCCGCGACGAACCATTTCAGCCTCGATGAGAAAGCGGTCTTTAGTACGCCACGGTATAGACAGGTAATCTGCGCTTTCATTCATCTTGCGGGAATGCTGCTGCGGCCTTTCAATACGTTCAAGCGTCATGGTCGCAGAAAAAAATCGCATAGTAGATGGCCTCCTCACCGCTGAAGGTGGGGTGGATAGCGGTTTTTCGCCCTCACTCATTCAACCGAACCAGCTAGCATGGGCGGTGAACACGACGGTGCGCGGAGGATTCCCGAAAGCGCGGCCTGGGATTTGGACCAAACTGCTGAAGTTTGCCGATCCAACCGTTCTCTACAACGGAGGCTACTACAACGCTGCGGTGCAATCGGCGTTCAAAGAGGGGTTTTTTCAGGGATGCGGAACCTACACTGCCGACAACGAAGACCCTTACATTTTTGTGTCGATCGGAGGCAAAGTCTTCCAGATCGACATCAACGCCGGATTCAGCGTCACGGATATAACTCCGATCAACTTTCAGTTTCAGATTCAAACTCGCGGTCGAGTATCTAACGTCGCTACTTACGTTTGCGGAGCGCCTCACGGGCTATCGCCCGGCATGGTGGTACGGCTTCCTGAACCTCCAGGTGCGTCTTTTCCGCAGGGATTTTTCGGAGATTTTCTGGTTCAGACTACCCCAAGCCTAACGACATTTACCACGTACTCACCGGGAGTTGACGCAGGTCCGTTGCTTGGCCCAACATTCAATGCCTATCAGCTAGCGGCCAATAATCCTCAGATTTTACACGTCTATTTTCAGCAGGCTGAGAATTGGATGATCGTCCAAGACACTCAGAATAAACCGTATCTGTTTGACGGTTCCACATTACGTCGAGCAACTGGAGAAGAAGTGCCAACAGGCGGCCCGATGGCATACGGAAAAGGACGCCTTTGGGTTGCCAGCGGTTCGGAATACTACGGCGGAGACTTGGTCTACGGTGATCCTGCTTACGGCCGGGACAGCGTGATTCGATTTACCGAGAACACATTCATCAATGAAGGCGGCGCCTTTGCGGTCTCAAGCGGCCCGATCACAGGGTTGGCATTCGCGGCCAACCTGGACACGTCCCTTGGCGACGGCGACCTGCTGGTGTTCACCCCGACCGCCACTTACGCGTTTAACGCGCCTGTGGACCGGGATGTTTGGAAGGATCTCAATTATCCAATCCAGCGATTCGCGCTTCTAAACTTCGGATCGTTCAACCACGAATCCATCGTGCCGGTGAACGGTGATCTATTCTTCCGCGCTCAAGACGGTATCCGATCGTTGATCTACGCCAGGCGCGATTTCACTGAGTTTGGAAATACTCCGATCAGCCGGCAGGTGACCCGTGCGCTGGCTTACGACACGGATTTTTACCTGACGGCTGCTAGCTCCGTGAACTTTGACAATCGGTTGCTGATGACCATTCAGCCCCAGAAGGTCAACAACCGAGGTATCATACACCGAGGGGTCGTAGTGCTGGACTTTGATCTTGTCTCGGGCATGGGCCGAAAACTCCCGCCGGCATGGGAGGGGGTCTGGACTGGAGTTGATGTATTCCAGATGCTGACGATCCGAATCCAGAAGCAAGAACGCTGCTTTATGTTTGGACTGAATCAAGGGGACATTGGTCTCTTTGAGGTCACCAAGAACGGCCAGTTTGACTTCGATGGGTTTGATGATGTGCCGATCGACTGGACCATTGAGACCCGCTCACTGACGTTTGGTGAACCCACAAACAAGAAGCGCCTTGTTAGCGCCGAGCAGTGGTATGACCAGGTGATGGGCAATATCGAAGCCAAGGTCTACTTCAAGGCTAACGAGGGCGAGTGCTGGCAACCATGGGCCGAGATTAAAGACTGCGCCAAGTACCGCAACTGCGAGCCGGGTGAGATTTCCTGCCCTCCTGCGGTGATTAACTGCCAAGAGGTCAAATACTACCAGCCGCCAGCCAGATCGCGCATTGCCCTCCCGCAGCCTCCGGACAAGTGTGACGTGCAGACCGGAGGATTTACCCGCGATGGCTATGAGTTCCAACTTCGATACGTCAATACAGGCCGCTTCCGACTCAAACGTGTGGCGATGGTTGCTCAACGTCTTCAAGAGGATATTTACGGCGACCTCAGCCGCGTCGCCTGTCCGCTACTCTCAGCCTAAAATGCCTTCCTCAAACCCAGTCGATTACGGTGCTGACCCCTGTGGACTGCGTAACAGCGCGTGGGCGATCAATGAATGCCTATTCGCTGCGCTGCGCTGCGATTTTCCAGTGGGGACATTCCTGCTTGGATCGAGTCCTGGAGCGAAGATTATTAACCGTGTCCGCACCGCAGGCGTTGCGACGTTCAACACGTCCACCCCGCACGGACTGGTTGTCGGGGAGAAGATCACCTTGTACGGGTTTACAGACGGCACCTTCAATGGCACCGGGCCGTTACAGTTTGGATTTGCGGTTCTCAGCATACCTACTCCGACGCGATTTACAGCGGCGGTTCCTGGAGCTGATGCACTACTGGTCACCGAAGACGGCTGGATCAACCTAATCGGCGGCGGTTACACCTCGTCACTCGTGATGGGTTACCCACCATTCACAGGTGTAATCAACAACGTCGCATTCACAGGCCAGGGCGTCGGCAAGACCATCCTGAAGTTTGCTGATAACACTTCCACGAAAAGAGGGGACACTTTTGGATTCAACATTCAGATGCTGAAGACCCTTGGAAATTACACAGGGTTTGGAGTTGTTGGGGCACCTGGCGCTTACGCAGGCGCGCCTCTGGATAGCATCAACTGCAAGAACACGATAATTGAAGGAATTACTTTCGACGGAAACTACGCCAACAACTCGGTGGCTGATATTAAGATAGTTTCTGTTCAAAGGACAAATGGTATAAATACTTACAACGTATTGCAACCGTTGTACGAACCGAATTTACCTAACACTCAATTTTACGCAGTTGCCCCTCCGGCCTACATCCCCCCTATTTCACCTGCGCCATACACTAACATTAGCGCAATTTCGCAATACATAAGTAATGTAATCACAGCAGGCACAGGAAACGATCTTTCATTTGTAGGATTTGGAAGCATTACAAACATAACACCATTTTCTTTTCAGCGCGACCTTAGGGTTGTGCTTTTACGTGCAAGAATAAATCCATTTGGATACGCTATCTATACTAAGCATCCGCAGTGGAATTTTGGATTTACAATCGGAGATTCAATAAATGTCACAGGATTTGCAAGTGCGGCTTTCAATGGCACTTTTGTAGTTGCCGGATTTCTTTCAACTGAAGAGGTATTCTGCCTAAATGCAGCGCCTACTACAGCAACTCAAATTAACGGATTCGAGCGAAACACAAACGTTGCTATATATGATACTGCAACTCCACATGGCTTTGTAGGCGGTGAAACTGTTCTTATTGAGGGTCTTTCAAATGCGTCTTTTAACGGTACGTTTGTAACATTGGCTCCACCGAGCCCAACTCAGTTTACTTGCGTTAATGTAGGAACAAATATTGGATCCACTCCTAGTGTTGGATACGTTTACACTTTGGTAAACGAAAACGCCCGCGCTTGGGCTTATCCAAATGTAGCTCTTACACCGCAAACCAAAGCTGGTGTAAACTCGTTATTCACCGTCGCTGGAATCAACCACGTCGGCGAGAACGCGCTCATTCAGAACAACCAGTTCTACGATTTCGGAGTTGGAATTGCAGATGCCGAGACGTTTATCGCGAAGTCGTTTCTTCCGATGAATGTTTCTGACAACACTCAGGGAGCAAGGGTTCTAAACAACGATTTCAGCTACCAAGGACGCAACTCAATTCAAAGCACCCTGTACCCCGGTAGCGCAGAGTCGAACACTCAGTGTGTGGTTGGCGGGTTTTCGAGTCTGACTAACCCGATCAACGTGGTGTCAAGGTCGGCTGGCGTGGCGACATACACCTGCGTGATGAAACACACGTTGCGGGTTGGGGATGTGGTGATCGTAAATTCTTTTTCAAACCCTACTTTCAACGGAAGCCTTACCGTCATATCAACCCCAGACGCATTTCGATTTACAGCCAACACAGGTGGTCCAGACATCCTCCCCGGCCTATACCTCGACGGCCAGGTAATCATGCTCCGAAGCCAGCGCATCTTCGCTACAGGATGTGAGTTCAAATACAACCGGGTTCAGGGTGGACCCGACCCCGTTAATCAGCAGAGTCCGGTTACTGCTATCACCGTTCGTGAAACTAACGGCGCCGATATCAGCTACAACAATTTCGACGGGTTCCGTGGCACCTGCTTCTACGTCGATTCCTACCAGCACAAGGGAACCCACATCCATCACAACTCGGCGCTGAACATATCAGCGTTTATCGCCTTGGTTGTGCAGGATTGGTTTACATTGATTTCAGGGGTGCCCAGCGTCACAAACCCTGAGACCTACTCAACCTTGATTTCGGGGCACAAGGATATGTTGATCGAGAACAACGATGTTCTCCTGACAGGGCCAGGATCATGGTTCTACCAGACCGCGTACACCCCCTTGGACGCCGTTTTCCTGGTCAACAACCATGATGTCAACAAGTCCACATGGTACTATCCGACGGACTACCAGATACCGATTAGGCCACTGGCTCCGCCGGCCCCATTTCCGACAGGGGCGTCAAGAGACGCAGCTGGTATATCGACGTTCACCACGGTCTCCCCGCATGAACTTCAGGTGGGAATGGAAATTTCGATGGTTAGTGTGACGGACGGCACGTTTAACGGCGTGTTTACCGTCCTTTCAACGCCTTCGACCACGCAGTTTACGGTTAATAACCCGGTGGGTCCGCTTCCAAATACGCCAGTTACGTCAGGAAGCGGATTCCTCGGCATCAACAGCCCGATCAACTTCCCGTGGGAAATCAAACCCATCGGATTCCAGCGCACCGCCGGAGTCGCCACGTACACGACGAACAAGGCGCACCAGATACTTCTTGGATACCACGTGACCGTTGAGGGGCTTAGTAACGCTTCGTTCAACGACCAGGTGATCGTAACCGGAACCCCTACGACCACGACGTTTACCTGCGCGAGTCCTGGCCCAGACGTAGCGTTCACCTCCTCGATCGGCAACTTCTTCCGGTACGTCGATAACATTCAGATTGGATGCAACGACGTCCGAAGGCTCAGTGGGCAAGGTTTGGTCCGCAATAACGGAGGCCAGTTCGGTAACGCATTTCTCACAGGGCGCCCAACACGCTGCGTTGCGCCTCTTGAGCAGTTCTTCTATTTCGATTGTCCCGAGGGCTGTTTGGCGCTTGAATGCGACCCAGGCCCATGTAAGCCAAACGACTACCTTTACCGCATCTAGCCATGCCTGAAATCAACCTAACTGCCGGCACACTCCCTCCGCCCGCCTGCTACGCATCCGAGCAGGATCGTTTGGACGCCTACGCGGCGGCGATAATCGCCCAGTATTCGGCGCCGCCAGAGTGGTCGGCAGGCGCAGTTGCCCCAGCTGATCTTTCGCTCTACTGGCTGCGACTGGACTCAAACCAGAATCCGGTCGAGGTCCTGAAATACAACACGACGTCGGGCGGATGGGCGCGTGTTCAGACGCAGTTTACGTATGGCGTCGGAGCTGGCGTTGCTAACGCATACACGCTTACGTTGACGCCCGCCTCTCCTGGTGTAAACCAGGCGTACCGGACAGGGGTGTCATACGTTTTTGTTGGGTCAATCGTAAACACTGGAGCTAGCACGCTGTCGGTTGACGGCCTTGCGGTTAAGGCAATCACGAAGTTCGGCACCACTCCATTGGTCGCAGGCGATATACGAGCTGGGCAGGTGTGCGTCGTTGTGTACGACGGCACTCGTTTCCAGCTGCTGAATCCCGGCAATGTGGGGCCATCGAATTTCTCTCCTGGAATTGATCGCCAGTTTTTACGGACAAACTCGACTCCGGCTACGGTCTGGGAGTCGGGGTATATTACTCCGGTTGCGAGTTATCTGGCGATTCCGGCTGCGGGCGCTTCGGTGACGTTCACGCATGGGCTCACAGTTGATCCGTTGACTTGGGATATTGGGATTATCTGCATTACAGATGATTCAGCCGCAACGGGATATATTGTTGGAGATTACATTCCAGTTGGAAGTATTCTTCGTTCAAATCTATCTGAAAGCGATATTAGAATAACTTCCTTTTCAAACTCATCTGTAATTGGTTTAGTGCGTAATAATGGGGCTTTAGGAATTTTGGTAAATCAAAAAACAACCGGAAACGGAGTACCCATCACCGAAGCCAACTGGAGAGTCATGGCCCGCGCCATCCGATAACATGAGAAAAACCCTCGCCCAAGCCAAGAACTCCACGATCCCGCAGGCAGTCGGTCTGGCCACCTGCGACGAGCGTTTCGTCCAGCTGCTCAACGAGGCTCAGGCTCGTTTGGCGGACATGGGCAAGTGGTGGGGTACGTACAAGAAGCTGCGCGTCTGCGTCACCGCTGGCTGCATCACCTGGCCTCGCGAGGTTAAGACGATCGAGGCGATGAACCTCTGCGGCTACAACATTCCCATCCAGAACCAGTGGTACGAGTTTCAGACGGACACCCGGGCACCGCGCACCGGATGCGGCCGGGAAGGATGCGAGCAAGATCAGCTGCTGGATCGCGGCATGGTGACGCAGTTTCGCGACTCGGTTGGCAACTGCTACATCAGGGTCACCCCGCAGCTAGCAGCCGATGTCGGTAAGCGCGTGCTTCTTCAGGGTCTTGATCCGAACGGCAAACCAATCCGCACACTGGACTCGGTCACCGGAGAATACGTCTGGGGCGAGTACGTGACGCTGCCGAATCCGTTGATCACCGCCTACGTACAGACATCCAACCAATTCAAACAACCGGGTCTGACCGGAGCTCAGAAGCCGTTGACCCAAGGGAGTCTAACGATTCTGGCGTACAACCCGACAACCCTTCTGCAAACCGAGGTCGCAGTCTGGGGCCCGAGCGAGCAGAACCCTGAGTACCGTCGCACCTACCTTATCGGGATGCCCGAGGTGTGCGGTGGGGCTAATTCTTGCAGCACCACCCAAGACAACTGCTGCATCGACAACGGAGACGGCTGCGTGCCAGCAGACGAGACTTGCACCAACACCGTCGTGGAAGCGATCGTTCGCCTGGACTTCATACCGGCCGTCGTTGATTCAGACTGGCTGTTCATCGGGAACCTCCAGGCGATCAAGCACATGATGAAAGCCATTCAGAAGGAGGATCGCAACCAGTACACCGAGGCTGAGCGTGAGATCCAGCTAGCACTGCGGTCGCTTCGGAATGAGCTTGAGGCGTACAGCCCCAATGAGCGCAGCGTAATCAACGTGCAGCCTTTCGGGTCTGCCAAGATTCAATTTCGGTTCGGCGGATTCATCTGATGATTGAGGAGCTTCCAGTAGCCGTGCAGCCTGTGACGTGGCTCGACATCCTGACGGATGAGAGCGTCACGTTTGACGATCGTCTGGACAGGTGGGAAGCGTTTGTGGCGAATATTCCGCAGCAGGAGTGTCCGCTAAAACACACGTTCCCAGAGGGGATGTACGTGCGTGAAATCTTCATGCCGGCTGGATGTGTCGTCACCAGCCGCATCCATAAGTTCGACAATCCGTTCTTCATCACCAAAGGCAGGGTTACGGTGGTTAGCGAGAATGAGGGCATGGTGACCTACACGGCGCCGTATTCGGGCATCACAAAGCCGGGAACTCGCCGCGTGCTGTTAATCCATGAAGACACCATTTGGACCACGGTTCACCTGAATCTGGATAACAAGACGGATCACGAAGAGCTTTTGAACGACCTCACTTTTGTGGGTCAAAACCAATACTTACTATGTCATTCGTAGCCACAGCAGTTGTAGGAATCGGAGCCGGAGCTGCCATCGGAGGCATCGGCGCAGCAGTTGGAGCCAATCAAGCTAGCAAGGATCGCGCTGGCGCTCGCGGCGTCGCGAATATGCCTGGCCTCGACGTTGGCTCAGCAGTGGGAGAGGCAGGGAAACTGGCGCCTCAAACCAGAGAGCTGGAAGCTCAACGAAACGCCTTCAATCGGGCGCAGCTTCTTGAGTCTCTTGGCCTCCAGATTCCCGGCTATCAGGAGGGCCAAGCTCAGCGCACTCAGAACGCAATGTCGTTGCTTCGTGGAGAATTACCACCTGATCTTGCTGCCCAAATTCAACGTAATACCGCCTCAAAGGCTCTAACTGGCGGCTACGCTGGAAGCCAAGCAGCTCGCAACCTGACGGCACGAGACCTAGGGAGGACATCACTGGATCTTCAGCAGGCTGGTGCTCAGCAGTTTTCAAACATTCTAGGAACCACGCCACTGTCTCCTTTGGCGAATTACGAGTTCACGCCTCAGATGATTGCAAACCTAAGGGCCGAAGAGCGCGCCAAAAAACAAGCCGCTTTGCTTGGGTCGTATAATATGCCAAGCGCAGGCGGAGTTGGCAGCCAGTACCTCGGATCGCTAGGGTCCGGATTGACCAGCGTTGGATTTGGTGCGTTAGGACAAATGGGAGGTGCCGCAAGCCCTGGAAGCAGCGGGCTCGTTCAAACCCAACAGAGCATCATGCCGAAAACGATCTAATTTTATGGCAAACCCTTTCTCAGGACTCGAAAATATCGGTCAGTCGTACCTCCAAGGCGTGCAGCTGGCAAACCAGCGGCAGGCCAGGGAGGAAGCAACGGCGCAGCGCGCTGAAGAGACGCGGATGCGAGGGCAGTATTATCAGGACCTCGTTGACCAGCGGCGGGAGGCGGCGGCGTTGGCGGCAAAGAACCGTGAGGACATCCTTAAGGAAAAGTTTGGCGAGGGCCTAGCTTACGAAGCTGACGGCGTGACGATCGACTTGGTTAAGTCAGCCAAGAACGCCAAGAGCATCAAGGACCTCGACGCACTGGCGGCCGCTGCCGGTAAAGCTAGCATCCTTCAGCAGGCCTCTGGTTTTGGCGACAAGCTAGAGATTCCAGAGGAGTTGATGAAGCGCGCTTCATTCAACCAAGGCCGTGCTGAAGGTTTAGTATCCGTGTCTGAAACCCGCCTGAAGATGCCGGGCATTATGGCGTCGCAGGGGTTCGCACCGATTCCAGATGATCTTGAATCAGCGATCACCGGGACCAAGGCGGTTGATTTTTCTCCCGAAATGCTCTCGGCCCGCACAGCGACAGGCCAGCCCGTTGTCAGACCCGAGGTATATGAGGACTTGGATATGCGAAAGGTCTACGGTCAGACGTATGGGAAAAGGACCAAGCCAGCGAAGGTGGAGAGGGAAGAGTTGGTTGAAACGGTAGTTACAGAGGATCCTGTAACTGGCGAAAGAAGGACCCGAAAAATGACCAGAGCAGAGGCTGCAGCTGACGCAGCAAAGAGATTGTCGCAGCCCCCTGACGGTCTTCCTGCCTCCACGAATGCGGCTCCGGTAGGACGACTTTCTTATGACCAAAATGCACCGTTTGGTGCAGTCTACACGCCGTTAAAGTATTAAAGTAACCTATGCCACGCATCGTTGATATCGAAGGGGTTGGTCTAGTTGAGGTTGATGACCGGATCGGAGAAAACCAACTACTGGAGTTCTCGCAGACACTTCGACAAGGTGCCTTACCCGCCGCTGGATCCGCGCTGATGCGCGAAGGCGGCCGCATGGCTGGCGGAGCAATGATGGGCCTGACGCGCGTAGGCCTCGAAGAGCCAGCGCCATTAATCTCAGCAGCACAGGCTGAAAGCCCAGCTGCGATGGCGGCCTACGAACGTAGGCAGGCAGCCTGGGAAAAACGCGTCAAGGAAGTGTCGCCGGAGGAAACCATGGCCCGCGCAGCAATGCTTGAGGCCGGCCCTACATTCCAGATGGGCAAGGCGCTCCAAGAAGGCGCAAAGGAAGCATTCCCGGTAAACCCACTTCGAGAAGATGATCTCCTCACTCAGGTCGCCAGTGGACTAGGGTCACTTCCAATGTCCGCGTTGCCTGGTGTCGGGCAGGCAGTCTACGCATTTGGCACCGCAGAAGATGCGGCTCAACGAGCTGGCCAGTTTTACGATGCTAAGATCGCGCAGGCGTTGGCTGAAGGCAACATAGCGGAGGTGAATCGACTGCAAGCCGAAAAACCCACCAAACAGTACCAAGCGGCTTTTTACACTGCGCCGATTGGTGGACTTACAGAACGGGTTATCGGAGCGGTGCCGGCAATCAACCAAGCGATAGCAGGCAAGGCGGGGAAAAACCTTATCGACGATATTTTCAAACCATTGCTCGGAGAAGCCGGCCAAGAAGGATCAGAGCAGTGGCTTGGAAACGCGGTTGCAAAGAAGGCATACAACCCCGATCAGAAACTGAGCGAAGGCGTTTACGATTCGACTTCAGTCGGCGGTACGGTAGGTGGCCTGGTTGGATTAGTGACTGGCGGAGCGGGGCGTTACGGGAGAGTTCGTAGGATGGGCCAGATCCAGGAGCAGCGTCTCGTCGAGGGTCCTGCGCCTGGAGGGCAACGTCTTCAGGAGATCATCGACCGCCAAGCAGCTGGCGTCGCTGCTATCGGCGGCGATCCCAACCTTCCACTTCCCAACGCCACTGCCACTCTCGCCGGTATCAACTCCGGTGGCGCGCCTTCTGGGCCGATTAAACTCGTGCCCACAGGTGGGGCTGTCGTGACCGGTGGCGCTCCTGATGATGAAGCCAAGATCCCAGACATAGCTCTGGAGACCGACGTGGCTGATGAGGAGATTGCGACTGCTGTTGCGCCCGAGACGGTCGCTGCCTCCGAGACATCGGTCTCTACCACTCCTGTCACCCCCGCCGCTGCCACTGAAGTCCAGCCGCTGACGATCGAGGAGACACGGGAATTTCTCGAAATGGTTGAGGCCATCGGGGAAGGCGACACCTTAGACGTCCTTACCCCTGAAGAGGCGGTTCGTTTTGAGAATTTTGTCGGCCGCGCTCGCCAGCTGCAAAAGGCTGGGTTTGAGTTCGATGAGACGAATGGTTGGATTAAGCCTGTGGCGGCCGAGACACCAGCTGCACCACAGGAGCCAACCCCGTTCAGGGTGGCGCCTGATTTCCGGTACACGATCACAGAGGCCCCAAATTACGGGTTTAGCCCGCTTTTATACGAAGACGCGGACTTCGAGCTGGAGGCCCTTCAAGCACAAGCGGAACGAGGTCGCCTAACCCCAGAAAGGTTTGCTCAATCAGAAATTGGAATGCGGATGGATAGTGGGCAGATGAGCGGTGTTAATAGTGGTTTAAAGTTAGATCCCGTTGGAACCATCAAAGCCTTGAGGGCCGCGCTGGTTCCTGCGCCGGCTACGACTCCCACTCCCGCTGCTGTACCCACCTCACGCACGTTCCCGTTCCAGAACCGCACCGTGAATGGGATGATTGATCGTGACACTGGCGACATCGTTGCCTTCGCTAAGTCGATCGTTGGTACACCTGAAGAACGTGGAAGCCAACCGAAGTACACCATTACGATTGATGGTCAGGATGTAACCATTGACGCTCAATCCGAGGCAGCGCTCGACAAAGCGCTCCAAAGGATTACAGCAGGTCTTCCGGTACGCGTGTTCCGGAACGCCGGAAAAGGCGTGACGTTGGATTTCAATAAGCCA
>TARA_R110000823_G_scaffold119998_9_pt1 | contig 24910 bp, 23 predicted proteins | sample TARA_R110000823 | Tara Oceans TARA_R110000823 (sample SAMEA4397722) | marine metagenome | biome: Polar Biome; feature: [DCM] deep chlorophyll maximum layer (ENVO:01000326); material: water (ENVO:00002006), including particulate matter (ENVO:01000060) such as... | depth 20 m | reverse complement strand
TGCCCCGGGTATCGAGGTGTATCCAGTCGTCGCCGTATTCGAGCTGAGCGCCCGCCTGTTCGAGCTTGCCGAGTACGTGGTGCAGAAAGCCCGGGTTGGTATTCAGTACGCGAATAGCGCCGCGAGTTGCGGCGGCGGCCACCAGGAAGGTACCCGTTTCGATGCGGTCGGGGGGCACCCGGTGTGCGGCGCCCTGCAATTGCCCGACGCCCTCAATGGTGATGGTGCTGGTGCCAGCGCCCTTGATGTGTGCCCCCATCTGCGTCAGCAGGAGCGCCAGATCGGCCACCTCCGGTTCCAGCGCGCAGTTTTCCAGCACGCTGGTGCCTTCGGCCAGCGCCGCCGCCATAAGCAGATTTTCGGTGGCGGTCACCGAGGGTACGTCGAAACTGAAATGCGCGCCCTGCAGTCGCTTCGCCTGCGCCTTGATGTAGCCTGCCTCAATTTCGATCTGCGCCCCCATCGCTTCGAGCCCGGCAATGTGTTCGTTCACCGGACGCGTGCCTATGGCGCAACCGCCGGGCAGTGAAACATCGGCCTGGCCGAACCGAGCCAGCAGGGGCCCGAGCATGAGAATGGCGCCGCGCATGGTCTTCACCAGCTCATAGGGCGCGCGCACCGACGTGATCGCATCACAATGCAACACCAGGTCGGAGCCCTCGCGCTCCACGGTGGCGCCCAGCATCGCCATCAGGCGCAGCGCGGTGTCTATATCGCGCACGGCCGGAACGTTGCTGATGCGCAACGGCTGGGATGTCAGCAACGCGGCGGCGATTATCGGCAGGGCGGCGTTTTTGGCGCCGGCGACGCTGACTTCACCGCGCAGCGGCCGGTTGCCGGTGATGATGATCTGTTCCATCAGGCCGTCGTCCGCTGCGCCAGGCCCGAGTCCACCAGGCTTTTGTAGGCGTCGATGATGGTATCGATCTGGGCGCTGGAGTGTGCCGCGCTGACACTGTTGCGCAGCAGATAATTGCTGGAGGGCGATGCCGGCGGGATCACGAGATTGACGTACACGCCGGCCTCCAGCAGCGCCCGCCAGCAATCTATGGTGGCGGAGCGATCGGGGAGTTCCACGGCGATTACCGGGCTCGCTGCAGGGCCTACCGGAAGCCCGAGTGCCTGGAGTCCGTCGTACAGGCGTTGGGCGTTGTCCCAGAGCCTGGTTCGCAGTTCGGGCTCGGCGCGCACGATACGCAGCGCTTCGCGCGTGGAGGCGATGATGGAGGGCGCCGAGGAGGCGGTGAAAATATAGGCGCGAATGCAGAAGCGGATGGCCTCCAGCTCCGCGTGGCGGCTGACGCAGAAGCCACCAACCGCGCCGAGGCTCTTGCTGAAGGTGCCGGCGAGGAAATCCACATCCGCCTCGACGCCCGCCGCCTGTGCCGCGCCGCGGCCGCTGTCGCCGAGGGTGCCCATGGAGTGGGCTTCATCCACGAACAGGTAGCCACCGTACTCGCGCTTTACCGCCGCGATCTCCCCGAGCGGCGCGATATCGCCGTACATGGAATACAGGCCTTCCGCGATAATCAGTGCATCCGCGGCGCGCTCGCCAAGGCGGCGCAGGCGTTTGGCGAGATCCTCCGGATCATTGTGCTTGTAGCGGACGATATCAGCGCCGCTGAGTTTTACGCCGGAGTAGATGCTGGAGTGGCTGTCGGCGTCGAGCAGGATGACATCGCCCGGACCCGCCAGCGTCGCGCACATACCCATGGTGGCGGAGTAGCCGGTGGAGAACACAATGGCGTGATTCACGCCGTAGAAGTCGGCCAATTCGTTTTCCAGGGCCTGGTGTTCGGTGAAGGAGCCATTGGCCAGGCGTGAACCGGTGGTGCCGGTGCCCCAGCGCGCGGCGGCCTCCTGGGCGGCTTTGATACAGCGCGCATCGAAAGATAGCCCCAGGTAGTTGTTTGTGCCGGCGAGAATGACCCGGCGGCCCTCTACCAGGCCCTCGCTGGCGGAGTAGATCGCCTCGGTGACTGCGCCGAAAGGCTTGACCTCGCGCGCGGCCAGTTCAGCCTGGAAGTTCGCCATGTCGCGGAATTTATCGAACAGCATGCGGATATGCCTGGCTGGGGCGCCGACGGCGCTCAGGGATTGAGAGCCTGAACCTTGCTGGCCAGATCGCCGATGGTGTTGACGTCCGGCAGGATGTTCAGGGGGATGGTGATGTCGAAGTGGTCTTCTATCTTCTCGATGAACTCCATCACCTCGAGAGAACTGAGACCGATATCCGCCACCAGCCGCGTCTCCTCGGTGAGCGTCAGGGTCTTGTCCTGCTGTTCCTCAAGGGCGCGGTAGAGGAAATCCAGAGTGTCCTGGTAATCGGTCATGGCAATGTGCCTTGCCTCGCACGGGGATGGTCGGTAGATTTCGGAGGCTGGAACTATACCCACGGAAGAATGCCAATGCCAGTGATTTGGTTGATCGACGCCTACCGCGCCGGCGAGCGCGGGCAAGTGCGCGCGCTGGTGGATGCGCTTGGCTGGCCGAGTGAAACCAAGGTCCTTGCGTATCGCAGCGCGGTCTTCTGGCCGCACTTGATGGGTCAGGCCAACCTGCTCGGCATCACCGCCCGCTCCGCGGCGCAGCTCAAACCCCCCTGGCCGGATCTCGTTATCAGTTCGGGCGTGCGCAATGAGCCGGTATGCCGCTGGATTCGCGCGCGCTCGGGGGGCAAAACGCGCTACGTGCATGTAGGTCGTCCCTGGGGGCCACTGGCTTCCTTTGATCTTGTGGTGACCACGCCGCAGTACCGGGTGCCGATGCACCCACGGGTGCTGAACAACATGCTCACCCTGCACGGCATCAACGTGTCGGCGCTGGCGCAGGCAAAGGAGCGTTGGGCGCAGGCGTTCAGCCAGTTGCCGCGGCCCCTGTTCACCGTGGTTGCCGGCGGCGACAGCGGGCCCTTCACGTTCGGGCCGAAAGCGGCCAGCCGGCTGGGCCGTGAAGTCTCCCAGCTGGCGCGGGCGCACGGCGGTTCGCTACTGGTGACCACCAGCTCGCGCACGCGCAATTGTGCGGTGCAGGCCTTGCGGGAGAGCCTGGACGCCCCGCACTATTTCTACCAGTGGGCCGAGTCCGACAGCGACAACCCCTATCTCGGCATGCTGGCCTGGGCAGACCGGCTGATCGTTACTGGCGACAGTATCGCCATGCTGTCGGAAGCCTGCGCCACCGGCAAGCCGGTGAAAATGTTTGATCTGGGCGGGATGCGTGATGGCTATCCCGGTATCGAACGTGATTTTCGCGTGGGTGCGAGTCTATACGCGTTTCTGATGCGCTGGCTGTGGACCCCTCTGAGCCGTGACATCACCCTGGTGCACGCGCGGCTGCGCGAAGCGGGCTCCGCCTTCTGGACCGACGAGGTGCTGGCGACCGCCCGGGTACCGGCGCAAACCGATTTGCAGCGTGCAGTTGACCGGGTGCGCGCGCTATTTCCTGAGCTCTGACAGCTCGGCATCGACCAGCAGGCGCGCGCCCCCCGGCTCCAGTTGATACACCCGATCCGCCGCGCTGACCATGGCGCGAGTGTGCGATATGGCGAGAATGGTGAGCTGGCCCTTCAGGCTTTGCATCGACTGGCGCACCGCTTCCTCGCTGTCGGGATCAAGCGCACTGGTAGCCTCATCGAGAATCAGCAGTTGTGGACGGTTGACCAGCGCCCGGGCGATCACTATGCGCTGGCGTTGCCCACCCGAGAGTTTGCCGCCGCGTTCACCCACCAGCGTGTCCAGGCCATCCGGCAACTGTTGTACGAAATCCCAGGCTCCCGCCTCGCGCAGGGCGCGTTCGGCGTCTGCCGCGCTCAGGGCGGGATCGCCGAGCGTGACGTTGTGGCCTACGGTATCGTGCAGCAGCGTGGTTTCCTGCGGGACATAGCCGATCAGGCGACGCCACGCCTTCAGATCGATATCCGTCAGCGGCGTGCCGTCGATTGTCACACGGCCCCGTTCCGGTTGCAGTAGCCCGATCGCCAGGTCGATGATGGTCGTTTTACCCGAGCCAGAGGGCCCTACCAGCGTGGTCACCTCGCCCGCCTTGACCACCAGATCGAGCTTGTCGAACACATTGTGCTGCTGATCGTAGCGAAAGCTGACCCCCTCGAACGCCAGCGCCTGCTCAAACACGGGTGTTGTCCCGCCCGCCACGCTTTCGCGCTGGTGTTCCGCCTGGTGGATGGTATCGAGCAGTGCCCAGTAGGCGCTCTCGCCCTGTGCCAGCTTCTGGTACTGCTTCTGTACCTTGCCAAAAAAGGAGAATGCACGACCCAGGCCCACTACCAGCACTGTCACGGTTGCCAGGTCCATGGCGTACTTTTCCAGAGCGACATAGATCCCGAGGCAGATAAAACCGGTGAACATCAGCTCCTGACCGGAGTCGAGCAGCGCCGAGGACAGCACCTGCCGTCGCTGCGCCTTGTTCAGCAGGCGGGTATCGTCGGACAGCACCTGATCGGCCAGGTGTTCGCGCGCCATGGCCTTGAGCGGTTTCACTGATTGCAGTGTGTCGGTGAGATTGGCCATCAGTGAGGTTGTCAGGAGGGTCTGCTTTTTGCCTGCCCTGCGCGTCATCTGTACCAGAAAGTGGGATAGCCCGATGACAATGACGCCGGCCACAATAGCCACCAGCGATGCGCGCCAGGAGATCGCAAAGGCAATGCCGCCATACACCAGCGCGGTAATCAGGTAGGTGAGGGCGGTGGCGCCGTTGACGAAAGCGATGGATGAGCGCTGTGCCTCGGTCGCCATGGCATTGGTGAGCTTGCCCACCGGCTGGCGCAGCACATATTCCCACCTGCTGCGCAGCACCGCCTGCAGCATTTGCAGGCGCAGGTCCCGGGTGACCCGCGCGGCGGTATAGCCTACCTGGCGCTGCGCCAACAGCAGGAAAATACCTTTGAAGAGTATTCCGGTTACGATAATCAGCAGCATATTGCCGAGCGTGGGCGCAATGCCAACGCTGTCCAGCGCATCCAGCACCGTCTTTTCGAAACCGCTGGCATCCGGCATGCCCATGGGCATTGCGGCGCCGGCATCCGGTCCCAGCGCGATCTTCAGCAACGGCAACAGGGCCGACAGGCCGATGCCCTCGGCAGCGCCCGAGAGCACCAGCGCGAGCAACATCAGCGCGCTGCGCCCGGGATAGGCGCGGAAGAAATTGAGCATCATGCCCATGCGCTACGCACTCCGAATTCTGTATAGCCGGTTGCCGGGTTCACACGCTGTGCTGCCGCCGTTGTACTCACCAGCGCATGCGGCCAAACAGCGCGAGCGCGACGCTGGCGATGATCAGTGCCGGGAGGGACGCCAGCAGCGCCTCGGGCACCTGAAACAGTTGCCCGAGCGCAAATATCACCTGTGCCGAGAGGTAGAAAACGATTCCCAGCAGCGCGCCGAGTCCAATTTTGAAGCCAAAGCTGTGGTCGCGGCCAACCGTAACACTGGAACTCAGCGGCGTCGCCAGCAGCACCATCGCAAGCACGGTAAACGGCATCATCAGTTTTTGCCAGAAGGTGTTGAGCTGCTGCTCAAAGGGCTGATCGATACTGCGCAGGTAGTTTGCATAGGTGTACAGCACCGATAGCCGCATCATTGCGCTCGGCAACGAGAGGTTGGGCAGTTCGTCCGGCGCCCACAGGTTGGCTACACTCAGTTCATCATGTTTGCGGCTTTGTAGCACGCCATCGACCAGGACCTTCTCGCGCACGTTGCGAAAGCTCCAGCGCCGGTCGGCGCCAACCTCGGCGGTTTTTGCCCGCAGGTGGCGCACCAGTTCCCCGTTCCGCGCGAATTCAAACAGGCTGATGTTGCCCGGCACGTTGTCTTCGGATAAATGATCCAGATGGATATAGCGGCGGCCGTCGGTAGACCAGACCCCGCCGCTGGGAATCCAGGTAGTGCTGCCGTGACGCAGGTGGTTGCGCTCGCGCTCTGTTGACTGCTGCAGCGGTGGCGTGAGGTATTCCATGCAGACCCACAACACCAGCATGAACATAAGCGTAGGCAGGAATATGGCCGCGAGCAGGCGCCGGAGCCTGAAACCGGCGGCGCTGATAACCGTCAGCTCGTTGAAACGATCCAGGCTGGCCAGCCCGACGATGCTTCCCAGCAGGGCGATAACCGGCGCCAGGCTGACCAGTTCGCCCGGTAGCACCGCCGCGGTGTAGCGCGCGGCCGCCAGGGTGTCGTAGGCCTGCTTGGCCTTGTCGAGCTCCTGGATGAAGATGATCAGGCCGAAGACCGCCGCGAGTACCGCCAGTACAATCAGCCAGCCGGTGGTCAGGTGTCGGGCAATATAGCGTTCAAGAATCATCGCAGGCGGAACCGCGGTCGCACGACCAGGAGCACCAGTACCAGCGCCTGCACCGCATAGGCGATCCACAGCCCGGGGAACGCTGCGAGCCTGTCCTGCTCAATCAGGGTGCGCAATACACTCACCAGGCTGAATAGCGCAACATAGGCCAGGATCGCCAGTGCGAAGTTGCTAAAACGCGATTCTCGCGGGGCGGTGCGTGCCAGCGGCACCGCGATCAGTGCCAGCAGCACCGTTGCCAGCGGCGTTGTGATGCGCCACTGGTATTCCGCCTGGTCCTTGGGATCCGTCGAGGTCGACAACTCAAGAGTGGATTCGGCTTTGCGCCGGTAGCGCGCCTGGGCCTCTTCATTGGGCAGGTGCACAATCATTTCCCCGAAGCGCAGTGTCACATCGCGGCGCCGGCGATTGTCCAGCAGGTAGTTGTAGCCGTCGTAAAATGTGGCCTGGCTGGCCTGTCCCGGGTTGAGGGTCGGCATGGCGGCGCGTTGGGCGACAATAATTTCCGAGCGCCCCTGCTCGGGATAGTCGCGCTGCAGGAAAACCCCCTGGTGCAGGCCGCTGTCCAGGTCTACATCCTGGGCGATAAACGTGTAGTCGCTATCGCCCATGCTGACAAATTCGCCGGCGGACATTTTTTTCAGATCAAAGCGGGCTTCTGCCTGGGACTCCAGCGCGTAGCTGGTGCGGAAAGCCCACGGGCGGCCCAGCACGGATATCAGGCCGGTGATGAGTGCGATCACCAGGGCCAGTTTCAGTACCGCCTCCAGAATGCGCGCACGGCTGACGCCGGCTGCGTACAGGGCGTTCATCTCCGAGTCGCGATACAGCCGCCCGATAGCGGACAACACCGAGAAGAAGAACGCGGAAGGCAGCAGTATTTCCAGCGTGATCAGGGTGTTCAGGCCGATCAGCTTGAACGCAGTGAGCAGATCCATCTGCCCGGCGGCGGCCATCGAAAGCTGCCGCGCGGCGCTAAAGCCGATGAATACCAGAATCAGCAGGCCGAGCCCGCCCACTAACGGGCGGAGAATTTCACTGGAAATGTGGCGGTCTAGTATCAAGGATGGCGCAGTCCTGGTCGCGGACCCCATTGTACATGAAGGTGCGCGGGGGGCCCGCTCTGGCCCTGCCAAACTGCGCACAAGTACCAGTCTCCGGGGAAGCTCTTCCCTAGTCATCGTCGCGAGCTTGCCGCATAATCACGCGCTTTCCCGCAGACTCCCAACCGCCCGGCGAGATTCGATTCCGATGTTGAACGTGAGCGATGGCGTCAAGAAGGCGCTGATTCTCATCCCGACCCAGCCGCTACCGGCTAAAGTGCGCGTTGCGCTGCGCCGCAAGCAGCTGGCAAAACTGGAGCTGGCCAAGGCCCACCGGGCCAATTTCCTGATTATCGGCCACCCCAAGAGCGGCAATACCTGGCTCAAGGTGATGATCTCCAGGCTCTACCAGATGCGCTACGACCTGCCGGAGTCGAAACTCATCAACACCGACGAGTTCGCGCGCAGGATTCCGGAGATTCCGCGTCTGGCCGCTACCAACGGCTATTACAGCTACGAGGGTGAGGTGGGGAAATTGCTGGCCGCGGGGGCGGCCGACAATCCGCTGCGTCACAAGCCCGTGCTGTTTCTCGCCCGCAACCCCATAGACATCGCCGTGTCCTGGTATCACCAGTTCACCAAGCGGCAGTCGCGGGCCAAGCAGGAGTTGATCAACCACTGGATCGGACATCCGGTAGACCGGCGCAGCATCCAGATGTGGGAGTTTGTGCGTCATTCCGATATAGGGCTGCCCAGCCTGATCGAGTACCAGAACACCTGGGTGCGCAACATCCGTGAGTTGCCGCGCGGTATGCTCGTGCGGTATGAGGATCTGCGCGCAAATCCGGTGCCTACCCTGCTCAAAATAACGCAGCTGATGGGTGAATCCTTCAGTGAAGAAGAGGTGCGAGCAGCGGTGGATTGGGGGTCTTTCGACAACCTGCAGAAACTGGAAACCCAGGGAACCTTCCGCCAGGGCGGGATGCGGCTGGTGAATGCGGGCGATCCGAGCACCTACAAGGTGCGGCGCGGCAAGGTGGGCGGTTATCGCGAGGACTTCGACAAGCGACAGGTTGCCGAGCTGGAGGCCATGGTGCGCGCCAGGATCCTGCCCGAACTCGGTTATTGCCGCGATGGCACAGCCGCCTGACCATGGCGCCACGCACATGGGTTATCCTGGGTGACAAGCGGGGCGACAATGGTCAGGTAGAAACCATCGTCGATGCGCTGTCCTGGCCGGTGGAGCGCAAGTACGTGCACATGAAGCCCAAATACGTGCTGGGCAAGCCGCGCTACCGTCCCTCTCTCGACCACCTCGATCTCGACCAGTCAGACCCTCTCGAAGCACCCTGGCCCGACCTGATTCTCACGGTGGGCCGACGCCCTTCCATGGCCGCCCTGTGGATACGCAAGCAATCCGGCAAGCGCACGAAGATCGTCCTGGTGGGCAAGCCCTCGGGGCACATGCGGGATTTTTCACTGGTAATCGCCAGTGCCGAGAACCAGATGCCTCCCCTGCAGAATTTTCTGCCTACGACCCTGCCATTGATGCGCGTAAGCCCCGAGGATGTGGCCGCCGACGCCGCGGCCTGGCAGACCCGTTTCGAGACGCTGCCCAGGCCGCTTGTCGCGCTATTGATCGGGGGCGAGACCAATCCTTTCATTATGAATCGCAAGGTGGCACATGAGCTGGTAGCCATTGCGCATTGGGTAGTGAATGAGCTTGGCGGCACGCCCTACGTCACCACCAGCCGACGCACCACAGCGGAGGTCGTGGAGGTGCTGCGGCGCGATCTGCCCCCCGAGGCGGTGTTTTACCAGTGGTCTGCCGACGCGCAGGAAAACCCCTACCGTGCGCTGCTCGGCAGCGCGGACGGTTTCATCGTCACCGCCGACAGCGTGTCGATGATGGTGGAAGTGATTTACCTGCACAAAGCGCTGGCGATCTTCCCGTTGCCCGGCGGGTGGCTTGGCAGGCTGGATCAGCGCCGCCGGGCGCTGGCCCACTGGCTGTTCAACCCGAAGCGCGAATCGACGCGAGACGACTGGCGGCATGCGCTGGGGCGCGGTGTTCATCACCTGGACTTTTTCAAAATACTCAGTGCCACCCGCGATTTCGCCGCCTTCCATAGACTGCTGGTGGAAAAGGGGCTGGCGGTTTGGGCAGGCGAGCCGTTCAGGCAGCCGGACGCGGCGCTGCCGGACGACGTGGGCGCCGTGGTGCAGCGTATCGAGGCGCTGTTCCGGTAGCTTCGGCGCGGCGGACGTTGGGCGGCCCCGCAAACGGGCGCGAGCTTTCCGCCGTGGACGGGCCGCTGCGCAACTCGACCGCTTTTCGCTGCGCGAAAAGCCGGGACTCGAACAGTGCTCGCGGAAAGCCCCCGGCCACGGCGGAAAGCTCATGCGGCGCCCTGATTGTTTGCGGGGCCGCCCAACGTCCGCCGCGCCGGGGCCCTGGTAAATCCCGCCTAGCGCATACCCAGCACATTCTTCATGAAATGCGTACCGAAACGGCTGATGCGCTGGGCCGCGACGGCCAGCGGACTCTGGTCGAGATAATTCACCTGCACCATGCGCCGCTCACCGACGAAACGGGTATGACCGTGCCAGGAATGGTCGGTGCGGCGAAACGCAAGCAGGGTGCCACCCAGCGGCGGCACCTGCGCTGCGAAATCGTCGATATTGTCTTTGCTGCGCAACATGCGCAACTGGCCGTCCGCATGCTCCCAGCGTTCATTGAAGTACACCAGCACGGTGATCACCTTGCTCTTGTGGTCGGTGTGGATGTTGCCGTCGGTGCGCTCGCAGAACTTGCGCACCGTCACCGTGGTTGGCAGTGCCGCGAGCTCCATGTTGAAGCGCTCACCCAGCGTTTTGGCGAGTTCCTCGCCCTGCAGTTCCTCCATCAGCGTATGGAAGGCAGGCCCGGCCTGCAGGCTGCCGAGTTCGTGATTTGCCGCGCTATGAATCTCCGGATAGTCAGTGTTCACGCGTGCGAGCGCATCCCGGCTGAGAAAATCAGGTACCACCAGGAAGTCGAACGGATCAGTGTGCAGCGGTGCTGCGCGCACCGCGTCCAGGTTCATGAGGGACATGTGGCTATATTATTACGCCGGTTGCGCCCGGAAAAGTGCCCCGGCGAGACTCGCGGTGTTAATAGTGCAGAAAATCGCCACTGCCCCGTAGCGCGAATTACGTTAGAATGCCCGGCTGTTTTCCCTGCCTGGAGGATCACCACTCACATGCTCGACAAGGCACGCGTCGTGCTTCGCCATCTCATTCTCTTACTCTGTTTCTGGCTGCCGGCGGCACGCCGCAAGAAGATTGAGCGCTGGCTCCGCGGACGGGAAGAATTCAAGAAGCTCGAACGTGCCGACTGGGTCCTGATGAGCTGGGGGAAATCCGGCCGCACCTGGTTGCGCGTGATGCTCTCCCGCGCCTATACACTGAAAGCCGGCCTGCCCGCCAGTTTGTTGATCGACTTTGACAACCTGAAAAAGCAGGACGCACAGTTGCCCGCGGTCTTCTTCACGCACAACAACTACCTGCGCGATTACACCGGTAACGAGAATTCCAAAAGTCATTTCAAGGGCAAACGCATCGTCTTGCTGGTGCGCGATCCGCGCGATGTGGCGGTTTCCCAGTTTTTCCAGTGGCGTTTTCGCATGCGTCCAAAGAAGAAATATATCAATGATTATCCGCCGCATGGCTCGGATATCGATACCTGGAACTTTGTGCTGGACAAACAGGCCGGCCTCCCGCGGATCATCGACTGCTTCAATGGGTGGGTGGATGCCATAGACGAGCTACAGCATATTCTCGTCGTGCGCTACGAAGACATGCGCACCAACCCTGCAGCCGAGCTGCAACGCATCCTGGATTTCACCGGTACCGAAGTCACTCCGGAGCAGGTGCAGGCTGCGGTGGACTTCGCGGCCTACGACAACATGAAGAAAATGGAAACCGAGGGCTTTTTCAGGCGCTCTGGTGCCCGGGTGAAGGCGGGCGACAACGCCAACCCCCAGTCTTTCAAGGTGCGCAAGGCCAAGGTCGGCGGGTATCACGACTACTTCACCGATGAACAATGCGCACAGCTTGAGCGCATGATTGCGGAGCTGCACCCGACTTTCGGCTACGGCAAACATTCGCCATGAAGCTGGCAGTACAGAATTTGCGCCAGGCGGCTCGAACCGGCAGGAAAAAACTGGCCCGCAGGATTCTGCACTGGCGGATGCGTGGACGGCCCGAAAGTGAAATTCTCGCGGCCGAGCGCAAGCTGCGCGGCGTAGAGCAGTTCGGCAAACTGCGCCATGCCGACGTGGTATTCGTCTCTTTCGGCAAGAGCGGGCGTACCTGGCTGCGCGTGATGCTCTCGCACCTCTTTCGTGTGATGCACGATTTGCCGGAGAACGCGATCATTGGTTTTGACAACTTCCACAATCTGAATCGCAACGTGCCGAAGATGTTCTTCACGCACGACAACTACATCAAGGATTTCACTGGCGATGCTGCAACCAAGCAGCCTTTCTACGACAAGCCGGTGGTACTGCTCGCGCGCGACCCCCGTGATGTCGCGGTCTCGCAGTTCTTCCAGTGGAAGTTCCGTATCAAACCGAGCAAGGTGGCGATCAACAACTATCCGCCTCGCGGCTCCGATATCAGCCTTTTCGATTTTGTGATGGGCGACAACGGCGGCGGTATGGCGGCCATGATCGAGTACCTTAATCTCTGGGCCGGGGAGGCGGCGAAAGTCCGGCGCTTCCACCTGCTGCGTTATGAGGATCTGCGCGCCAATACCCACGAAGAATTGCGCCGGCTGCTGGATTTCATGCAGATTGACGCGAGCGAAGAGACGGTCGCAGCCGCGGTGGAATACTCATCCTACGAGAATATGAAGAAAATGGAGAGCCGACAGCAGTTTCGGCTGGCAGGCGGGCGCATGATGCCGCGCGACAAGGATAACCCGGACAGCTACAAGGTGCGCCGAGCCAAAGTCGGTGGCTATCGCGATTATTTCACCGACGACGAGGTGGCGGCAATCGACCGGCGCCTCGCCGAAACGCTGGACCCGCTGTTCAACTATAGCTGAGTGAAGCGCTGGGCTGATCAGGCCGCGCGAATCAGCTCCAGAGCATCCGGGCGCAGATGGCCCCGGGCGATCTCTTCCTCCAGCAGCGCTTCATTCAGCGCGCCGTCTGCGAGGGCCTCGCGCACCAGGCCGAAGAAAAAGGCTTCCTGCTTCGGGTCTGGATGGGCAGCGTAGGTGCCGGCGAGCTTGTAATCGCCGAACAGCGCGCGCCGCCCGCGGCGAATCCAGTGCCGCGGAGGGAAGAGCTGGAATGTGTCTGCCGGCCGATAATCGATTTTCATGCCGGTTTTCCAGGGCTGGGTTTTGCGCTTGGTGTTGTGCAGCAGCCTGGTGCGCGCGGTGAGGTTGTCAAAATCGTTCCACTCGGGCTCCAGTTGTCCGATTATCGCCGGGTCTTCGAGCTTCAGTGACACCCAATCCATGTAGTCGCGCTTCACAGGCTCGAACATTTCGCTGAAATTCTCTTCAAAACGCCAGTGCCCGAGCTGTGCGCAGTCCAGCAGCATCACGCTGGAGGCCCAGGCTCCCTTGCGGCCCTTGCGACCGGACTTCGGGCGGCACATGATCGCCTTGCCCTGCATATCGCGTTCGAGCAGCTCACGGATATCGCCAACGGCGAAAATGTCGGGGTCGATCACGACAGCACGGCCCGTATAGCCCATCAGTTCCGGCGGCGCGAAGCGCAGCGGTGTGAAAGATTGCAGATCGTTGTTCAGCCAGGGGCGCATTTCGCCATCGCGGCGGTATAGCTGGCCCTCGCGCGCCTGCATGCAAGCATAATTGCGCGCCTCAATCAGCTGTATGTCAAACGCCTCCGGGTCGTGCGAGTGCTTTTTCAGCGAATAGCGGCTCACCAGCGCGCCGAGGAGCTGCTTGTGATTGGTGTGAATAAAAACAGTCGGCTTCAAACGCTTTCTTCTCCGCGAGTATAGAGGCATGATTTTACTGCCAGACGGACCCGCCATAAACGGTTCGCTTTGGCAATTTGTCGAGCGTGGCCTTTCACCGGTTGGCGCGCCGGGCCAGCGGAGAGAAGGATTGGGCGAACAGCAATGCAGGGTCTGGTGTCTGCTGGGCAGAAAAGCGGGCGATAACACACAGGTGCGCGCGCTCGCGCAGGCGCTGGGCCGGGGGTTTGAGGAAAAGTGGATCAGCGCCCGAAGCTGGGAACTGCTGGTGCATGCAGGCGCGCGCCCCACACTGGCGGGCATCAACCGCAGCCGATCGAGCGCGCTGGAGCCCCCCTGGCCGGATATCGTGATTACCGCGGGGCGGCGCAATGAGCCTGTGGCGCGCTGGATTCGTCAGCAATCGGGCGCGCGCAGTCGTCTGGTGCATGTGGGGCGTCCCTGGGCGCCTCTGGAGAACTGGGATCTCATCATTACGACGCCGCAGTACTTCCTCCCCGCGGCGCCCAATATCCTGCACAATCGCCTGCCCCTGCACTCTCCGCTGAATGCTGCCGAGGTACCTTCACTGGAACTCTGGCGCGAGCGCTTCGCGGCATTGCCGCGTCCCTGGATCGCTGTGCTCATCGGGGGCGACAGCGGCCGCTTTGTACTGACCCGGGAAAAGGGCCTGCGTCTGGGCGCGCTTGCCAATCAGCTTGCGCAGGCAGCGGGGGGCGCTCTGCTGGTGAGTGACAGTCCGCGCACGCCCCGCGCTGCTTGGCAGGGCTTCACCGAATGCCTGACCATGCCCAACTATCTGTATCGCTGTGCGGAGGGCGGCGACAATCCCTATCGGGCAATTCTGGCGCTCGCGGACGCCTTTATCGTCACAGGCGAATCCATGTCGATGTTGGCCGAAGCGGCTGATACCGGTCGGCCGCTGTATATTTTCGACCCGGGCGATGGGGCGGCCCCTTGGTGGCGGCGAGCGCACAACTATCGCTACAAGCCGCTCAGCTACCGCTTTGCGATGCGTTTTGGGCCTGCACGGATGCGCAGGGATGTGGGGCGTATCCAGACGGCGCTGATGGAGGCGGGCGAAGCAAGCTGGCTGGATGCCCAGAGCGCGGCAGGTGCCGGCGCGGCGCTGGGAGAGTTGTCTGTCGGTGCGCAGGTTGCGACGGCGCGTGATGCCCAGGCAGAGCTGGCGAAGAGCGCAGAGGCCGTCAGGCGGCTTCTGGAACCGCGCTGAGGGGGTGCAGTGGCGCCGGAGGAAGATCCGGAGTGCGTTCGAGAATCTCGAAAGCGTCGTGGCGCACGTGATTCTGCGCCATCTCCGCGCGCAGGAATTCGGCGTCGATCTTGCCCTCGGCGATGCACTCCTTGAGCAGGCCGAAAAAGAAACTCTCCTGGTTTCTGTCCGGGTGCCGCTTGTAGTTGCCGAGAAAGGCGTACTCGCCGAACAGCTTGCGGCGTGCGCGCATCACCCAGGCGGCCGGTGGAAACAGGCGGAAACGCTCGGCGGGGCGCCAGTCTGTCGGCAGCCCGGTTTTCCACGGCTGTGTCTTGCGCCGGGTGGTGTGCAGCATGCGGGTTGCCAGAGTAAATTTGTCAAAATCATTCCACTCGGATTCAAAGAAACCGATGGACTCGCGCGGCTCCTCTTTCAGGCAGATCCAGGGCTGGTAATCCTGGGTGAAATCAAACATCGCCTCGAACGTGGCCTCGGCATCCCAGTGCCTGAGTTGCGCGCAATCCAGCAGCATCACGCTGCTGGCCATGCATTTATCCACCAGACCCTTGGGCCCCGAGCGCATGCGGCACATGATGGCCTTGCCCTGCATGTCTTTGCTGAGCAGATCCCAGATGTCGGTGGTGGCAAAGATATCCGGGTCGATCACAACCGCGCGGCCCTCGAAATCCATCAAAGCCGGCGGCATGAAGCGGGTCGGGGTAAATGACTGCAGGTCGTCGTTCAGCCAAACGCGTTTTACACCGTCGCGCAGGTATTCCTGCCCCTCGCGGGCGGCGAAGAACGGGTAGTCGCGCGTGTCCATGATCACCACATCGAACTTGTCATTGTTCTGCGAGTAGCGACGCAGGGCGTGCTCGGCCACGATCGCGCCGGTGATCTGCTTGTGATTTGTCTGTATGAATACGCTGGCTTTCATGGCGGCTGGTAGAGAGTGGGGCAGCAAGAGATGGGGCGTAACTATAGAGGATTACGGCGTTTTTTTCTATTCATGGCGCTCGCAAATGAGCGTAAATATTGCCTCCGCTGCGTGCTCCCGTTTGCAGCCCGACGCACAAACAAGCGGGTTCACTTGAAAATACCGCGCTTGTACAGCCCCCAGAAGAATGCCCAGAGGTGAATCAGTGGCGCCCGGCGCACTTTGTCGGGAATCTCGATCGATTCTCCCGAGTGGCGTTCCAGCTTCCAGGCGATGTAGTCCAGCCCGCCTTCGAAGGTGAACAGGCCTTTCACCAGCCGCAGAATTGACAGCAGCTTGCCCTGTGCCCGGCGCAGCGCCCAACCCATGCTCGCGAGCGTGCGGCTGGGGCCGGAGGGCGCACTGGAATAGGTGATGCCGCTGGCACTCTCGCGCAGCCTGAAACCGTGGCCGATCGCGGGGGCATGCAGGCGCGTCACCGCGGCGTAGAAATCGTGGGCGTCGCGGGCCAGTTCGGCGGCCCGGCCACTGCGCTCGGTGCGCAATTCTGTGGAATAGCTCAATGCCAGCGCCTGTTCCCAGAGCGTATCCAGGGTGCCGGTTTGCGGCAGCGCGGGAATCGCCCGGCGCAGCAATGTGTGGGCGGCGTTCAGCAGCGCCTGCTCAATATCCGTGCGCACTTCGGCGTCGCGTGCATACAGCACATGGGTGGGTTGCGCGAAGCGACCCCAGATATACGATTCAAACCAGCTCCGGCTGCAACCGCGGCGAAAATCCCGCAGGGAAATCAGCGTAACTTTCGCGCGCAGCGTGCGCTCGGCTCCCGCGGCATCCCGGCCGGTTTGCTCGGCGTAGAACACATTGGGCGGCAACAGCCAGTTGGCCGCGGCGGGCAGCCAGCGCCGGTACGCGCTGCGATAGCTGTCGCAAATCAGGTAGAGATCCAGCAGCCCATCGTAGATATCCCCACTGCGCAGGCAGGACCCGTAAACCAGTGCGGCGCAGGCCGCATCATGGTGGCGCACGCGCAGGTGCTGGAGCAATTCGCCCAGCAGGGGGTCGCGTTGCGGGTCTGGCCCCTCAACCCGGGGATACCCGGTCACAGCCGCAGGAACCTGAACGGGCGACTGGCGCTGATGGCAAGAGTGCCGCCGGCGTCCAGCAGCTCGCCGTCGAGGTTGATCTTGCCCTCAATGGCAAGTTGCAGACGCTCTGCATTGTGGCTGTGGTAACCATTCGCTGGCGTCGCGTGGCGCCCGGGCCGGCCACTGACAATGGCGGTGAAGGTGCGCGCAAAGCGCGTGCAGCCTTGTTCGAACAGTGTCAGCCTGATCGCGCCGGGGCCGTCGCCATAGAATGGCCGCATGCCGAAGGACAGGCGCTCCAGCGTGCTCACCGCCAGAATGAGCGTATCGAAAGTGCGCGCCGGCTGGGCGTCCCGTGCCATATTGATGCGCACGTGCCTGTTGAATTGCGGGTCGTCCCGCAATACGCCCCACACCGTTCGCAGCGTACCCAGCGCGAGACTGAAATCGTCGCGCAGCCCGCGTGAATGTATTTCGCGATGCGCGTACTCGGTGCCGTGAATCACGGCGCCCGCACCAAGGAACATGCCGAAGCGCTCGATGCCGTCGCCCGGCGTCACACGCATCAGGGCGCGCTCCCTGAGCAGCCCCTGAGTCGGCCGCGGGCCCTCGCACCACCGGCAGAAGCGTTCGACGGCTTTCTTCAGTGAACCGCGCACGCCGACGTCGCCAGCGTTCATATTGGCCGTGCCGCCAGGTAGCAGGGCGATGAGTGGCGGCTGTGGAAACGCGGAGCCGAGCAGCAGCCTGCCGAGCACCGCAGAGCCCGTACCGTCGCCGCCGTTGATCGCCAGCAGGCCGATGTGCTCGGCCGCCAGTTCGGTGAGCGCCTGGTCTATGTCCTGCGGAGTGTTTGTCACGCGGTGATGAATGTCCGGGCAACGAGCGATGCGCTCTGCGGTGGCCCGGAACTGTTCGCGATTGTGCCCGCTGTGGGGGTTGCTGATCAGGCCGATGGGGCCTGCGCCGATGGTCACGTTGCCGGTGTCCTCAGCGTCGCGGATTTGAGGTTGATCTCGGTCGCCCCGATGCGCGGCGCATTCCCGCGCACCTGCAGCGGCAGGCCCGTGTGGCGATCAAAGAGCATGATGATTTCACCGCTCAGGCCAAACAGGCTGAAATCATCTTCTTCCGCCAGCTCGCCTTCGGGCGTGACACGCAGCGCGACCGCGGTGGTTTCGCGCATGCCCCTGGTCTGGCCATTCCCGGCCAGGCTGTAGTTCGCTTCCACCGGAACGCCGTTCCCGCTGGTGAGTCGCGCGCGGTAGAAGTTGTGGTCGGTGTGTACGAGAACTTCCAGCGTGGAGCCGGGGCCCTGCGCCTGCAAGCGGTCTGCCAGCAGCAACAGGAGATAGGGGTTGGTAACCGCCAGTTCAGTGGCTGCAGGCGGATAGGATAGCTGCTTGCGGCTATCCAGCGGCCATTCGGGCGGCGCGGTCGCGGCCTTGCCTTCCGGGCTGCGCCTTTCGCGCAGCACAAACTCCTGTTCGTAGCCGAAAGATTTCAGTCGCTGGTCTTTTTTCCCCTTGCTCAGGCGCTCGCGGGATAGCAACTGGCCTGTCGCCGGATCAAAACGCAGTGATACCTGCTCGGAATTTCCGGGCACCGAGCTGTCGGCGCTGAATTTCCAGTACTCGTCTCCGGCGTCCGGTCCGGGTATTTCGATGCGCGAATGCGCGGTTGCCCAGAAAGCCTGCTCTTCGAACTCAAGTACCTGCCAACGCGGCAGTTCAATCGCGAACACCGCCGTCGAGCAGATGAAGAGTACTGCGCCGAGCCATCCGGCGTGTGCTTTCGGGAGAGTAAACATGCCATACCACCGTGTGCAAAAAACCGGTCTGTCCCTTCGAGACATTCGCCCTGGCGATAGTTCCCGTCGGGCCGTGGTCGCGGCTTGTGAGTTTGGTAAAAACCATGGAAATACAGAGGCTTGCGTTCGACTAGCGAAAGCCGTTAAAAATACCACAGCAGCTTGAGAATGGGTCGTTCATCCGCTACCCTTCGCGGCTTTATCCTGCCCTGATTCCGGGATTCCCTCATGCATATGATTATCAAGCGACTGATCAAATGGTTGGTACGCGCGATTTCGGTATTTTTACCGCAAGCCAAAGCGCACGATCTCGAGCGCTGGCGGCGTGGCCGTGAGGAAATGTGGAAATACCGGCACTGTGATTACATTTTTGCATCCTATGGCAAGAGTGGCCGCACCTGGGTACGCGTCATGATCTCGCGCTATTTCCAGCTTGTGTACAAGTTGCCCGACAACATACTTATGGGCTTCGACAACTACCACAAGCTCGATGCGCGCATCCCCCGAATATTTTTTACCCACGATAACTATCTGCGTGGGTATACCGGCAACGTGGATTCCAAGAAAGATTTCTACGACAAGAAAACCGTGTTGCTGGTGCGAAACCCGATGGACGTAGCGGTGTCACAGTTTTTCCAGTGGAAGTACCGCATGCGTGCAGAGAAAAAGTCGATGAACAATTACCCGCAACATGCTGCCGACATCTCGGTGTACGATTTCCTCAAGCACGAGGGCCAGGGCCTGGGGCATATCATAGACTTCATGAATGCCTGGGGCCGTGAGCTTTCCAACATCAAGCAGCTACTGGTAGTACGCTACGAGGATTTGCGTGAGCAACCGGAACGCGAAATGGCCAGGATCGTCGAGTTTATGGGCATGCAGCCCGATGAGGACTACCTGAAAGATACCGCAGAATTTGCCTCGGTAGAAAACCTGCGCAAGAAGGAGCAGGAGAACTACTTCTGGCGCAGCGGTAGCCGGGTGCAGGCGAAAGATGTCAACGACCCGAATACCTTCAAGGTACGCAAGGCGAAGGTGGGTGGTTATCGGGACTATTTTGACGACGATCAGGTAGCGGAATTTGTAGCGATGGTAGACGCCAGGCTGTTACCGGTGTTCGGTTACACCAGCGCCGAACAGGGAACGGCCCCTTGAGCAGCAAATGCGTCTTTATCCACACCAACGAGCGTCAGTGGCTGGGCGCGCTGGTGGCGGCCTATTCGTTCCGGCGCAACTCAAACAACGCCGACAGGTTCGACGTACGCTTTATTCACACTCGCGATTATCCCTTTCTGCAGGCGCGGGAGGGGCAGGCATTCCTGCGTGGCGGTACTACGCGCATCTGGCATATGGACGATCTCCAGTCGTTTACCCCTCTGCGTTTCATGCCACCTCGTCTCATGCAGTTCGAGGGCAGGGCCGTGCTCACCGACCCCGACGTATTTGCAGTGGGCGATATCTGGGAGTTACTTGACCGGGATATGCAGGGTTATGCGGTAATGGGCCGACGGCGTTCGGCGAAGGAAGAGAAAGCGCAGCAGGTTGCGACCAGCGTGATGTTGATGGACTGCGCAAAGCTCACTCACTGGGATGTTGAAACTGATTTTGGTGCGTTGTTCAGCATGCAGCGCGACTACAAGGAATGGATGGTGCTGGCTTACGAACCGCCGGGTACAGTGGGTTATCTGGAGGATTCCTGGAACGACTTCGATCACCTGGACGCAAACACGCGGTTGCTGCACAACACCAAGCGCCGCACCCAGCCCTGGAAAACCGGCTTGCCGGTAGATTACACGCCTGCCGACAAGTTCAAGGATAAACCGCTGCTCGCGTCAGTCAACCGGCTGCGCTCGCGGGTCTTTGGAGAATACGGATTGCTGGGCCGTTATCGCGAGCATCCTGATCGCCGCCAGGAAGCATTCTTTTTCGGCTTGCTCAAGGAGTGCCTGGAATTTGGTCATGTCACCGAGGAACTGGTGCGTGATGAGATTCGCAAGAGCCATGTGCGCGCCGATGCCTTTGAGGTGCTGGATCGCACGCCACGCCTGAGCGATAGAGCCGCATGAAGTATCTCGACATAGAGAAGTTGCGCAGTGTGACGCGCGAGGAGTTTCTCGCCATCGAACCGTATCCGTACCTTAATGAACCGGTGCTGACGGCTGAGGGTTTCGACGAGCTGCTGGCCAATATGCCGCCGCTGTCGCTGTTTGAGCAAAAATTTGGTTACGAGCGTCGTGCCGGTCAAGCGCCCCATGACCGCTACTCTCTTGAGTACACGCCGGGTATGCCGGTACCTGCGCCGTGGCAGGCGTTCATCGCTGAGCTGTGTTCCGATGCGTACCGCGGAGAGATCGCCAGATTGCTGGGTGCGCGCAAGATCGAATTCCGTTTTCACTGGCACTACACGCCGAGCGGCGCCGATGTGTCGCCGCACTGTGATGCGCGACGCGAACACGGCTCTCATTTGTTCTATTTCAACGGCGCGGATGACTGGAACCCGGCCTGGGGCGGCGCTACCCTGGTGCTGGATGACGGCGGTCGACTGGATTTCAATTCCGCTCCGGACTACGCAGACTTCGACAACATCATTGAGTGCGAGTCTATCGGCAATTCCAGCGCGCTGATGCTGCGCACCGACCACTCCTGGCACGCGGTTCGCGCGATTCAATGCCCGGAAGACAAGTTGCGCCGCGTTTTTATTGTCGTGGTGAATCCGGACAATCTGTTCTGGAAAGTACGTGACCGGCTCGTTGGCAAGACCATACAGCGTTTCTGACGCCGTGCGCATGGGGCATGCTCAGCGGGCCGGGCTATGGTGAACGGGTTTGCAGACAGACGGATTGCGCCTGAAGACGGCGCGGCGGAGAGGACAGGATGTTTCTGCGAGAATATTTTAGCGAGGTGAATGGCAGGTTGTGCTTCACCCGCGAGCAGGGGAGTGACTTCGCCAAGCGTATCGCCGGCGATTTCAACCCGCTGCACGATGCGGATGCCAAGCGTTTCTGCATTCCCGGCGATCTTCTGTTCGCCAGCCTGCTGGCGCACTATGGCGTGAGCGAGCATATGCAGTTTCTGTTTTCCGGCATGGTGCCCGAGGGCGTTGAACTTCTGCTGCCCGCCGCGGATTCAAAGCTCGTCATTCGCGATGCCGAGGGCAGGGAATACCTGCAATTGCATCGGGAAGGGAAGCATTCCACCGATCCGGCGATGGTGGAAACACTGGTGCGCAGGTACGCCGCGTTTTCCGGGCACACCTTTCCTCATGTGCTTGAGCCGTTGTTTGCGGGCGATAAAGTAATGATCAACCCGGAGCGGCCCATGGTTATGTACCAGAGCATGAGTATCGATCTCGATACACTGGATTTTCATGAGCCGGAAGTGGCGCCTGCGCATAGCGAGCTGTTCATTGACGGCAAGCGCGGCACCGGGGACATCCGCTTCCATATTCTGGAAGCCGGGCGCGTGGTGGGCCACGGTTGCAAGCACCTGCTGCTGCGAGGATTGCGCGAATACGATCGCGAGGCAATGAATGCCTCTATCGAAGCCTACGACCAGCGCAAACGGGCCTACCTGGAAGGCTGAAGCTGTTCATCTGGAGTGCGCCGCCGGCCTGCGCTAGCGCCAGCCCCGGGGATTCTCCTTCATCGCCGCCTGTTTGGCCCTGAAGGCCGCGCGCAGCCGTTCGACTTCCCGCGGGTAGGTGGCGGACGTGTCGTAGGATTCGCGCTCATCGCCGAGCAGATCAAACAACCACTCTTTCTGCGCCATGGCGCCCCCGAAGCCCATCTGGTCCGGGCCATAGAACACCCCGGCGGCACCGCGATACTTGAAACGCTGGTCGCGGGTGGCAAACAGCGTATCGCCCGCGTAATAGTGCAGGAAATCATGCGGCGTTGGAGCGCCCTCGGTGAGTACGCCGAGAATACTTTGCCCGTCGATAATGCGATCCGGCGGCGCCGGCAATTTCAGAATTTCCAGCACCGTGGGCAGGATGTCGGTACCCATGGTCATGGCATGCTCGACACGCCCGGGTGCGATGGCGGCGGGCCAGTGGGCAATAAAGGGCACGCGCATGCCGCCCTCGAAGGTGTTGCCCTTGCGGCCCCGCTGGTCGCCGGCGTTACCCAGGAACCACGGGCCGTTGTCGGAGGTGACAATCACCAGCGTATTCTCAAGTACACCAGCGCGCTCAAGCGCGGCCATGATCGTGCCGACCGATTCGTCGATCTCCTCGATCACATCGCCGTACAGGCCCGCCCGGGAATTACCCAGCCGTTCCTCGCGCACATAGAGTGGGTCATGCGGGAAATTATGCGCAAAGTACAGGAAGAAGGGCTCGCTCGCGTTGGCATCAATGAATTGTACGGCCTCCCTGGTATAGCGCTCCGTCAGCAGGCGCTGGTCAGCTGGCGCGGCCACGGCGACATCGCGGTTCGCATACAGCGCGAAAGGCTCCATATCGTTGCTGTAGAGGGCGCCAAAATAGGAATCGAAGCCCATGTCATTGGGCAGTGAGGGGCTGGTGTCACCCAGGTGCCACTTGCCGACCATGCCTGTGGCGTAGCCCGCGGCATTTAACAGATCCGCCAGCGTGATCTCTTCCGCGGGCAGGCGCACATTGCTGTCCGGTTTTATCAACTTGCTGAACACGAAATCTTTGACGCTACCGCTCGGAAAGACCACGTTGGTCAGGCCGGCGCGCGGCGCCAGGCGCCCGGTGAGAAAGCCGGCGCGCGACGGTGTGCAAACCGCAGCGGGTGAATGAAAATCGCTCAGCACCACGCCCTGCGTGGCGAGTTGATCGATATGCGGAGTCGCAATCAGGTCGTTCCCGCGCGCCCCGAAACCAATGTCGCCGTACCCCATGTCGTCGTACAGGAAAAAAACGATATTCGGCGGCTCCGATACCGAGAGGCCCACGGCTTCGATATGCCCGAGATAATCCTGCTTTGCCGCGAGATGTTCGGCGTTGTCCTGCTGGCCGCCGCTGAATGCCCGCCAGAGCAGGAATACCAGGGCGATCAGCAGAAGGAACGCCAGGGTACCGAGGGCGGCGGTGATCCTGCGCCATATGAATGAGAGTAGCTGCATGCTGCCTTTGCCCGCGGTGTCTGGATTATTATGCCGGAGCCGGTTAATGGCCGTTTGACAGTAGATACTTGCACATTAGTCTGTTCCACTCAATGGCGTTGCCAGCAGTGGAACACGATGGGGGAACGGAGCGCAGATGAGCGACAAACTACAGGGTAAATGCATACTCGTATGTGGCGGTGCAACCGGCATCGGTGCGGCAACGGTGCGCCGATTGAGTGGTGCAGGTGCGCGCGTGGCGATTGGCGATCTGAACATTGAAGCCGCGACGGCGCTGGCCGGGGAGCTCTGCGCCTCCGGGGGTGACGTGCGGGCATTGCCTTTCGACCAGAGCGACGAGCATTCAATCAACGAACTGGTCGGCGAAGTGATACCCCACTTCGGTCGGCTCGACGGTTTGTTCGCAAACGTGGCGGATCTCAAGGCCGTGCTGGAGGATGGCGACATTCTTTCCAATGACCTGGCGCTGTGGGAGCGCACGTTGCGCGTGAACCTGGTCGGTACTGTCGCGCTGATCAAGGCCGTTCTGCCGCAGATGCTGGAGCAGGGAAGTGGCGCGATCGTGCTAACTTCATCCGATGCCTCGGCGATGGGAGAGCCCGAGCGTCCCGCCTATGCAGCCTCCAAGGCCGGCGTGAACTCACTCTGTCGACACGTAGCCTCGGCGTGGGGGCGCAAGGGTGTCCGTTGCAATACCGTATCACCGGGCTTCGTGCTCACCGAACAACTCGATGCCAATATGCCGCAGGATCTCAAGGACTGGATGCTCAAGGGCGCCCGCAGTGTGCGCCACGGCGAATCCGAAGACATTGCCGCGGCGGTCGCTTTTTTGTTGTCGGACGACAGCGAATGGGTGAACGGACAAGTGTGGCGGGTGAACGGCGGGGTCAGTTTTGCGCTTTGAGCGCCGGGCTGGCCAGGCGCGCTGTAGCCAACCCGCCATTTTCTGACAGGAGCTTTTAGCCATGATTAGCGACAACAGCGTAGCCTCCGAAACTATCGTTATTAATGCGCCGGCCGAAGTGGTGTGGTCGGTGATTGTGGATTTCGGCTCTTATCCGCTCTGGAATCGCTTTTGCCCGCAGATAGACGGCGAGCTGAAACTGGGCGCGCCGCTGGCAATGAAAGTGGACCTGGGCAATGGTCTACAGGAGCAGGTGGAGTACATTACAGTGATCGAGGCGCCGCACCGCATCGTCTGGTCGATGGAGAACAAACCCGGCGACCCGATTCACGCCGACCGCAGCCAGATTATCACGCCGATCGATGACAGCAGTTGTCGCTATGTGAGCATGGATGAATTTTCCGGCCCCATGGTGCCGTCCATGATGGAGGCGCTGGCGGAGGAAGTGGAGCGCGGCTTCAACCGCTGCGCCGAGGATCTGAAAGCGCGAGCCGAGGCGTTGTATCGCG
>TARA_R110000823_G_scaffold19422_7_pt1 | contig 25007 bp, 34 predicted proteins | sample TARA_R110000823 | Tara Oceans TARA_R110000823 (sample SAMEA4397722) | marine metagenome | biome: Polar Biome; feature: [DCM] deep chlorophyll maximum layer (ENVO:01000326); material: water (ENVO:00002006), including particulate matter (ENVO:01000060) such as... | depth 20 m | reverse complement strand
TTTGTTTTTAATGTATTAGCAAACAAACCAAAAAATAGTAAATCTTCTTTTAGTAAGTTACTTTTAAAAGATGTAAAAACTAAAAAGAAACAACTTCTCAAATTAGCAGATAAGGTAGATTTCAGTGCATTAGATGATTACACTAGTACTCTTAAATCTTATATTAATTCTGAAATAAGGTCAGGTAGATTTTTAGAAGATACATCAATGTCAACAGAGGAGTATGTTAGTTATATTAGTAATAGATTTATTAAAGATTTAGAAAGACTTAAAAGTGAAAAAGGTAAAGCTAAGAAGCAAGAGCAAATGAAATCTACATTAAAATCTCTACAAAAACTTAAACCTTCAATTAAAAATGCTTTTGAAATTACTAAAATTATTGCTAATTTAAAAAATAATTTAATTAAAATCTTTAATGAAATAACTAAAAACGATTTATTGGGTACATATCTTGAAGAAAGTCCTAATAACTGGCAAACTACTGCCCCGGAAGGTTTTGCTTTATCAAAAGTTACTGCAGCTGGGGCAGAAATTACTAAAATGGTAGATAGAGAAGAATTTAGCCGAGCCAATTTTGGTACCGGAAAGCCGACATCACCAGAAAATCAAGAATCATATATTACTAACCCACCTATTTTTAATACAGGTGAAGGTACGAGATTACAAAAAAGAGCTTCATTTGGTGAAATGTATAAGATGTTAAAAGAATTTGAAGATGCTGAAGATTTAAGAAAACAAGTAGTTATATACCCAGGTAGATTTCATCCATTCCACAAAGGTCATGCATCTGTTTACAATAAATTAAAAGAAGAATTCCCGACTGCGGATATTTTTATATCCACTTCCGGTAAGACTAATGATACGAATTCACCATTTGCTTTTGATGAAAAAAGAGCAATGGTATTAAGTTCAGGTATTGATCAAGGTATTGTAGTTCAGACTACTAACCCATATATGGCAACAGAAATAGTAGAAAAGTATGACTTAGATAAGACACAAGTTATATTTGCTGTATCTGAAAAGGATATGCAAGGTGATAAACCTCGATTTAAATTTGGTGTAAAGAAAGATGGTACACCTAGTTACTTCCAACCTTATAATGATAAATCATCAGATAATGCTTTAAAGCATGCTTATATTACTACTCTACCTACTGCTGATTTTACAATTCTTGGTAAAGATATTAATAGTGCGTCGCAAATAAGAGAATTATATAAAAATTCAGATGAAAAAGGAAGAAGAGACCTTATTCAAGATCTATATGGATCAATGGATGAAGAAGTTAAAAGAATTTTCGACAATAAATTGATTTAAGCTCCTGCGTAACCGGTGTTCTTAGCGGTTTTAGTATCATCTAATTCATCAACCTCTACTCTATCCTCATCAGGGTCTTGTTCATCTTCTACATCAGCATCAAGATTATCATATTCTAATGCATGGTATACTGATGAAAGGTAATCTGCAGCTTTAGTAATTTTTGAAGCTGTCCAACCTTCTAAATTATCTAGTGTTTCCATATGGTTGAATAACTTTGTTGCATATTCAGCAGCTTTTAACAATTCTGATCTTGCCATGTCTAGCTCACCATCGTAACCATCATCTGCACAATCCTCACAATCGCAATCATCTACGCATTCTTCATCTCTCTCACCAGCTTGTATATATACAGCTTCTTCTTCCTTTTCTACATCTTCACACTCTGATGCATCTTCACTATCATTTATTTTCAATACTACTACTTTTGAAGCAGTATTTTGAGAGCCTGGACCAGGTACATTAACCATCTTTCCCATCATACGATTAAGACCGCTCATTTCATTTAATGTTTTATATTGCTCAAATATTAGATTAGCTTCGTTATCCATATTATTATTTAATAAATAATTAAATGACATTCGATAAACTATACACTTCGCTTATGGAAGCATTTGATGAAGATGCTGAATATAAAGGTAGAAAAGTAACTCTTAATAAACCTACAAGAGGAGATGTTAAGAAGTTTAAGGTATATGTAAAAAATCCTAAGACCGGTAATGTAAAGAAAGTTAATTTCGGCCATGGTGGTACATCTGCTAAAAGAAAAACGATGAGAATACGTAAATCTAATCCAGCAGCTCGTAGATCTTTCAGAGCACGTCATAAATGTGATCAAAAGAAGGATAGAACAACAGCAGGTTACTGGTCATGCAAAAAATGGTAATTTATTATGAAGACATTTAAAACATATTATGAAAACGCATCAAACTATATTGGTAAAAATGTAGTATATGCAACTAAAGACACATCAGGTGGTGGTACGACAAATTTTATAGGAAAAGGTAAAATTGTTGACCATGATAAGCGCTATGATGTCCTTATCCTAGATAATGGTATAAAACTTAATATTAAGTTGCATCATCGAAAGGATAAGGAACTCTATCATCAGGGTGATTTTTATATTGATAGTTTAATCTCTGCTGAAGATGGTGAAGATAGATGTAAAAGAAAAGCTGATAGTGTTTATGGTAATAAGACTTCAGCATATAAGTCTGGAGCTATTGTAAGATGTAGAAAAGGTAAAATATGGAAAAAGAAATAAACAAATTTAATACATTAATAGAAAGTTTATGGGCTAATATTAATAAAAAAAGGAAATCTGGTAAAAGTTCTGCAAAAAAAGGTAGTAAAGCATATAAGGCGGCAAAAAAATCAGGCGATAAATTGCATGCTAATAAAATGCGTAAAGCTGGTAAATAATGAATTTTGATGATTTAGTTAATTATTATTTGATTGAAACTAGTGATAGTCTCCATCAATGGTTTAAACGCGGTGGTAAAGACCCTAAAACGGGTAAAAAATTTAGCGGTTGGATAAATTGCAAGACAGGTGGTCCTTGCGGTAGAAAATCTAAAAAATCAGGAGGAAGTTACCCTGCATGTAGGCCAACAAAAGCTGCATGTAAGAAGATAAAGGGTAAAATGTATAAAAAGAAAAGCTCTAAACGAGTATCGTGGAAGAAGAAAGGTAAATAATTAAATAATAGTATGGCACATAACAATAATATAGGTAGAATAACAACCGGTAATGTTGCTCCGAAAGGTACCGGGGCCAATCTTAGTACTACGACAGATAGTGGTAGTTTATTAGGTTTAAGATACATAAAAGATGATAGCCCAGGGGGAGCTAGTGGTACAGGTATAGCTCCAACTAATATCGGTTCAGCTGCTATTAAAACCTGGTTTGAGCAGTATGTAGGTACTTTAGGTAATTATCAGACTTTCGGTACCGGTGCTAGTAATATAAAATGGAGCGATTACCGAGGCGCTACTATTTTAGGTATGAAGCTGAAAGCAAAAAATGAATCTACATCAAGATATCAAGATAATGATGATGCTAAACTGCAAATAACGCCGTTAAATGGTAACGGTACTAATGGTACATATACTATTACCGTAGGTGGTGCTACAGTAACTTCCTCGGGTAATAGAGGTACAACATATACATCGGCAGGTTTTGGTAGTGGTTTAACTATACCAGTGGTGTTAATTGATAATGCCACTGGGGTATCGATGACTATGAGTTGGACTACAGCATATAACGCCGGTAGTACTAGTATAAGAGGTTCAGCTACCGTGGCTGGTCCACAGTTTCAATGGTTTTTTACCGATGCAACCGGCAGTGCTTATAATCCGAACCCTCTTTACTTTTTTAGTGGTTTACAAAACGCTAATAGATTATACGGAGAAGGTTACCCAGCATCTGGGTGAGTTGTTTTCTAGGTTAAAATATATAAAATATATTATGGCTAATCTTAAAGAGTTATTAACTGAAGATGCATCTAAATACATATGTAGGTTACAAATAGGAAATTTAATAATACCTTACACTACTGTCGATAAAGACTGTTCTATAGAAGAATCATCTAACGTAATTAAGTTATATAATATTATTACCGATGAAATAGATACATTAGAAATAAAATCTATAGATAATTATACTGTATTACATCGAGATAATGAAATAGAAAATCGACAAACAGAATTAGCTTTCTTTGAAGGATATAAAGAAATTATTTGTGGTAAATCTACCAATTTTTCTAACGACTATATCTATAATGAAATTTTAAATAAAAATGTTGTTAGCTATAATTTACATAATCTTTTAAAACTATTTAATTTTTCAATAAAGAGTGAAATGATAATAAAAAATACCCCTTTCGGTGTTAGTAAAGTAGATATTCATGAGAATTTTGAACGTATTATACAAGAAAAGGTTGATAAAACATTATTAGAGTTAGATGAACTCTTAATGGATACTGTAGAAGAAGAAGATATTGAAGATATTAGTAGTATTAAAGAAATTTTTAATGATATTGTAGGTGATATGGACTTAACCAATATAAACACTTTTACTGATTTAACTGATAACTGGCCTCCACTGTTATTACCTTTACCAGATACGATAAGAAATGCTTCTAATGTAAATGTAGCACCAATAACTAATAATGATATAGATGAACATATACAAGCAATTGAATCAATAGAAAATATTTCTAATACAGAAATTTTATCTAGTTTAATAAAAATTTTAGAAGATAATAAACATAAATTAACTGAATATCACTATAATACCCTTTTTAGAGCTATTAACGTTAATTATAATTAGTAGGTATTATGAACGTTAATAATTTTAGTATTAATAACTTCGATGTTGACTATGATACAACAAGATGTAATCGAGCAAAGTTAGATACTGGTTTTCACTGCAATTATAAATGTGAATTTTGTTATTATATTGATAAACTTGATGTTAAAACCCCGTTTTCAACTATACAACAACGGATTAATATACTACATAAGTACGGTATATCAGAAGTAGACTTATCTGGTGGTGAAAGTTCAATACATAAAGATTGGTTTAAAATATTAGATTATTGTAATGAAAGATTTGATAATATTAGCTGTTTAAGTAATGGTTCTGCTTTTGCAAACGAAAAATTCTTATTAAAATCAAAAGAACATGGGTTAAAGGAAATATTATTCAGTTTACATGGTTATAATGAAGAAGTACATGACGATATAGTGGGTAGAAAAAATGGTTGGAAGAAAATACACAAAGCTATTAATCTTTGTAAAAAACATGATATTAAAGTAAGAATTAACTGTACTGTTTACCAAAAAAATTATAAAGGTTTAGTAGAATATGCTGATATTATAAAAGAAATACAACCATTCCAAGTTAATTTTTTAACTTTAAACTATTGGGATGATAATAAAACGTTTGAACCGATTGATGACTATACAGGTTTAACTGATAAAATAAAACAATGTATTGATCTGATAGTTAATGATACAAAATATATCAATGTAAGATATACCCCTTACTGTTATATGAAGGGATATGAAAAATATGTATGTAATCAGTACCAACACGTGTATGATATATATGATTGGAATAAAGAAATATATGATTACGATGTCGATTTAACTAAAACATATACAGAAAAAGAAAAAATAGATTTAGGTTACTTAAAAGCGCAGGATGGTAGAATAGATGGTTGTAAAAAACCTATAAAATGTCTTAGATGTAAATATTTTAATATTTGCGATGGTATCGAAAAACAATTAGATATAGAAGTATACCCTGAAAAAGGAGATAAAATTACTGATGTAAATTTTTACAGAAAAGACTTTTATTAAAATGAATATACAAAAATGCGGCTATAAAAATTTTAAGCTACATACATTGCAATGGTTTATGATAGATGTATGCAATATGAAATGTAGTTATTGTATTGAAGGTTTCGGTAATAGTGATTTTTTAAAAACTTGTGACTTTAAAAGTAATAAAATTAAACAAGAATCCTATAAAAAGGTTTTAAAAATTCTCAATATTAAAAGAGTACCAAAATTTAATATAGAATTATTAGGTGGTGAGCCTACTTTACATCCTCAGTTTAATTATATCTTAGAATCCTTAACTTCTATAGAGCAATGTATAGGTATAGAAATAATGACAAACTTAAAAAATGGTGAACGTATTTTTGAGAATGTTATACCTAATGATAAGGTATTAATAAATCCTTCTATACATTTTGAATCTTACGATAAAGATTCGATTCAGCGAAATATAAAAGATTTAATTGGTAGAGGTTTTAGATTGACACCAACTATTATGTTACATGATAAGAGTGCATATTGGGATAAGATGTTAGAATTTTTTAACTTTTGTATTAATAATAATATAAAATATAACGTATCATATCTTTATAAAACTGGTTTTGGTTATGATTCTAAGTATACCGAAGAGTTTAACACTATATTTAAAGACTTTATTAAAGGAGATGAACGAACATGGCCGTTTCAAGTAGATGATGTTAAAGGTAATTACAGTTATGATGAAATTATTAATAATAAAATGGCAAACTTGAAAAATATTAACTGTAAACCTTTAAGATGGATCATTGACTACAAAGGAGGTATATATAATGCATGTTCTAAGCTACCTTTTATTTTACATATGAATAAAGAAACAACTATTAAGTGTCCGTTTAATACATGTGGTTGTGATATACAGTGGGATTATGAAAAACATTTTTAAATTAGATAAAAATTACGATATATTTTTATCTTTAACATGGGAGCAAAATCATGAACATGGTATTAGTGGTCATATATACGAAATTATAGATTATTTTTTTATTTTAAATAAACAATTTAAGGTAGGTATATTTTTTGGTGAAAGTATTAATAATTGGGATGAGTTTAAACGGTTAATTTTACAAAAATATAGTTTTAGTAATGAAGAATTAAAAGATTATGAAAATAATACATTTTACTGTAATAGACCAACAATTATAACTGGTAAAAATATATTATTTGTTGATGGCGCTATTAAAGCAAGATTTGTTAACAATGGTACTATATTAAAATTTAAAAATATATTTTCTTTTAAATGTTCAAATCACTGTAATCATACCCTTTTTGATATACCATATAATATACAACTACTATCTGACTTAAGAGTGTATTCAGATATTATACCTGAAGAAAATAAAATAGCGCTGCATTATATTAAAAAAATATTATTTAAAAAGTATATACAAATTGATAAATGTACAGTCAATAACACAGCACTGTTATATATAACTTCTAATTGCCGTTCTATTACACATAATAACTTAACTAATTTAATTAATAGTTATGGTTTTGACAAATATATTGCAATTACAAATACACCGGAAAAGTTTAATGATTACCATGATGAGCGAGTTAGTTTTATACGTCCTGGTCTTGATAAATTATTTGAAAAATTTAACACTTATATATACACCCCGTTAAGTGGTAAGTTTGATTGTAGTCCTAGGTTAATAGCTGAGTGTAAATATTATAATAAAGAAGTAATTTATCATAATATAGATGATGAATATTTAAAAATTGATAGGGGTTTAAGAGTACGTAAAAATGATATAATTAATAGTTTTAATACATTATTTTTAGAAGATAAAGATGAAATCGTAGATATACTAAATGAAAGAATATATAGATAAAATAGAGTCATTTGAATTAATAAAAAATGATGATTGGTTTGATTACGATTTAAAAATTACATTAAAACCTAGTTTTAAGTGTAACCATAAGTGTTGGTTTTGTGGTGAATACGATAATAATACTAAAACATGGACAAAAGAACAGTGCGATGCAGTTCTATTAAAGTTAAAAGAAATACCTAAAGAAAAGAAAAAAATATTTTTCTATTTTTATGGTGGTGAACCAACTTTAAGTAAATTCTGGGAATATTTAAATTATGAAATTGTTAAATTATTCCCCGATAAAGAGTTGTTTATGCAAACTCATACAAACTTAAGTTTACCGGTAAGAAGACTAGAAAAATTTTTAATTGAAATACATAAATTAAAAAGTAAAACTCATACAATAGATATATGCAATAGTTATCATATAGGTAAGCAACCAATCGGCGAATATATCAAAAAAATGGATATTTGTAATAGATATAATAGTCTTGGTTTCTGCTTTTTTAGTACTGAAATACCTAAAAAAGCACAAATGCTAGATGAGATGAATCAAATTATAAAGTATCACCCAACTAAACTAAAAATGAAGTTTACTGAAATAGAAAATTTAGCTTCTAACCCTAGTATTGGTTATAAAGAGTATGTAAAGGATGAAGAACTAGTTGGAGATGATAATGGTAAAAGTCTAGAGTATAGATACTGGATGAAATATTATCCAGAATTTCAAGAATATTTTGAAGAAAGTTGGAATTTTATTATTAACAATAAACATAAATTAAATTACTCTCATGTAAAAGGTAAAAATATTCATAAAAAATTTAGATTTATGAAATGTGAAAGTGGTTTAAAAAATATAATTATTAACTACGATATGAAGGTTTATAGATGTAATGATTATAGTTATAAAAATTTAAAGTATATTAGTTTAAATGATTTAAACTTCGAACAATATTTAGATAAATGTGAAAGATGTGTTATATCTTCATGTTGTGATGGCCTGGACCATAAAAAAACACTATGAAGTTATCTATATTAATATTAACTCATAATAGGCCTAAGTTGTTTAAAAGGTGTATTAAAAGTGTTATAAAAAATTTACCAGATTTTGATATAGAAATACTTGTAAATAACGATAGTAACGATATAGAAGAAGTTTATAATAAAAATATAACTATAAAATATTTTTATAAAAAATATAACAAATTAGGTGATACATATAAATTTTTATATTTAGAAAGTAAAGGGGAATATATATTTTTTTTAGAAGATGATGATTATATTTTACCTGCTTTTTTTAAACATATAAAACTTAAACAAGATTTGTATATATCTAATTATATATCCAAACCTCTACAAAAAACTTATGATTTTAAAACTGTATTTAAAGAAATAGATTGTACTTTATATTATAAAGATAGTTTAAATTTTAAACAGTATATTTCACTATATAAACCAAGATATTTTCAATTAACTCAGATTGTTTTTCGGAAAAGTTCTGCAATAAATTTCTTTAAAAGTAATTTTCAATCGACTTTAGATTTTGATTATAATTTATTTAAAAGTTTAGAAATTAATACATTTAAATGTATAAAATCACCCATATGGGTCCAAACTAACGATGGTGGAGATAACTTAAGTTTTTCTGAATTAAATAAAGATGAAAGGTATCCAATAAAATGAATACAACCCTAATACCGCAAGCTCAAGTTTTTTTAAACAATACATGTTCTTTAAAGTGTAATTTTTGTATGAATAAACATATAAAAAATGAATCTTCCGACTACCCATGGCCGTGGGAAAATAAAGATGATAATTTAAAGGTAGGTCGAATCGATGATATAAAAAAATATATAGATTATCTGGTTGAAATGGGTGTACGGAGAATTGAACTAGGTACAACTATTGGTGAACCTCTAGAACACAATATAGATGATTTAAATGAAATCTTTAGATATCTTGAAGTTAACCCTAATATAGAAAGTTATTTTTTCTATACCAACTTAACCCAATTAAAGGATGATCATATTGTAATTTTTAACCGATACCAAAAATTACAAATAAAAATTAGTTGTTATGGGTTATCATCTAAACAGTTTAAGTTACAAACTGGCTACGAACTATGGAAGCGGTTTAAAACTAATCTTAAAAAACTAGGCAAAGTTAAACGTAAAATGAAAATTTTATTAGCATTACGCGCGCCGATAAAAAATGATGAACAACGACTCAACTGGTTAAAATTAAAAGCTATTAGTATTAAATCCCACCATGATATAGTTTTCGAAGAGACTGCTATACACTTTAATTGGAAGGATACAATAGATTTTGAAAAAATAAAAAATCAAAAACCTAACCAACATAAAGGTCATTGTGGTATGATATATACTGATTGCGGTATTTTAGGTAATGGTGATTTTACTATATGCGCTTGGTTAGATGTTTATGGTGATGGTAAAGTTGGTAACGTGTTTAAAAATACACCTAAAGAAATGTTATTATTAAGAGAAAAAATAATAGATGATCAAAATAACGGTATTTTTAATAATATATGTAAGTATTGTAAATTTTATGTACCTGCTAATTTAGAAAAAGCTGACCAAGCTGGTACTATTTAAAAAAATAATTAAATACATTAAATGTTTGACACCATATCAGCTGCAGGTAATACAAACTATAAATTACTAACCTTTTCTTGGGACATTATAGATGTATGTAACTATAAATGTAGCTACTGTAGTGCGAAAGCTTTTAATAAACATACATTCAAAAAAATAAAAGATAAAAAAGCTACATGGCAAAATGTAGTTAAAATATTATCTCTTAAAAAAATAAAAATACCATTTACTGTAGAGTTACTTGGAGGGGAGCCTACTTTACACCCTGATATATATGAAATAGTTAAAGAATTATGTGCTATAGATAATTGTATTCAAGTTGAAATAACGACTAATTTATCAAAAAGTATAAATTTTTTTAAACAATTTGATACCCAGGAAACTGATAAAGTTGATATAGTTGCTTCATATCATCCGGAATATTTTACTCCTAAATTTATTGATAAATTAATAGAACTAGATAAATGTAAACATTTAACTATTACCCCTCTTATAAATTTATTCCATGAGAAGGAATACTGGCAACCAACTTTAGATTTAGTAGATACATTAAAAAATAATAAAATTAATTTTGCTGGTAATTTATTATATGAATTTGAAGGTAATGACTTTACTCCAAAGTATACTAAAGAATTTTGGGACATTTTTGAACCTATTTTTTATAACAATCCTTTAGATGAAAGTATGTATATAGAAGGAAGTAATGAATTAACTAATGATAATATTGATAAATTTTTTAACGAAAAACTAGTTAACTACGATGAAAAATTTTTAATAAACCACCGGAAGTTAATAAAAGAAGAAAAGTATAAAAATAATAACTCAGTTATAATTAATCGAGCTCGTATATTCAGAGGTGATATTAATGGTAAATCTGTAAATAAAACATTGACAGATGCTGATATTTATAAACATAAATTGTATCAGTATGAAGGTTGGGATTGCAGACCGTTAATGTGGAAAATCAATATGAATGGTACTATTCAAAATTCATGTACTGGTAAATTAATAAATTTAATGGATATAGATAACAATAATCTTACTAGCTGTGTTACTTGCCCGTTGAAATATTGTGATTGTAATACCAAATATCAGTATGTAAAAAGAAAAAAATTATGATACCAAGTTGGGATAAAAAATACATCGAGCTGTCAATTACAGCTAAATGTAATATGGCTTGCCATAACTGCGATGCTATGATTAGACAAGCTCCTAAAATGGATAATACAATGTCGGTTGAACAGATAACTAGTTTTATAAATGAATCTTTAGAAAATAATATAAAATGGGAAGTTATAGTGCTTACCGGTGGAGAACCTTTACTTCATCCAAATATACAACAAATAATTAGAATGTTAAATAAAGCATTTTTTAAGAAAGGTGTAATATATAAAGGGAAATATAACCATACCACTTATTTCCATGAACATATAGAGAATTATATTAAAGAGGGTTTAGTAATATTAACTAACGGTAAACAAAAAAATAAATTAATAAATTTACAACATACATCCCATTTAATTAATCTCCTAAGCACTCATAAAAAAGATAATAATCAATTATTTTACCCTATTAATATTGCACCAATAGATAATACTAATTATAAGGCAAATAAAAATAAAGAATATGCTCGTGTCCATAAAAAATGTCAATGTGCACAACCTTGTTTAACAAAACATGGTTATTATCCTTGCACAACTGGTGCTGCTATTGATAAAGTATTCGGTATGGATACTGGTATTAAAAATATTAAAGACATTAATGATGATACAGTATATAAACAATTTGAAGATTTATGTAAATATTGTGGTTACTTTAACGAAATCGCACCATTTGAAGTCCCAGAGGAACACGTTAAATATACAAATAAGACAGCTCTTTCACCAACATGGAAAAAGAAGTTAATTGAATATAAAATAAAAAAACCTGACTTAACTGATTATAAATGAAAAATATAATATATACATGTTTCTCATGTCCAGATGATAAACGGCCTAAATTTTTAGACTTACATGTAGATCTAATAAAAACGTATGCTAAAAAATGCAAATGCGATTTTAAAATAATGGACGTCGATAAAAATTATAATCCTCCAGTTTTTACCGTTTACGAGGCTTATAAAGAATTTGCAGAATCCAAATATGATAAAATGTTATATATTGATTGGGATGTTTTAATATCTTTAAACAGTGATAATATATTCGATATTTATAATAAGAATAAATTTACTGCATATAAATGGAAAACTGGTTTTACTGATAAACATATCCTTATCAATACTATGTCTGATTATAATGAATATGTAACTACCCCTGGTCTGGATGGAAAGGATAATCTACTGCTACCTGAATTTATAAAAGAAGTATGTGGTAGGGATGTTAGTTTAAATTTTTTAAGATATTATGTAAATGATGCAATATCTGGTGGTGTTATGATGTTTGATAGAGAGACTATGAATACCTTCTTGTTTAACGGTCATATAACATGGGAAGAAATATATGATAAAATAACGTTACTCCGGGAAGTACCTGATTCTCAACATGATAAACTATTAAATGCGGGCGGGGTTTTATCTCACTTTGCTATTAATTATCTATTATATATTAATAATATTAAAGTAACCTCTTTAGATAAGAAGTGGAATACAAATAGCGTAACTGGTAAAATGAAGCCAGATGAGTTTTTCTATAACTTTAACTGTGGTGGTGATGAATTAATAACCGGTAATGATTTTAGTGAAAAAAATAACGCTGCATTAAAATACGTTATTAACAATAAATCTTCTTTTTTTGAAACAAAGGAAAAATTTACCAACTTTATAAAAAAATATAATGCTACTGACATTATTATGAGTAAAAGAAATAATGGAAAATGATATATTAAAACTATCATATGAGAATGACCTCTCCCATATACCCTCTGCCTTAAGTATGTTAAACTACTTGGATAGGTTATATTATAATAAAATTTTATCTAAACATAATCATACTGTTATAGGTAAACCCCATGGAGCTCAGTCTTATTTTTATATATGGAAAAAATATGGTTTAATTGATAACTATAACAATATTTCAACTTCATTAAAAAACAATGATGTAAATTTTTTAGATTTTTCTATTGATATATTAGGGGATGCTTTAGGTATAGGTTCAGGTATTTCCCATGTTAGTGATAAGTTGGTATGGGTAAATATCGGAGATGGAGTTTTGCAAATGGGTAATACATTAGAAGCAATACAATATATTGGTACAAAACAATTAAAAAATATATTTTGTACAGTTGATTACAATAAATCTCAACGGTGTGGTAATTTATTAATTGGTATTGAACCGATTATTAACCTTTGTAAAGATTATAATTGGGATGTATATAGATGTAATGGTCATAATAATGGTGAAATAGATAAAATACTAAATAACCTTAAATTTAAAAAACCTACTATTATATTTTTCGATACCATTAAAGGTAATGGTGTAGATTTTATGCAAAATAATATAAAAGAATGGCATTATAAAAAAATAGATGAGAAATACTATAGACAGATTTTTGGGTAAACTTCATAACGAAGATATTTACCTTATACATGGTGATATGTGGCATTTCGATTATTTTAAACAACGGATGCCTAATAAAGTTATTGACTGTGGTATACAAGAACCAAATATTGTTAATATAGCTAGTGGTATTGCAAGTCAAAATAAAACAGTTTTTGTATATGGTGTATCAGGAATGATAATACATAGAGCTTATGAACAAATTAAACTAAATGTAAAGGGGTGGGCTGAAAATAAAGGTAAAATTATTTTTATAAATTCTGGTCATAACGGTTGTTATACTGATGCTGGTAGAGGTCATTTAATTGATGATGATATTGCTCTTTGTAATGCTTTAAATATAGAAACATATACACCTACCTCTAGAGGTGGTCTAATAAGGTATATAAAAAATAAATTAAAAGATAAAAATGGTACATGTTTTATTAGATTAGGGTGGGATAATTGTGAATGGTAAAAAAATTTTATTAACCGGTTGTAACGGGTTTTTAGGTAAACATTTACATAAAGCCTTATCAATTAATAATGATGTCATTGGTTATAATAAAGATGTAAGACTACCAATTACAGAAAATTTTGATATTAATGTAGTTATACATCTAGCATCACCTACTGATTTTGAAGATTTAAAAGATGGTAATAAAGTAGTTACTACTATTATAGACGGGACTTTAAATATGTTAGATTTAGCAAATAAGACAAAAAGTAAGTTTATATTTGCTAGTACTATGGGTATATATGATAAAGATACTACATATGCATATGGTAATTGTAAGTTATCAATGGAGAACTACATTACATGTACAAATGATAATTATGTAATATTACGAATACCACGAGTGTATGATGGAAGTAAAATAAAAGGTTTAATGAAACGTTTAAGAAGAGGTATTGTTAAGTTTGAAGACTATAATAATACTGTATCTTTCATATATATAGATGAATTTATTAATCAAACTATTAAATGCATAGATAAGGTAAATACAGTTTATGAATACGTTAACATTCAACAAGATACAATTAAAAATATAGCTCGCAATTGCAATATTAATATTGATATTCCGGGAAATTAATATATAATTAAATTATGAGAAACCCATGGCTATGTGTAAAAGATTTTGAACAATCTATTAGCAATTATACTGGTAGTAGGTATGTAGTAACCGTTGATAGTTGTACTAATGCAATATTTCTTTCGTTAAAGTTTTTAAAAAAATCTATTAATAAAGATACAGTGGTTAAGATACCTAGTAGGACTTATATTTCAGTCCCGATGCAAATAATAAATGCAGGTTATAAATTAAGTTTTGAAGATTATGATTGGGTAGGGGATTATAGATTAAAAAATACTCCAATTATAGATTCAGCCCAATATTTTAATAAAAATATGTACCGGCCAAATACCTTTATGTGTCTTTCTTTTCAATTTAAAAAACATTTACCAATTGGTAGAGGGGGTGCGATACTAACCGATAATACTGAAGCATATAATTGGCTTATTAAAGCAAGGCATGATGGTAGAAATATGTATGAACAATATGGTAGTATTGATAACGTTGATATGATTGGTTATCACTGTCCACTATTACCTAATGAAGCTTTAAAAGGTCAAGAACTTCTTTTAAATACAAACTTAACTGAAAATAACATATTTGGTAGATCTTCAGATTATAGTAAAATAAATAAAAATATATTTACATGAAAATATTAATAACTGGTCATAGTGGTTTTATAGGTTCATCTATAATTTCGCAGTTACACCTAGATAATAAAATCGTAGGTATTGATAAATTACCATTTAATAATGAACATATTAAAACCGTAGTACATGATTTAACAACGCATAGTGATATAGTAGAAGAGGAAGTAAAATCATGTGATATTATTATACACTTAGCTGGACCAGTAGGCGTGGATAAAATCGATAATACTAGTGATACATATTTAAATAATATGCTACTAATAAACATTAATATTTTTAATCTTGTTAAAAAATATAATAAAAAAATTATATTTACCAGTACATCAGAAGTATATCATGAAGCAAACAATTCTAGTGAATCTGATGATTTAGTTATAGGTAATCCAGAAAAATCTCGATGGGGATATGCTTCAGGTAAATTAACATCAGAATTTTTATGTAAATCTTTATGCAAAAAAAGTCTAATTTTAAGATTTTTTAATATTACCGGTAAAGGTGATAATAAAGGTGTTTTACATAAAATGACATCTGCAATAAAAACAAATAAAAATATTAAAATATATGGTTCTGGTATGCAAGTAAGATCTTTTTGTGATATTAGAGATGCAGTTGAATTTATTAAAATTATAATGAGTAAAGATATTTTTACTGGTGAGATTTATAATGTAGGTAGTGAAAATAATGTTATCACTATGTCTGAGTTAGCTAGTTTATGTAAATCTCTTTCTAATAAAGATGTTAATATAGATAAGGTAAAATACGATGATATATTTTCTAAAAATCATGATGATATTTTATACAGAAAACCTAATTGTAAAAAAATGAATAAAATTTATAAATCTAAATATAATAATCAGGATATTATAGAAAGTATGTTGTATGACTGATAACATTTTAATAATTGTAGCTCACCCAGATGATGCAGAGTTTGGTATGGGTGGTACTATAGCTAAGTTATCTACTAATAATAACATTACTTTATGTGTATTATGTAAGGGTAATAGACCATATACACATATTAATGTTCAAAACGACCGCCAAGAAGCTTTATTAAAGAATAAAAAAATATTAGGTATAAAGACTTTAATACAATCTTCTTTTGATGATGTATCGTTAGATACAGTACCTCATTTAAAATTAACTAGTTATTTGAGTAAAATAATTAATAAATTTAAACCGAATATCGTATTTACAAATTACGAGCATGATATTCATATTGACCATCAAATAATATCCCATGCAGTTAGAGTAGCTTGTAGACCTAGACTAAATAGTACTGTTAATAGGTTATATGAATTTTCTGTACCAGGTAGTGGTGAATGGAATTTTAAAGGTATCGATTATAATACCTTTATTGATATCAGTGATTATACTAAAAAGAAATATGATAGTATACAAAATTATAAAACTGAATTGCAACCATCCCCAGATCCTTTAAGTATTGAAAAAATAAAAACTCGAGATAGTTTTTACGGTGGTAATATAAGTACAAAGTTTGCTGAACCTTTCATTTTAATTTTTAATAAGGAATAAAATGAAACCCGTATTAATGCTTCATGAATTTAAAGAAGAGTTTTTAGATCTACCTCTAGAAAATTATATTCTTACTTTTGATGATGGTCTTTATACACAATATAAATTTCTTGATAATATAAAAAAAATAAAAACAAAAAAATATTTTTTTATAAGTAGTGGTATAGTATGTCCTGAATATATTGATCAAAATAATGAATATATTAGCTGTGTAGAAGCTCATAACAAAGCATTTAAAGGTAATTTTTCTAATTATATGAAATGGTCTCAAATAAATGAAATAAACCAAATAGAAAATTGTTTTATTGGTTGTCACAGTCATTACCATAAATTAAAGACTGCAGATTGTGTTGAATGTATTATAGATGATAACAAGCAAATGAGTTTTGAATTTATAAAAAATTTAGATTTTATACCTGATAATTTCTGTTTTCCATATAATTATGAAACTCCTCTATATAGAGAAATATTAAATTTAAAAGGTTTTAAAAATTTTTACGGTTCAGAAAGGATTGATATAAGTGAAATATAAAATTATTCATCAAAGTTGGAGTACTAAATTTTTACCGGTAAAATATAAAAGTAATCAATTAACATTAAAGAAATATTTTAAGGATTGTAAGTTTAAATTATGGACAGATGAGGATAATGATATTTTTATAAAAGAAAAATTTCCAGATTTTTACCCAATTTATAGTAATTATAATAATAAAATTAATCAGGTAGATTCAGCAAGGTTTTTTTACCTATATGAATACGGTGGTTTATATATCGATCTAGATGTTTTGTTAAAAAAAGATATAAAACCTCTCTTAGATCAGAGCTGTTGTTTATTTTCACAAGATTCAAATAAAAGCTATTACAATCATAAAAATCTAAAATTTTATATTGATTCAATGTGTATGTATAGTGAACCTAAGAATAAGTTTATTAAAAATATAATTGATCATTTATATAAAAACGAATTTGTTAATATTGAAAATGTTTTAGATAATGTATTTGTAACTGGGCCAGGTATGGTTACAAATCTTTATAATAGTCTTAAACCAGATATAAAATTAAATCATAATAAAATTATAGTAAAACATGATTTAGGTTTATATGAAGATATATATGGAATACATTATTGTAACAACACATGGGTTGGAAAAAAATATCATTTAGATAAATAGATTATTATGAACGAAGAAAATACAAAAACATTAACTGAGCAATTCATTATTTTTACTGAAGAAGTAGAAAAATTTAACGAAAAGGGTGTTGCGGCAGCTGGAACTCGTGCTAGAAAAGCTCTTTTAGAAATTGCTAAGTTAACAAAAGCCATTAGAAAAGATATTCAAGATGTAAAGAATGCTGGTAAAGCATAAATAATAATGTGATTACATTTAAAACATTCTTTGAGTCTAACAAGCCACTTGGTTTAATAGAAACTATTACAATTAAAGAAATAGGTCCTATTGAAGCCAAAGTTGATAGCGGTAATGGAGCTTATAATGTACTGCATGGTATCAATTTACAATATAGTGGTTTAAGTGATGATTATGATGGTAAATCTCATGTAACTTTCGATACTGTAGACGGTAAGAGTATAAAGAAGCCGGTAGTTGAATTAATTGATATTAATATTGGATCAGGTAACATTGAAGAAAGACCAGTTGTTGAGTTTGATATTGAAATCGGAGATAAACTATACCCTAAAACCAAGTTTTCTATCGGTGATAGAAAAGAAAACGATTATAAAATACTAGTTGGTAAGGACTTTATCGAACAACTTGGTGGTATAATCGATGTTAGTGCTGAAGGTAATCTAGATTAATTAATAATTAACCGTCTATATTATGGTTGATATGATACCGGTCGATATATATTTATTATTTAAAAACCTCAACCGTAATATTAAAATATCAGATATAGACATTTTAAATTCAAATGAAGATAGAAATAGTGTTTTATATAAAGCAAATAATATAGTATTAAAATCAGAACAAAATAATTTTATAAAAAATTTTTATCCGTCTATTAAAAAACTTTGTTCAATAGATTTAAAATATATATGTAATTATAGGAATAAAGAGTATATAAATCCCAATATTTTTTATTATGATTTTATAAAAGGAAATAAATTATGTGATTTTGTATATCATTACGGTTTTAAATCTATTGATAAAAAAGCAATTATTAATAAACTTACTAAATTTATAAAATTTTATATTAATATCGATACAAACATTTTTGATAAAAAAATAAAAACTTTTGAAGTTGATAATGATATGATCGATTTTAGAAAAAAAATAACTGGTAATAATTCATTTAATAAAAATTTAATACAAATATATGATACATGTATTAATAAACAAAAAAAGACAAATAAAACATTATTATTGTTAAAAGATTTAAATGCTCATAATATAATAATTAGTGATAAAAATAATGTTAAATTAATTGATATGAGTGATGGTCTTATAATTGGTAATTATAACTCATTTATACATAGATATTTTTCTTTATTATGGTTATTCGGTGAAAAGGTAGTCGATAAAGCAATTAAAGATTGTAATATTAATAATGATAATTTATTAATAAAAGAGTTATCATTTTTTTATTTTTATAATTACCAACTGCATGTATTTGAGTTAAATTCACCAATTGAGCGATTTGAACGTCTACTATTTAAATATAAGTGTAGTAAAATTTGTAAAAAACTTATAAAATCTCTTACCTAGGTTGATTACCAAACTTCTAAGGCACGACCAAAACCAAAAATATTAACTGAACAAAAATATATTGTAAGTAATAGTGGGAATGCAAGTTTTCGTTTATAATTCGCTACTGATGAAGAATAAGCTGCTATAAAAAATAGAGGGTAAATATATTCCATTTTAGGGTCATTTGCAGTTATTGCAAGATACATCGATGCATAAACTGCACATATAAAACCCATTATTTCATAAAAGAATGCACTCTTATTTGTAATATAACTATCTACCCAGAAGTTTTTTATTTTTTTAATCATTTTATTCATATGTTACGTTTTGTTCTTTTTCTCTATCCTCTAATTCATAAACCGAACGATATTTATTATTTTCAGTTATTACTAAATTAAGTAACGATAAAAAATTTAAATCAAATTTAACTATTGCAGATGTATCTTTAGGAAAACACGCACCACCAAAACCTCTTTTACCGTCATGACCAGGTACTTGTGTATGCGAATAACCTATTCTAGGATCACTACCTATAGCTTTATTAATAATATCAAAATCTGCACCGAAGTTTTCTATTAGATCTTTATATTGATTAAACCATATTACTTTAGTAGCTAAATAACTGTTAATACCATATTTAACAAAAGCAGCTTCTACAGCACCCATAAAATGTACTTCTTTTACTGGTTTACAATTACTATTACTATTAAAAAATTTATATAAAATAGAAGTTTCTTTCTTTAAACCTCCAAATATATGCATTGATGGATTTATAAAATCTTTTAATGCAGTTCGTTCAGTTAAAAATTCAGGATTGTAAATTATTCTATTACTTTTACAACAAAGCTCTTTTATAACTGATGGTATAACAGTAGATTTTATTACAATTAAACCGGTAGTATTTTTAATTAATTTATTAGTAACATCAGTAACTATAGATGAATCTATATGACCATTTTTACCATAAGGGGTTGGTACACAAATGAAAGATACGAATGGATCTTGTATATCATCTAAACTATTACCGTATAGATTTGGATCTATTAATTGCAATTTATTTAGAGTATTATCGAATCCATACTCTACTGCTTTACCGACATAACCATGTCCGATTATAGCAATTAGCTTTTTCATAAATTAACGTAAACCTGTAGTTTCAAATACATCTCTTGCAACTCCTGCTGAAAAGCCTCCTTCAACACCTTTAACTATAACTGATATAGCGTTATGACTATGAAGACTCTCGTTATGGGAAGCTACAATCTTAAAGTCTTTAATACGAGACTCACTACTTAGCTTTTCATACATTAAACGTACTGCATCTTCAACAAACTTTAGATTTGAACCATTAAGTTCAGCAAATGCTTGCTCATCTTCTCTCTTAACCATAACTTGAGTTTCAGTTTGAAGAGCAGCTAAGCATAACTCTTGTATATCTTCTACCCATAACATATCATCAAACCTAACACTAACTCTTGCAACACTACGTTGACTATGAGGTACAGTAGCACGGTTACGATACTTTTCAGCATGCTCACTTAATTCGAAACTACAAGGGCATGCAGATGAATATACAAAGTCAAAGTGAATATACTTCTTAAATTCCCCATCTTTAGTAACATCACCTTCAAATACTACATCATAATATTGATAGCCTTCTAAACCACTACGTAAACTAGTTTGCTTAATAGGATATGAAATCTTAAGCATAATTCTTGAATCAAAGCATTTAAGATTCTCTCTATATGACTCTAATACATCTTTAATATTATTAATACTAAAAATATCATCCTTATGATCATAAAAACTTCTCATTATACGAGACATATTAATACCTTTCTTATGAGCTTCTAAACTTACACTACCAGTTACACTAGTTTCTAGATTAATTGTCTTACCATCTCTCTTCTTATATGTTAGAGGTAACTTAAAGTTATGTATACCTACTTGTTGAATAGGTACCGCAGCACCTTGAATTAAACTCGATGGACCATTCTGTAGATCAGGTAGAGATGAAATATATTTTCTATCGGCTTTAACCTTATTATCATAAACTCTAATAGGGGGAAAATAACCTTTACTATATTCTTCACCCATTATTTCTTTTGCAATAATATCTTTTTCACCGGTAAGTTCACTTTCACTTACATCATCACCTAACCATTCATAACTTTTCTTTTTATCCGACATATATCTATTATACCATATAGATTAAATATTTCAATGACCGATAAAGAATTATTTGAAAAAACTGAAAAAGTTTTCAAACTAAAAAAAGAAAATAAACTTATAGAGAATGTTTATAATAGAGGTAAATTTAAAACGATGTATGAAAATACATCCCCTATAAGATCTAATGTAGGTGATAACAGTGTAAGTGCAGCCCGGGCAGCAGGTAGAGGAGCTGCAGCTGTTGGAGGGGCCATTGGAAGAGGTTTAGGTAAATTGGGTCAATATTTACCTGGTTCAACACGTAAACGAATGAAAAAGGCTGAAGCAAGAAAAGCAGAAGCTCAAGCAAGACAAGCTGAAATTCAAGCCCAGCAAGCTCAAGCTAATTTAGTGGGTGGTAAAAACGATAATAGTAATTTACCAGAAATGGATGAAGCATTAAAAAGAGTTTATGCGGAACCTGAATTTAAAAGAGTTTATGATAAATCTCTCAGAGGGGAAGAGTTAACTGCAAACGATCAAAGAATTTATGATGCTGGTATGAAAAAGGTAGATGCATATAGAACAGGTCAAGCCGAAAAAACAGGTAAAGGTGAAGCGCAAAAAGAAATTGAATCAAAAGCTGGTGAAAATAGAATTAAAAAACTAGGTAAATCAGCACCTAATATAACAAAATTTTTAATCGATCCAAAAAATGAAGAAACAAAAAATTTATTTACAAGATATACCTTACAAAGTCCTGCTTTAGGTGTACCAACCGAAAGTGAAGTAGCAAAACTTGCACAAAATTTAACTAAATTATTACAAACTAATGTAACTGAAATTAATAACTTTAAAAAATTTATTAGAAATGAACCTAACCTTCAAGACGATGGAGCTACTCTAATTAAGTTACTACCTAGTGCCCCTACTAAGGCGACTAAAGCAAAAGGTACCACAAAAACAATTACTTTAAAACCGGAAAATATTGATCAATTTATTAAAAGAGATGCTAAAAAGAAAAATAGGTCAGAAACTGCTCAAAAAGAAGAAATGGTAAGACAAGCTAAAAAATATAAAGTAGGTAATGTTGTTAAAGGCTCTGGTGGTGGTCAATTTCAAATTGCCGATATTAATAATGAAACCGGTTTAATAACAGTGCGTAGTGTTAACGATAATAGAAGAGGTTTTAAATTTGCTTATAATTTAGGTGATGTAACTGAAAAAGGATCTGAACAAGATGATTTACCTTTTGATTCAAATGAAGAAGGTTTCGAGCAGATCGTAAAAAGATATAGATAATTATCTCGTCCCTTCTCTCTATCTAAAGATATTATAAAATTATTTTTTTCAGAGTCAACTATTTTTATATTAAAAGTTGATTTTCAATAATTCTATATCATAATAATAGTATGAGATATGTATCAACAAAAATTATACCGATGGGTAGTACAGCCTTTCGTCAGTGGAGAGCAGATAGTCATTGCAAGTTAATTCATGGCTATAGATTGCAATGTAAGTTATGGTTTACAGCAGATGAATTAGATGATAAGAATTGGATCTATGATTTTGGTGGTTGTAAAGAGATTAAAAATCTTTTAGAAAAGCAATACGATCATACAACTGTAGTAGCTGCTGATGATCCAGAATTAGAGACATTTAAATCGATGTCAGATAAAGGTATGATTGACTTACGTATTGCTGATAAAGGTGTTGGTATTGAAAGAACGGCTGAATGGGTTTATGAAAACGCAAATAAGCTTGTAACTGAACAAACTAATAACCGTGTAAGAGTTATTAAAGTAGAAGTCTGGGAGCATGAAGGTAATAGTGCTATATATGAAGAGTTGTTAAATGTAACACATGATCTTGGTCATATTAATTTAAACCCGGGTAGTATGGTTGATGAACAGACTGAAATACCTTTACAAGAAAATAAAATTGAAATAACTCCAGAAGAAAAACAACCAGTTGTAGATGAAGAACCACGTACACCACCATTAAACAATGAAGTCACTAGTGGTATAGGCAATCCATTTGAAGGTACATCATGGGGTTAGAAGATATATATCAGCATAATGTAAATAAAACCTCAATTAATCAAACAGGTATATCTAGTGGTATGCCTGCAACGAGGGAACGTGACCCTCAACAAGTTAAATTAGAACAAGATGTATTTGCAAAAATGCAAGAAGTTGTAACCCCTCCATCTCAAGAAGAAAAAGTCCAACCGGTACGAAATGTAGCTTCGGTTGGACTTGAACAAGCTTTAAAAGAATTAATGAATGGTGTTGAGTCTTCCGACGATAAATCTTAAGATTTTACTTCTTACTATATCTTCTTCATTGAATATAAAGGTTGAAATACCATTATCGACGCAAGTTTCATCATCGAAAGCGTTTAATATACTTTTAAAGCCGCTTTTAACACCGATATCCGCTTGATAGGTATCACCTACTACAAGATACTTACTATTCTCACCAAAACGAGTTAAAATAGTAGTTAATTCAGAGTTGGTCATATTTTGAGCTTCATCAATAATAACACAGGCATTTTTAAATGTTAAACCTCTAGTAAAATTTACAGGTATACATTTAATATAACCTTTACTAATTAGATTACTACCGGCTCCTGCTGTTGTTATTTCTTCTAGTTTATCTATAAGGGGCATTGACCATGGTGCAAACTTTTCTTCTAACTCACCAGGTAAAGCCCCCATACTTCTAGAAGCACTTTCAACAATAGATCTAATATAAATTATATTATCTATTTGTTTTCTATTAAGCATTTTTAATGCAGTTAAAACAGCAAGGTATGTTTTTGCTGTACCTGCAGGACCATCAACCATACACATTCGCGTATCTTGTTGTAATGCTTTAACTAAAAAATTAACCTGATTAGGTGTTAATTTATAGTCTTCATTTATCTTAAAGTCTAAATCCCAATTTGTATCAGGTTTTCCGACTATACTATCAGAGACTGCTTCTGCAAATCTCTTTACCGATTTTACCCTTTTATGGGTAGTTCTTGTTTTTGGCATATATTAATATTTATATATGATAAACTATATAGAAATAGTTAAAAAATATGATGAATTATTATAAATATAATACTCAATGTTGGTATTCTTAAGGAACTATGATATAATTATATTATGAATAACGTTTTATCCTTAAGTGATGATCATGTATTTTATACCGTGGAAGGTGAAGGTAAATATATTGGTTGGCCATCAGT
>TARA_R110000823_G_scaffold76653_2_pt1 | contig 25306 bp, 20 predicted proteins | sample TARA_R110000823 | Tara Oceans TARA_R110000823 (sample SAMEA4397722) | marine metagenome | biome: Polar Biome; feature: [DCM] deep chlorophyll maximum layer (ENVO:01000326); material: water (ENVO:00002006), including particulate matter (ENVO:01000060) such as... | depth 20 m | reverse complement strand
TAAACTTCCTCCAGCTGAACCAGAGAAATAAAGTACAAATGATTCCGCATCAGATCCACCCTGTTGTGTAGTTTGTATAGATGCAGTTAAAGATTGTGCGTCTGCTGACCATCTAGGAGCTCCTACTGTTCCACGTCCTGCTACAGATTGAGAATACGCAGCATCTGCTGATCTACCTGTTAGGCTGTTTTGTATAGTAAGTGATCCACTACCAGATCCTAATGTAGCTGAAAATATTTGTTCACTATTTTGTGTTACTGAATTAATTGCATCCTTAGTTATACGTGCAAATGTTCCTGACATATAAGATCCAGAAGCAAAATATGTTTTAGTACTGTGTGTTCCTGCAACAATAGTATTACGTCCACTTGATTGTGATACATAAGCACTATTACCTGCTCCACCGTAAGATGCTGAAGTAAGGAATAAGTGTATATTAGATGCTGAAGCTATGTGAGAACCTGTTGTAGCATGAATATATTTACCTAAGTCCCAATCTGCTCCTACATGGAATCCATAATGAGAAGCTGCATCATCTGCATCTAAATTAGGTTGATCACAGTTAATCATTTTAACTAATGATTGTGCCTGATTAAATGCATTAGTTCCTGCCTGGAATGAACCTACTCTAGATCCTGGTGAATCTGCTGCAGGATCCGCTGATCCTAATACTGTATATGTTAAATCAGTTCCACCTGTTACTCCTCCTGGAATAAAGATTACTGCTTTATGAGTTGCTGTAGTAGTAGTTGTAAGAACTATACCTCTACCTACTGCCATTGCATCACCAAGTACGTCATTACCAATAGATGAAGATAAGAATGCTGTTCCATGTGCTCTATCAGCTGGACTGGTTACATCGCCATTTCCAACTAATGGATCATTAGGTCTTTTCATTGAAGTTGCTACTAATTCATCTGTTCCATGGGTATATCCATGTCTAAAAGTTTTTTGATATAAAGATGATGTTACCACACCACTATCTAATATAACATTAAGATCAACTGCATGCACGTGATCAAAATATGTAGATACTGTTCTAATAGCTCCATCATACTCTACTCTTACAGGTTGAGCTGCTTGTAATGAAGCTGAGAACCAGAAGAAGTGTGATTCACTTTCCTGATCTTCTCCTCCTGTATATCCTGTTGTAGATATATCAGAGTCTTGTGAGTTATATGAAGAATTAAGTACAAAGTAACTTCCACTAAATGATCCAGAGAAGTTAGAACCACCAATAGGGAAATTTTTACCAGCTTCAGTATCTTTAATAAATTGTGTAATTTGATTGGCCTTATCTGTAGATCCGGTCATAATAAATTTAGTAATTTCTTCTGTACCATCACCCAATTTAGGTGTAAAGTAAGCATCACTATCTACATGTGTTGGGTGATATACAGCTACAACGTTATTACCGCCGGCTAATGTAGTATCACTTGATCCACTCATTACTAATTCTACTAAATATGGTGAATACCCACTTAGACCTACAACTCTTACAATTGTTACACGTCCCGCGCTTTTCATATATTGTTCAACTGCGTATGGAACATAACTGTCCTGTGTCTTAGGTCCAAACACTTTCTCAAACTCACTGAATGATTCTATTACAGTTGGTTCAAATGCTGGGCCTTTGATTGTTGGTCCTATAATTGCGGCTCCTATTGACGAAATACCTGCTGGTAAAAATGATAAATCACGTTCATTGGTAAATACGCCTGGGCTAACTATTTTTTCTGCCATTTCTTAACTCCTCTTTATTCTATTTTTTATCTTATTCTGGAAAGGCTGCGCCTGTTGGTAAAATGTTAAAGTCTAATATAATGAATTCAGCTGCCTTAGCAGGTTGTAAAAATAATTCACCGATCATTTGATTTCTATCAATTACATCAGGAGTATTATTAGATTCATCCATTATAACCTTGAACGCATACAAGCCTTGTCTTTGCTGAATTGATTCTAAATAAGGATTAACTATATTTAGAAATCTATTTCTAGTTGCTGTTGTGTTATTTTCAAATACTAAATATTTAGTTGCTGAAGCGATAAATTTCTTAACAGCAATTAATAATCTTCTTACATTAACTCTATCCAATGCAGATGGTTTAGCTTGAAGCGTTTTCTGTCCCCAGATACATACACCTTGACCAGGGAATGTAGCAATAGGATTTACTCTACCTTCATATAAATCATCTCTTTCATCATGAGTTAATCTACTTTTAACCTCAATTACTTCAGTAAGAGTACCTCTGTTTAGTCCTGCCGGAGCAAACCATTCAAAAGCTACCTTATCATTATAAGCAATTGCTCCAGGAACTACCACTGATGGTGGAACCCATACTGGCTTATTAATATCAGTATCTAGGATTTTAACCCATGGATAATAACAAGCTGTATAATTAGAATCAAATGCTTTAATTGTATCTGTTACTGTTGTAATATTATCACCGTATGAAGCTGCATCCATTACATAGAATGCATCTCCTCTATCTTCACATGTATTCTTAGCATGTGTAGTAATTCCAGAATGTAATCTATGATCTGCACCCGGAGTTGCCATCATATTGATATCATACTCATCTGGATTAGATACTGCGTTAACAGCTCTTTTATATGCTAGTGTACCATCCTTCTGTGCAGTAGAACAGTCGAAGCCAAATAAATTAGCTGCTGATATATCTCCTGCTAGTCCAACGAATCTTGAAGGATTAAATCCATCAAAACCACCTTGGAATGGTATTGCAAACTTTTTAGTAGCTAAATTAATTGCTGAACCACCTGGCGTAATGTTTTCACCTCTTGGTGTTCCTCCTCCATCTAATGATGCAGATGGATGTTGCCAACAATCACTTAAATTAAATGCTGCATTATTTCCTGCAGTTGTGCTTTCTTTTGGTAAAGGTGATAAATAATTTAAGTTATCTACATTTGTAAAATCAAATCCGTAGAATACCGCTTTATTATAAACACCATCCATAATTTGTTTTTTATTTCTTTCTTCATTACCATTTTCAGATTCACCATATACACCTATCGTAGATGCTGATGGACAACCTTTGAATGTTGAAGGAACTGGTTCTAATAATGCTGCATATCCAAATGGTACTAATTCTGCAGATACACCTTGATCTTTAACTTCCTCAGGAATTTCTAACCAAATGTAATTTGACTTATTAGCATAATCCCCATATACCGTTACCTTTCCTGCTGCATCAATAGCTTGATATCTATCACCAACTACTCTACCTAGGAAATTTGGGTTATTAGGATCTAATGTTAAATTATTAAATTGTTCAACTACCTCAGGAGCTCTATCTGAATCGTTAGATTTTTTATATGGGGTTCTGTTAGCTAATATAGATCCATCTACCTTCACTCTTCTTAGTTGTAAGGAGAATGAACCATATTCTGATCCTGCAACTGAACCAGCTGCTCTTACATTTAATATACATGCTTTGATTTCATGATTTACCGAACTACCATGGGCTCTTGTATGTATCTTAAATAAATTTACTGTTTTTCCACCAACCTTTTGTGATGTTATAAATGGTGTTCTTGCTTCATATCCGTTCTTAGTAGCATATACATGTTTGTAACTTATTTCAGTAGATGTATTACCTGAATCCATATTACCATTATATAATCCACCACCTACTATCACAGAAGGAACTGTTTTAGCCCCAACTGTTGTATGTGCAGCGAAAGATGCAGAAGCTGCATTCTTAAACCAATATTTCAAATAAACAGGCTTATATCTATCCTTTGGTGTTGTACCAAATACCTTATCAATTAAAAATTCACTTGATGGATCTAATGATGCAGAATAAGCTGTATCATCTGTCTTAGATGTAGCTGCATGATTTGGTGAAGTACCAGCTGATTTTACTGCATGTCCTGTTGTAAAGTTCGTTGTAGAACCATAAGGTATTGCATTACCATCACTATCTTGTTCTGTCGGATGACTTGAAGCACTTAGAAATAATAAGAATCCACTTGCGTCTCCAAAATCTTGTCTTCTAACTACATTATCTTCAGCACCATCACCATTTACACCGGCTTTAGTATTGGATGCAGATAGAGCATACCATTTTGCAGTTGGATCAACTTGACCAGGAGCTAATACAGCTACTGTTCTTCCACCTGCATCAGGAGAAGCATCAAGTCTATAACTACCAGAAACTGCTATATCAATAGCTTGTTCTAAATATCCTGATAATCCTAAAATTCTTACTATTGTTACTCTTCCCGCACTCTTCAAATACTGTTCAACCGTATAAGGAACGTAAGACTCTTTGGTTTTAGGACCAAAGACTGCTTCAAATTCCTTAAATGATTCAATAATTGTAGGTTCAAATGCAGGTCCTTTGACTGTAGGTCCTATTATTGCAGCTCCAATTTCTCCAATTGATGCTGGTAAAAAAGATAAGTCTCTCTCGTTCGTAAAGACACCAGGACTAACTATTTTTTCTGCCATGTTTTAACTCCTCTTAATTTTGTGCCGGAGTGAAGGTACCTGTTTGAGGGTCCAAAGTTCCAGCTCCGTATTTCTGATTCAATTCCTTAACTAGACCACGCTCGTCCGTTTCTAGTTGTATAATTTCGTTTCGGAGGTTTTCTTCAGCTTGATCTATACCATCAAGTTGTCTATTAACCTGGAACTTTTGCAGACTTAGTTGCCCAAATAGAGCTGTTTTTTGTTGATAACCAGTTTGAATATCACTGATTTTTTTTAACTCATCGTCTGTAAATTTTACTTCTGTGCTCATAACTATCTCCTTTGTTTGTATACATTATTTGTCTTAAATAAATATACTAAAACACACTCAAACACTCATTAATTATACTTTTTCTACTTATTAGCTGATTGCAGTAGTGAAGTATCCTCTAAAGTTATTCTCTGCAGTTACTGTTAATACCATAGCCGTTGAAGCTGGTACTGAAGCTGCTGCATCCTGTGATAGAGGATGTATTGTTTCACCTGCTGCAGGAAATACCTTTAATGCATTAGATGCATTTGTATTATGAACTGTAAAAGTATGGCCTATTAAAAGAGTAGCTGCAGATACTAATACTCCAGCTTTTGTTCCATCTGCACCAGCCATAAATGTTACTCCTGTAGCAGGTATTGTTGTACCATTAGCAACTGCATTTCCTGCTGCATTAAGATCATTAATTTTACTCGCAATAAAATGTCTAGCTTTAATCGTTCCACCTACCTCTATAGTACTCGTTATACTACCTGTAATATTTCCTGATGCAGATACTGATCCAACAACCAATCCACCAAAATCTAATGGTCTTGAGCCACTACCAATTACTAATGTATTGGTCGACCCACTTGCCATTGTAAATGTACTACCACTTATATTACCTAGACTAGTTATATCACCTGTAACACTTAATGTAGATCCCATGCCTACTGCTGCAGCAGAGCTAAATTGCCAATCATTTGTTATAATTCCTTGGCCTGCATAGAATCTACCACTAGCACTTATATTACCTGAAGCTGAAACATGAACTACTGATATTGCACCATCTTTTGTAGGTGCAGATCCACTTCCTATTGTTAATCTCTTACCAAAGATATATCTACTTGAACTAATATTATTAGCAGCATAAATTTTACCAGATGCTGATATATGAGTAAACAATGCATTCCCATCGCCTGAGTTACCAAACACTATTCCTTTACTATCAACGGTACTTGGCGTTGCCAATTTTCTTTGGCCCATGTAATAGTTAGTACCTTTAATAGTTCCACTTGAACTAATCTGTCCTATTGAGTATACTGAACCTCCTAATAATTGCCCACTAGCTGATACCGTACTTGAACTTATATATCCTTCAGTTTTTATAAATCCAGCATTAAGTATATTTCCACTTGAAGATATATGTCCTCGTGTTATTGATACAGAAGATCCATATATTTCTAATGCAGAAGCAGAAATCCAACCTGACATTGATATATTACCAGCGGATGCACTAATGAATTCCATACCTACACCAGATCCTTCATGATCCTTAACTGATGGATCGCCATGTCCAATAAATAAAGCATTACTGGCACTGATATCACCGCCTACCTGAAGAGTCTTAGTAGGATGCATTCTAGTATGATGTCCTAAACCAAGATATTGAATATCACCTGAACCTGTAGCCCATATCATATTACCAATATTCATTTGATGACTTGCAGATGGACTAGCCATTGATATTCTATGACCAATACCTATATTACCAAATGGAATACGATGTGGATCATTTCTCATACCCTTACCTACCATATTACCACCAGCATGTGTTCCTATAAATATACTACCTGAAAGTGATGTTTCTAATGTTGCGACATTATTATGTGCATGTGATCCTGTTTGCCCTCCTGCAAGAGCTCCTATTATTACATTTTGTGAACCTGATTTATTAAGATGCGAAGCCGAATCACCAATTATTACATTATGTTTTGGATTTGATTGAGATCCTGATGCTTTTATTAATCTACCTAATTGAAATGCAGCATTTGCCCCTAATATTATGTTATTGGAACCTGAACGCATTGTTCCTGCTGCGAATCTACCCATAATTACATTGTCTACTGCTGCTCCTGCTTGTAGCATTTCAGCTGCATGCGATCCAATTACAGTATTACCAGATCCTGAAAGATTCGCACCTGCTGCAAATCCTAACGTTGTAGAATATCTAGCTATTTGATTGGAAGATTGGCCACCAACGAGTACAGTATCTATACCCCTTACATTATCTGCAGCATTATACCACTTATGGGATCTTTTATGTGTAGGATCCAATACCATCCAAGTTGCTACATTATCATCACTCGAATTATCATATCCTATCTTATAATTTGAACCAGACATTATACTAGCTGAGAATACTGCCACTCTACCACCATTTGGAGAATTAGAATCATGAGATCCTGAACCTACAAAGAATTTGTCTACAAATAAATCACCACTTGCACTTATCGAACCTTTAATCGTTAATGCTTTTGATGCTGATATCGTTCCTATTCCAACCCTTACACCAGTATTATAATCTTTATTACGATCTATTGCTGATCCATATGTTACTATACTTGAATTACTTCCTGATATAGTTAAAGCTGGTACCTGATTTATTAATTCATCACTATTTCCATTGGCAGTTGATCCTGTAAAGAAATAAAATGGTGCTGATTCATTATAAAATCTATTTGCATTATTAGTATCCTTTCTAAATAATATAGTTTCTGCATGTGAGCTATCATGAACCATAACGGAAGCCGAATTATTAAATATTAGGTTATGGCTCATTGATACTACGCCATTAAATGATGCTGCAAATTCTCCACCTGCTGGCTTAAATACATCTAATGCTATATTAGCCTCGTCATTAATCTCTGGTGTAGTAGACCAGTGAGCTTTTTGTCCAATAGTCAATACCTTTTCAACCATTGCATTTTCAAATGAACCTGAATTTTGTACGAATATGGAACCAGTAACATCTATATCTCCATGATTGTGTTGTCCTCCACTAATCATCAATGCAGACATTGAAACATTAGATACTATACCATACTTATCTGTTTCCTCATTATTAGAACCACTAATACGCATAGTTCCGTAATGGAATGATTTACCATATACACTTAATGCGCCACCTCTTGATTTAGGATTCGCGCTTGCTCTTTCAGTCCAGCCATGTCCTGTGAATCTTTTTGAATCTAATCTAGTTTGAACAAATACACCTGATCCAGATACTTTAAGTGATCCAGATCTTTTATTATATTTTGCTGTCCCGGTTGAACCAGATATCATTAAAGATCCTGTAAAGTTTACTGTTCCTGATACTTCTAAGGTTGCGTTAGGACTAGATATACCACCCATTCCAATTCTAAATCTTGGTCTATGTCCACCATAAGTTAATGATGAATGATGAGCAGGACCGAATACCATTGAATTACTTTGACTTACTACTGCAAATTTACCGATGGCGGTTGCATTAGTTACCGGAGTTCCGGATTTATCATTGAGGGATGCTTCAGCTCGTGTTCCTATTGCTAAAATATATGCTTGGGCAGCATCAAGTGAATTACCATTGCTAGATGATCCGTATCCAGCTCTATGGCCTATATATATGTTATAACTACCTGAATTAATGCTTCTACCAGCATTTCTTCCTATTGCTATATTATCTGCACCAGCTCTATTGTGTTGCATGACCTCATAACCCATACTGATATTATAATCACCTGTTCTAAGCTGGCTTTGATTGTTTGATCCCACAGCTGTATTACCGATAGATTCTAATTCAGCATTTGCCATATTAGCATAACCTACAGCTGTATTTAATACGCCTGTTGTTCCAGCATCCAATGCCTGGGATCCAATTATTGTATTTCTATTACCCGTTGTAATTTCCATACCAGCTCTTTGGCCTATGAATATATTTTCATATCCTGTAGTAAGATTTTGTCCAGAATCTTGACCGAATATATAATTAGTCCTGGTTCCACTACCAGATAAAAATAAGGTTTTTTCATGGTTAAAATATAATCCATTAGTTCCATCAGCTTCATGGTATGCAATTTCATGCATTTTACCATCCGCATCTAATTTCCAACTTGATGCAGAAAATCTACCTCTAACTACATTAACAGATCCACTAATAGTTAATGCATGTTCAAATACTTGTTTATTTTGAGAAGCAAATCCATTAATGAATGATCCACTTGATGGATTCATTCTTATACCTACATGCGATTGAGATCCAGTTATAATAAGAGAATGGTTAGATTTATGTAATGCTAATCCTTCTGTTCCATCAGATTGGCTAACAAAATGACCAAATATTAACTTATCATCCTTCATTGCTATATATTTTGAATTATGTCCGTGCTTACCTGCTCCTGAATTAGTTTTTAATTCAATTGCTACCTGATCATAAGATGATTCGAATATAGCTAATGTGCTATCTGAGTGTGATACGTGTAATCTAGCTGATGGTTCTGTACCACCTACTTGATTATCAAATACATTTATACCTAGACCTACATCACCTGTGCTGCTGACCTTGATCATTTCCTTTCTAGCGTAGCCATGCGGGCTTGTATATGCTCTTATAGATAATGATTCAGTATGTGTTGCTCTTCTTGGAGTCGTAGATACAGAGCCACTACCTGACATAGTAGACATTTCCCAATGAGATAATCCTGATCTTAATACTAATGATGCTGATGCATCTGATCCTGAGGATTCTATTCTTGTTCTAGCATGCGCCGATGAACTTACGAATAAATTGGAATCACTAGGTAGTGCTGATGCTGATGGAGCATTAATTGCTACTCTATATTGCCCGCCTTTGCCAATACCTTCATTAGTACTTTGATCCGATGTACTTCCTGTAGCAGATCCTAAAAATATATTAGCATAAATGGAATTAATATTAAATACATCTTCACCTCTTTGCTTATCATGGATCCTAACCGCATCATTAGCTAAATTAAGATAAGACCAATGTGCTATCCTACCTAATTTATATCCAGCTACGCCTGCATCTCCATCACCATAATTATGGCCTGGGTCTGCTATTGTTAAAAGGTGAGACATAAGAACTGGATTATCTTGTCCTGGCTCGTTATACGTTCCAGCTTTATTACTACCAGTTGTTCCTATCCCTATACCATTTAGAAAGTAACTATCGGATCCAGATTGGAATATACTACCGGTTACCGTCATTGTATCATCAGACTCACCCCCAAATTTTGAAGATCCACTAGTATATATAATTGATTGCGATGTTACTTCGGTATGAAATTCCTGTGCCCATATTGTATCCAATACAATTAATGAACCGGTAATAACCATATTACCATAAACATCTAATGCAGCATCTTGGCCACCAAATCTAGGTACATTATATTGCCCCGTTCCAGTCCCTCTATTTACTACTGCTGGTTTTTGATCTTCAATTACAGGATTATCTAAATATATAAATTTAGCTTGTCCTATATTTCTAAATGTACATGAATGACTAACAGTAAGTGATCCAGTAATCCAAGTGTGACCTGTAAATTGATGTTTGTCGTCGCAGATACTATTACCTAACCAGGTTGAACCTGAATTAGATAGTTCTTCGGAGATACGAACATATGAAGCTGTCAGATTGGTAACTTCTAGGTTACCAATTGACATATTACTACTTGTAATTGAATTAGGTATATTAAGGTCATTTACTCTTGACCCCGTACCATCATACATTTCAAAATCACCGCGCTCATATTGTACGAGTCGGTTAAAACTATTTTTTATCTTATTACTTGATAAATCGCCTGGGTTTGCCATATTATTACTTTATCCTAATCTTTATTATATAAATATTAACCAAAGATCTTTTTCATCTCTTCTGCTGAAGCTGTTCTTGTTCCAAACCTCACATTAGTAGCTGATATTGTCTTCTTCATGTTAACTTCCTTTCCTATGTCTTTTGGTATGAGTCCTGCATTAACCGTAAGTCCTAATGTACATCTTGTTACTCTTTCACCATCTGCTCCTGTTTGTGTCTCAAAATCATATGAATTGCCTACTGTGTTAAATTTATATGTAGATCCCCATGATGTTCCTTGATGATATGTAAACATTTCAACAAGACCATTAAGTTGTTCTATAAAATCCGTCCATATTAATAATTCGTAAGATATTACTACAAAATCAGGAACGGCTATTGAGTAATATTCATAACGCTTTTTTCTACCGCCTTGTAACATTGAGAATCTATCATATTGATTTTGATTAGAATATTTAGGTGAATAATGATTTATAACATTACCTTCTCCTTGCAATACCTTATTTCTAGCCAAATCATTATTGATTGTCATTGAATTTCTTTTATACGCAATGATAGGTAAATTTTGTTTTCCTCTTCCATCTCTCAATGCAGCTAACTTTTGCATTGATGTCCATTTTTCAGGAGAAGAATACACAACAGGCACTTTGACCTTCTTTCCTTGTTCTAAGATATATGGATCTATATGTTCTTCAATATATCTTTTCACATTAAAATCTACATCGTATAGGGTTAAACTAATATCCTTTACATTATCATCATCACGGCGAATTTGTGTAGCCCTATTGGGTTTAGTTGATTTAGCTTCTGGTGCAGTAAATCTAGGAGCATTGGGATTTACCGGCGTTGCACCTGGAGCTGATTGATTATCAGGTCTAGCTACAACAACAGGATTCATCGCTGCTGGATGGAATCTGTGTAATGTCGGTGTTGGTCTTTTTCTAGCCATATCTTATATATTTTTTGGGTAATCGTATTTAGTTGTTTCCGAATTACCATATCTAGGATCCTCAATTTGTATTCTACTCATTCGAGTCATATGACAATTGCATATAATACTAAGTGAACTACCCCATTCGCTACCTGCTCTTGAATAGTCTGGATCCTTTCCTCCTACCATTTGATTTTCTACTAATGTATCTACTTCAAAATATGCTTTGTCCCATTCAATTAAATCTCCCACCTCAGGAACAAAGTCTTGAGCATGGCTAGGAAGATCTAAAAATTCATGTCTAAGAAATGAAAATTGAGCTCTTTGCTGTAAATCTATACCAAAGGATTCCTCAGCATAATCTTGATCTTCCCTATTAATAATACATGGTATTTTAATACCAGCATAATATGTTTTTTCTATACCTTCACCATATACATTTGTATCCGATTCATCCATAATAAGTTTATAAAACAATATCTCGGTTCTAATAATTTTATTTATTAGTTCCTGATTAAATTGTCTAAATAGACTTATATCTCTCTGACCTGTAAATAATGGCATATTTATCCTATATATATTTTAAGTGGGATTCGAGCAATAGTATTTTGTATATTCTCTGTTTCCTCACGTTGTTTTTCCAATTGTGATCTTCTACTAGTTGCTTCGAGATTCTCTCTTAATTCTGTTATTAACCTTTCCTTTTCCGTTGTAGCTTCTGATCTTAATGTTTCTCCATCTAAGGATACATCTGCATTAGGTATAGGTATTGAATTATATTTTCCCCTAACTATACCTAATAATTCTTTAGCCGATGCTAATGTATATTTTCTAATCCATTGCTTACCTACTGAATTTATATTTCGGTATGGTATATTATCATAAGGAATATTACTATAGTCCGATATTACTGCTGATCCTGATGCAGCCCAATCAGTATCCTTTAATGGATTATCTTTGTCTCTAGTAAGAATATATTCAAAATGTAATTTTTGTGCTTGAGCTGGTACAGGAAATATTTTTACTCTATTATTTCTTAATTGAAATGAATAAGCTGATTTTCTTATTTGATCATTAAATTCAATAGCTTGTATTCTTAAAACATCTGCATAAGTAGGCATTAATAAAAAACTTACACCTGGTGAGTAATTGCCCCAGCCAAATCCATCTAACATACCTTGTGAACCTGCTCCTGAGCCTACATACGGATCAAAGAATCTACTAATGGCTGGAGAAGCTTCATTGAATACTCTTCTTATTTCAATTCTATTTCCACTCTCTTCTACATCACCCCAAAGAGCTTGTAAATCATAATCTTGCTGGCTTGCAGCTAGCATTATAGATCCCGTCTTAAATGTTACATTACCACCTTCTTCACTCTCTGTACCATATCTTTTAGATAAGCGAATTGTGGATCCAAAAGATGGTGTTATATCTTTACCTGTAAAATTACTAGCTGATGAAAATCCCTTTACATCTAACATATTATCACGTATATTAAATTGATTAACCTGTGCGCCGTATTCAGCTATAGATTCCTCAAAACATGCATAAATATTAATATCCTGCAATTCAATATCAACCAATGGATAACCTAATTTTTGAGCTACAAAAATAGCTACATTAGGACCGTCGGTTTGATACGAAGCATCAGTATCATATAAAGCCAGTGGCGTGTTCCCATTTATTGCTGAACCACTACCAGGCCAAATTGGTATGTCTACACCTTTGTTTGCCATAATCTTTTCCTCGTTTAATAGTATACTCTATTATAAATATGAAGTTTTCTAGGAATGCGGGAAGTTATTGTAAACTTCTAGCAAATCTTTTAATATAGGATGTCGATAATTTTCATGCAGTGTTACGGAGTGCATTCCTTTAACCGATTTTATATTAGATAGAAAATTTAATCCACTATCCTTTTGCCTTCTTAGATCAACCTGATTTATATCTCCACAGAACATCATTCTACTTCCTACTCCAACTCTCTGTAGTATCATAAGTGTTTGTGCGTTATCTAAATTTTGACACTCATCAACTATCACTGTCGAATTAGTAAATGTTCTACCCCTCATATAACTTACTGGTACTATCTCAATTTGTTCTCTAGCTACCATTTCATCTATACGTTCCTTCCTTAACAACTGGTACATGTTACCATAGATAGGGGCTACCCAAGGATCCATTTTTTCTTTGATATTACCTGGCAAGTGACCTATATCTTCTTTAGATATGGTTGGCCTTGTTATTATTATTTTTGTAGCCCACTTATCTAATATAGATTGTAAAGCTATTTGACATGCTAGAAGGGTTTTGCCCGATCCTGCCTCACCTAATAAAACTGATACATCATTCTCTAATATAAGTGCCTTTGCCTTTTTTTGTTCATCAGTAAGTGAAATCTTGAATCTATAACCCTTTTTAACATTTTTTGTACGATCTTTCTTCATTGACATATTATTCTCCTGAAACTATTGATTTATTATAAATAGTTGTTTACATCCTGAAGTATAAAAAAAGACCTCCCTAAATAGGAGGTCTTTTTAATTAAATATATTAAAGTGATATTACAGAGTATGTAATCCTTTAACTTCGATCTTACCATAAAATTCTGGTCTTACGATTTTCTTCGCGTAACGTGTCATTACACCTTTACGTGGAGTAAAGTTTTTCGGATCGTAAACTAGAGGAGTCATAATCAATGGAACGTAAGGAGCATATACTGCACCCGTTTCTAAAAATTGTGTACCTCTAAAGCCCATTAAAATAGTATTTTGAACCATGTAAGGATTTTTGTAAACAGTAAATCTGTTATTCAATTGTCCTACTTTCTGAACACCCATTGCGAATTGAGATGAGTTACCATCTGTATTTGCAGCATATCCAGGAATTGATTCTAACACAGTAGCTACATCTGGAGAACAAACTAACCAGTTTGCACCACCACGCATAGTTTTTTGATGAATCTTGTTACTAACCTTTTGGATTTTAGTTCCTAATGTTTGGAACCAAAGACCTTGGTTATAAGCTTCACCTGTATTAGCGCCTATCCATAAGTTATTACCATCATACTTTTCACCTACAGTAACTGACCATCTTTCAGTAGTTAATGCATTTCTTTGTAACATGTCTAAGATTTCTAAGTCAATCTCTTGTGAGATATATTCAGATAACATAGAAGTTAATTCAGCTTCAGCATCGATAGAGTGATAAGCATTAAGATCTTGAGCGAACTCAGGAGTCCAAACTGCTTTTAACTTACGAGTCTTAGCTACAATCGGAATACTTTTCATTTCTAAATTGATTTCCGGGATAGCTAAATCTACTTCTGGGTTAGCAGATGTTGATGCAGCTGATGATTCAAAGTCTCCTCTTGTGATATCAGTTGGAGTTTTAATAAACTGAACCTTATATCCTTCACCTGAACTTGCTGCTTCTCCTGCAGATGCACCTGAACCAGATACTACGAACTGAATAAATGTTCCATTTGCTTTTTCATTACCATTTGAATCAGTTAATTTAGTAAATTCACTAAATACTTTTTCAACGATTTTGAATCCTTTACCTGTTACTGTTGAACCTGACGTATGCGTTAATTGGAATGCTCTTACAGCTTCCTTATCAATATGCTTATGTCCTGTTGCACCATCAGCTTCAGTAAAGATAGAAGAAGTAGGGAAGTAATATCTCGCGATTGCTTTACCACCTAATGCTGTAGCAACGTCTCCGCCTGCTCCACCGTGGAACTGTCCTGCATAAGATTGTGAGAATACAGTATTGAAATTGTAATCTACTCCTCTTAATGAAGCTGTTGTTACTGCAATACCTTGATCTGGTGATCCGTTTGCGAAAGGTACACCATCATCTGTTTTAGCACCTGCAGTTTCAACATACTTGTTAGTATATCCAAATCTACCTGCACCATAAAGACCTTCAGTTGCGTCTCCAGTTTGGTTTGTTTCACCGAATACAGAATCTTTTTGTGAATCATGACCTTGACTAGTTTTGAAGTCTGCAACTGTTGTTCCATACTTGTAATCAAGATAAAATATAAGACCTGACGGTAAGTTCATAGGTTGTACTGATACGAAATCTTTGGCAGCAATTTCTGCGAAGATTCTTCTAACTAGAGGTAAAGCTACACCTGACCACTCTTCCGAGTTTCCGCTTGTACCTGTTCTAGATGATTCGTCGATAAGTTGCTTAGCTTGGTTCTCTAAAAGAACCGCCATACCGTGTTTTTCGTAATCGTTGTCCAACCCTTCTAAAAGACCAGTCTTCATCCATTTTCCTACAACTGCTTTTGTTTCAGTCAATTGTGTTCTATGGATGTTACTAGTATTGTCTAAAATGTTTCTAACACTTTCCATTGTTTTCTCTCTTTGGGTTAATTGATGAGTCCAGCTAATTTTTTGAATCTATTAGCCATTTCATCACCTTCTGTTAATATTGTTTTACTTGGTTTCGTTGAAGCAGTTGATTTACTCGCCATACCTTCTTTGATAGTTCTAACATTACGTGTTGACGCAATTGTACTATTCATAGATTCAGCTAATGTTGAGTAAACTAATTTTACTTCTCTGATGTTTTTTGCTCTATCAAAAGTTTCAATAACTTTTAATTTTTGTCCTTCACTTAAACTATACGCTTTGAATAGTTTATTAGTAAATAACAGTTTGCCATTAAGTAGATTTACTTCGTTGATTTTACCTTTAAGGAAGCGTACTACATTATATGCTTCTTCTAAGTTAGATTTCAAAGTTTCGTTTTCGTGGACAGCTTCTTCAGTGTCTTCAGTTTCATCTACTTCGTCTTCTTCTTGAAGTGATCTTATGATCTCTTCTAAATCAACTTCTTCTTCAAGCTCTTCAGTCTCATCCATATCGTCCTCTTCTGTAAGGTCGTCAGGACTTGAAACTTTTGCTGGATCTTCAGTATCGCTGCTATCTGCAGTATCTACTTTATTATCCATTGATCCAATGTCAGACGAATCAGTATCTTCAGATACTTCATCCATGTCTTCATCTTCTTCAAGCTCTTCTTCAAGTTCTCTAATTATTGCTTCTAGCTCAAGATCTTCCTCCATCTCTTCACCTTCGTAAGTTTCGTCAGTATCCATGTCTTCACCTTCATAAGTTTCATCTGTGTCCATGTCTTCAGCTGCTGCGTCCATTTCTGGCTCCGCTGCATCCATTGGCATTTCTTCATCTTCTTCTGCTGGTGTATTCATTGGCATTTCCTCATCCTCATCCATATCTTCATCTTCGTACATGTTTTCTTCCATGTCTTCGTCGTATGTTTCTACAGTTGTGTCAGATTCTTCTAATTCTTCTTCCTCCATTTCTTCAGCTTCATTTTGAATTTTAGCTGATATCATAGATTGAAGTTTGGGAGTGAAAGCTTCCTCAAGCGCGATTTTTGCGTTAGCTAATGCAGTTTCTCTTACAGCTTTAGCGTCAGCGATTGCTTCTTTTAACAAATCATTGCTCATTGTCGTTCTCCTAAATTTTTTAATCGGAAATAAGATTATTAAGAATCTTAATAGGTGGGTTATTTTTTGTAAACGTTACATGTGATAGTAGTAACGTATTATAGATATAAATACAATAAAAAAAAGGAAAACCTCCATTTTCCTTTAATTTTTTCGCTATTTTAGAAATATATTAAGACACTTCTATATGACGTATATGATGTGTGTATATTTATCTGGCAAGGCCATCAATAATAACAGTCCATGTAGTCTTATTACTATTAGACCTATCTATCTTTTTCTGTTCACTTTTCATCAAACCAACCGCTCTTTCCTTTTTTACCTTACGTACTTGAGCTGGTTTTTCATACCTTCTTCTTTCCTTATACTCATCAATAATACCTGTCATCTTCATCATTTTTCTAAATCGTTGAAGTGCTTGATCTATACTTGATCCTTCTGGAACCCTAACTCCTAAAGGTCGACCCTCAATTTGATAGTCTTGTCTAGTAAGTCTTTTCCTACGTTTGAAATTCTTTTTCTTGGAATCATGATTACGTGAATTTGTATCCGATTGATTCTTGTGCTTCTGTGTTCTGCTGTATGCCATTCGTTTGTTTTATATTATACGTTATTTATATATAAATATACAAAAAATATTTGAACTAACCAAATGTTTTTAGTGATATTTTGGTATGTCTTTAGTATCCATTAAATACATGTCACCACGCTGATCATATACTATTGACATATCTCTTAAAGCTACTCCATTTCGAAATAGCTTTTCTACATCGACACCATCCACATTTTTATAAAATCCATAATCATCCCTTAATTCATCCATATCAAACTTTGATCCTTTTTTGATACGCGTTTCTACCGTCTTTATTGGACCTCTTACCTCATTAAGCTTTGCTTGTTTCTCAACCCATTCATTTATATTAAATTTCATACCGTTCCCTTTGTGTTTTATTTATTCTTATTTGAAAGTTTTACGCATCCATAATAGGATGTAATGTGTTAGTTCATCACCAGCTGGCTTGATATCACTTTTTTCTGTCATTGGACCTCGCTTCCAATCCTTCCACAACTTTTCAATTTGTTTTAAGTGTTTATCTAGTTGCATAGAATCCATAGATTCAATATATTCTTCGTTAATTGTTTCCTCTGTTACTTGAGATTTTTTACCTGTAACTGGATTCCATTTCATCTTTAATAATTTAGATGAAGGTAATGAACCTAGTATACTTTCACTTAATAGAAATAGGTCCTTTAATTTTGTTGATGTTTTTTTCATTTTAATATTGTTCCCATTTTCCTCTACTCGACATGTATCGAAAGGTTATACTATATCCATTTGATCCACTTGGATGTTGATAGCCGTATGATAATCCAATAACCATTACAAGATCCTGTCCTGACATTACCTCAGCTGCTAAAGTTGTCTCTAGGGTTATTGATTTGAACATTGGTGCCATTACTCCTAACGTCTTTGGATCTATCTTTACTTTAGTTTTTGATTCGCCTTTGCCCTTTTTGAATGCATTAGCTACTACTGATGGATATTCAGTTTTAGAGTTTAGTCCAAGCTCGACCAGCTTTTTCCACATGATTTTTGATGCAGATTTTACATCTGGAACTGAAGCTTCTGTTATTATTTTTTTACTTATTAGATCTTTTAATTTCATTTTTTCCCTTATCCTTTTCTTTTTGATGGTGCTAAAGGTATTCTATTGTCATTTTCACCTATTTGATAGTACCTACCCAATTTAGATCCTATGTCTTCGTATAGAGCTTCCATACGTTGTTGTAATGTATTTACCTCTGATGCTACCTTTTCAAATTTAGATAGGTTTGCATTTATTTCCTTCACATCCTTCTTAACTGTTACTGAGTCAAACCAATCTTCAGTTTCTGATAATGCTACCTTGCCTGCTAGATTGCATAATTCTTTTATAGCCCCCACTACTTCACTAACCTTAGTTGGTCTATAAACATGTTCGTTAAATTTATTAAATGTTGATATTTTATTATTAACCAATTGTTTTTGCTCAATTGTCAATTTTCTAAAATTTTCTTCAATTTTAGATTCATTTACTAATGGTTTCATTCTTAACATATTTATTCCTCTATTTTAATGGACAGCAGCCAGTCATTTCACAAAGTATATCTCGGATAATTTTATCCACCTTTGATTTATTTGATATGGTATTAATACCTTCTGCTAATATACCCTCATTTACCGGTTTCATAAATGCTCCATGAGTTGATGGATTAGAAACAAAGTCCCAACAAATCAATTCAAAATCATCCTCTACCTGCACTGTTGCTTCGTCTACCTGTTTTACCGATCCCATACCTCTAGAACTAATGCCTAATGTAATACCAGCTTTTAATAATTCCTTTAATATATTTCCAGATGGCGTTCCTAATATTTCTACCTTGCCCATTACATCATCGCCTTCCCACCATACATCTTTAACATTGTGAGATACATTTTGTAAATTTACAACTGAAGCCTCAGGATGGTCTAATTCACCTAATGCTCTATTTTCTGCAATGTTTATTTTTTTATATTGCGCTACTTCCCTTGCAAGGATATCCTTTGGATATACTCTTCCATTTTGATTTTTTGCTGTAGCTCTTTGTAATACACCTTGTACTATAAGACGCCCATCAGAATTTTCTTGAGCTTCCTGTAGTTGCTGAGGTGATACCTCAAAATTGATAGTATCTATTAACAATTTTTTATTCATATTATTATCCCGCTAATTCTTTTAATTGTCTTCCTATCCGTAATATTCGTTCACCGATTTTACCAATACGTGTTTTGGATGATTTCCAATAATTATCACTACTAACACCCATTTCAATTTTAAGCTTATTATTTTGTTTTACTATTCTTTCTATTTCAAATAGCTTACGATTAATTTCTTTTATAGCCGTATTAACCTTTGCCTTAGGAGATGAAGATGGATCACTCTTATAAGCATTGTAGGTCAATTCATTCATTGTCTTTTTATATATCGATTCACCCATTTTACCTACAAATATTTTTTTAGGAACCTTTTTAACCAATTTATATCCTGTACTGCTTTCCGCATTATCTTTTTCCTTCTCAGTGTCTTCATCATTATCACCCGAAAATGCATATGGTGTTTTTGGAGGGCCTGATCCACCGTCGAGATTACCAGTAACGCTCATCTCATCAATATCCTTAAGAGTTTCTGAAATTCTTTTTATAAATGATTTAATATTATTTGACATTTTTAAGTTCTGTAATTAATTCATATAATTTTAATAAGGATACAATTTCCTTGTCCTTGATTGTTCTTGATCTACCTAATCTATTAGCTTGCTTCATTACCTCAGCTAATTTAATTTTTAATACTGGATCATTTACCGATTTAATTTTACGGTTAAGGGTTCTTTTAATATATGGAACCTCTGATATAATATGTTCTTTTAGACTTGATGTATCGGATACGTTATTAATAAACTTTCTTAATAATTTTTTCTGTCTCTCATTTAGATTGTCATATTTACTATTAAATTTATCTATCAAAATTTTATAAGATAATAATCTCGTATCTTTATCCTGTCTTCCATAATCTTCCGATATTAAGGAGGATTTATGTTTAGCCACATCGCCTTTAAGAATATGTTCTATTAATTGATATCTATTTTTAACATCCTCAGCTGGTTGTAATTCCGATTCGAATAATCTAAATACAGAACCTAATTCTCTGTAATTATTTACTCTTGATTTGAAGAATGATTCAGATTCAAAGCTTTGGTTTATTTCCTTAATTAAATTATACTTTTCTCTACGCAAAGAAGAAGAATTTAATTGTCTCCTTGCTGAGACTGCTGCGTCTAAGAATTTATTAGCTTTCATTTCCGTAGAAAATTTTTCTTTAATAACGCTTTGATATAATTCTAATTCTCTACCCAATTGAGTATTGGAATTGAAATATTTCTTAATTATTTTAACGGCAGATGAATCCTGATTGTTCAGTGTATCAGATGCTATCTGTCTTACTAGTAATTCGAATAGAATACCAGTATTTCTGTATTTTGAGTGTTTCATATGCCTTCGCTTCCTTGTCTAATTTTTGTTGTGTATTTCCTCTTAAATAAATATTAAGTTTGGAAAAAATACTACATATCCATTAGGTTATTCTCGTCTAAAATAGTGCCTTTATCCGAATCCGTTGCCGGTTTATTCTCTAATGTTTCTTTTATTATACTTTTGGTCTTTTTATTGCCGCTCAATGATTGTACTAGTGATTTCATTGACTGTGAATCTATACCGTATTCCTCACGTTTTAGTGGGCTATTGCCTCTAAAATTATGTTTTAAGGGGTTAGGGTCCCTAAACGTCTTAGAAAGGTCTTTATTGCCTAATGGATCCTGACCTGCATAATGTTTTGATGTCCCATATGAGTTACCTATATCAGGTCTGCCTACTGGGTTCTCTGCTGGATCATCATCTTGATTATGTTCCTTGCCCATTGAAGCTAAATCATGAGGAGTCCCAAATGATTGATGAGATTTTGCAGGATCATTACCTTCCTGCTCTATTTGACTATGTCTAAAAGCTTGTTGCAGATCCTTAACAACTCCAACCTGTTCCCTCTCCCACTGTTCCTTACTCATATTAAGTATATTTTCATACATCCACTCATTGGATATAATTTTACTTCCCTGCATTTCCTGAATTAATCTAATTTTTTCTTGCCATAAGGAAACCTTCTCCTGTTCATATACAGTTGATGGTGTTGTTAGACCTAATTCAAAATTAATTAAATCATCATCCGTATATCCTTGTGTATATAAATGAACAATAGCTATCTTTGTTAATTCTGATACTACTATTCTTTGTATTCTTTCGATGGTTCTAGCAAATCTAATATCTTCTGCAGCTAATGTTGCCTTACCTTCAATTCCTTCTTCATATCCTAAAAAGGCTTTTGGAACCCTTAATGCTGACATCATTTTATTTTTAAGATATTCAATATCATCAATAGCATTAAATTCAAGTCCTGATAATGATTCTATTTTAGTTCCACTTTCACCTCCTCTTGTTGGTAAATAGAAATCCTCCATCATATTCTGCATATTAAATTTAAGATTATATTCTCCAGTATTACTATCGACAAATGGTACCTTCTTCATTTTATCTATAATAGCTTGCATATACCCATCTACCTCATCTGGTGGTATATTACCTACATCTATATTAAACATTCTCTTTTCAGGCGCTCTCATGATACGATGAATCATCATTGCATCTTCCATCATTATTAATTGCTTCCAAGTCTTTCTAGCTGGTTCAATCATTGCTCTACCATAAGGTAAAAAATTAGTATCTGATAATAACCTAAAGTGCGCTATTTCAAAACTCTCATATTGATCCTTGCCACCAACACCATCTTGTGTAAATCTTGTTGCATATGGATTATCAGGATCATATCCCTCCTCTCTCCAAATTTCATATGGAGATAATGGTACAACATTCACTATACCATATTCCTCAGCTATATCTAATTTAAGAAAGAAATCCCCGTACTTACATAGGTTACGAACCCAAGGCCAGAGATTAAATTCAATATTAAGAACATCATAAAAAAGATTATGTACAACTTTTTGTATATCTTCCTTATTACTACGAATTAATAAAACATCACCAAATTCATTTTTCATGGTAGTTTCATCTGCATATATATCTAATGCTGATGATAATATGGAATCCGTGTCCATCGCCTCATAATCATTATACAAATCACTTTTTGCATATTGAAAATTTTGCTGGACCTGTTGACCATAACCTGACTGGTTACTATTTTGCCTTCTCAATCTTGAAAATCTATCTATACCACCTTGTGTTTTAAGATTACCAGCTGATTGCAGTCTAGATGTGTCAGAAACCTTTAATCGTTTACCGCCAACATTCCTTACTACGACATTACTCGAAAATAATTTTTTTAATCTACCAAATACTGATTTATCTGCCATTGTTTATTCCTCTTTATATAACTATTATAGTAACCAAGTAATATCGTTTTCCTGATTACCTATTTTTTGTTTCCATGGATCATTTTCAGGTCTATTAGTACTTGTATAAACACCTTGTTGATCATTTTTTCTAATATTGCTTAATGCTGATTTTGTTAACTCTATGCCTTTCTGTCTAAGCATTAGAGCAGTATCTCTTACCCACATAGCAATAGCAAAAGCCATTACTAAATCATCATTATACCCTACTTGGGCTTGGGCCTTGTTTCCTTTCCATATGAAAACCATTAATTCATCAACCAATCTTTTGGATTTGATAACACAAGCCTTTTCCCTAAAGTATGTCTCTAGTTTAGATATAATTAGTGGTCTGGTTTTTGAAGTCGTCGTAAATCCAGGGACCATTTTATCATCCGGCCTTAAATCATATCGCTTCTTTAATCTTGATTTAGTATCTACTATTGAAAGATCTGCCGTTGAGTAGAATAAATTTTTATAATTTCTATCAATAGCAGGCTGTATTGCTGCCCATCCAACATTTGCATTCTCTACTACAAGCATTGCGTCATTCCATTCTGTTGCAACATTAACTAACATGTTACCAAAATCTTTTGTAGGCAGATGTCCTTTATATTCGGCTACTTGTGTTATTGTCTCAATCTCTATTACATGGAATGTAGAATAATCGGTTGAATCACCCCTGGCGACATCGGCAACTACTACATAATCCTTATTATAATCAACCTGTTCCCATTTCCAATAATTACCATCAAACCCTTCCTTTGATATAGGACTACATACCTGATTTTGTTCGTACCATTGTATTGTAGTTCCATCAACTACTGTATGCCCAGATGTTATAAAGTCACAATCACATTCCTGTGCTGCCATCTTCTCACCTAATAATTGATCCTGCTTATCTCGCCATTCCTGTTCACGGTCTGGATGTAATGTCCAGTGTAATTTAATTGGATTAAATCCATTAGTGCCTGCTTCCGCTCCTACCCAAGTTTTATGAAAGAAATTTCCAGTTCCATTAGGTGTTGATAGTACAATTGCACCACCTCCGGTTGCCAAGGTTTGTTGAGATGATGCCCAAATATCATCTATATTGTCAATGAAAGCTGCTTCATCCATTACGAGTAAGGATAGAGCTTCAGATCTACCAGCATCGCCTGCAGATGAGACAGCTTTAATTTGTGAACCATTTTTGAATCTTAAAGATAACTTATTATCTTCTACACAAGTACCTTTTAACCATGTTGGTAAATTATCATGCATTACCCTAACCTTGGTTACTAGATTTTTTGCTACTTCCTGTTTGGTTGCAATTACTAATATATTTTTATCGTTTTGAAAAAGCATTGTCCATAAAGAATATCCTGCTGTTAATGTAGATATACCTAATTGCCTAGATTTAAGAATAACATTATAATCATTATCTCTAAATTCCATTAAGGATGATTCCTGGAAAGGAAATAGATTAAATTTAATTTTACCTTTCTGAGGATGTTGTATATAACAATATTTTTTCATAAAATGTACAGGATCCTGAGCACATTTAGTGAATTCTAATTTTATTATATCTTTTAAGCTTTTCTTTGCCATAGTAGTATGCCTTCTTATAATAAATATACAAAAAATTTATTAAAGAAACAAATTTATTGAGGTAAACTATAATCTATTATATGGATTAAAGCTATTGTTCCTACTATACCTAGAACAACCCCTCCTGCAGGAGAATTCCAGAATTTATCCCTTTGCGATAATTCCTTTTTATATAAATTATTATTTTCATTCAAAAATTTCTTCTGATCAATAAGTAAGCTAATCTGTAATGAATCATTTAATGATATCTGTTTATTAACTTCTATAATTTTATTAAGATCTAAAATAAATAAGCCTTGATGAACCACTAATGAATCAAGAGATGTAATTTTTAGCTTATATTGTGTATTGAGTTTTTTTGATATTTGATATGCATTCTTATAATCAGTGGTTTGTGAAAATCCTACTGATGCTATAAAGAATAATATAATTGTAAGTGTTTTTTTCATAACTTTTGTTTTTTAATCCCTATCTTCTTGGTTGTGATGATAGGCCGTACCCTATTCTACCAGTCTTTGCTTTACTTCCGTAATAGTCTGATTGTGCTTTTGCTTCTTGATCTAATGCTGCTTTTGCTCCTGCTTCATTCTTCTTGATGTCACCTTTAACTTTCTTCCAAAATTCTAATAAGTGATCGTTTGTGAAGTCTTTCCACTCCATAGGCTTTCCTTTGAACTTGAATGGCTTACTACTATCTACAGTTGCATTACCGATACGTTTTTTATCATACCAACTATAAGAATAATACTTATGATTACCAGACTTTTGGTCGAAAGTTACTCCTATCTGCCCACCCCAGTTTCTTGCATGTAGCCATTTGAAACTAAATCCACCTGAGCCAGATGAAAATCTATATTCACTGTATTCGAAAGATTGATTACCATATGATTCTTTCTTCCAGTTAGCTATCTTTTTAATATCAGCTGCTATCTTATTAACTG
>TARA_R110000823_G_scaffold119998_11_pt1 | contig 25354 bp, 19 predicted proteins | sample TARA_R110000823 | Tara Oceans TARA_R110000823 (sample SAMEA4397722) | marine metagenome | biome: Polar Biome; feature: [DCM] deep chlorophyll maximum layer (ENVO:01000326); material: water (ENVO:00002006), including particulate matter (ENVO:01000060) such as... | depth 20 m | reverse complement strand
TGCTTCACGCGGGTGGAGAATATTCCGAAATCGGTGCTTAACAAATGCGTAGAGGCGGTGGAATGGGATAACACAGGCGCCTACATGACGCATTTCGACAGCATGCCGCTCGGTCCGAACATTGCCGCGTTCGTGCCGCACTCCATGCTGCGCGTGGAAGCGATGGGGCTGAAGGACAGCATCAGCCGAGCTCCCACCGAGGCCGAAATGCAACGCATGGAACAGTTGCTGGCAGATGCCATGGACCAGGGCTACATGGGAATGAGCACGGACGGCCTGCCGTTTCATTATCTTGCCAACGCGCCGCACACCGACAAACGCATACCCACGCAGTTTGCCAGCATGAAGGAAATGAAACGCCTGTTGCGCGTGGTGCGCGAGCGCGACCGCGTCTGGCAAACCACGCCGATTATTGAGAATCGCGCCAAGGCATTCATGTATTTCACGCTGTCCAGCGGGCGACTCTTCGGTAAAACGCTGAAGACATCCGCGCTTTCGGTGATGGAATTTGTCTTGATGCCGAAAGCACATCGGGCCTTTCTCGCCTTTGCCGGTCTGATGAACAGTCGCCTGTTCAAGGGCAACATCCACTTCCAGGCGCTGGGCACGAATTTTCGCGTGTGGTCGGACGGCATTGTGTCGCCGCTCTACGAGGAGCTGGAGTCCACCTGCGAACTGATTGCCAAGGAGTACGACGATGTAGAGGGTCGCATGGCGCTGCTGAATGATCCGCAGTTTGTAGAGCGGTTCCGCCGCGATTGGCAGCATGGCCGTACCGGGCGCAACCTGGCCCATCTGCGCACACGTCTCGGCATGCCCGACAATATAGTCATTCGCGATCTGAAACTGATGGTGTTCGACGGCGCGCCGGTGCCGGAGTGGGATGGCGAGAGTATGCAAACGGTGTTTGAGCGGGTGCTGCGCTATCAGGCCGGCGCCGCCAATGCAGCGCGCTCGGATGCGGAGCGCGAGGCGCTGGAACTGTTCCCGCGGCCGCTCGGCGACGATGCCGATTTCATGCTGCATCTGATGCGCACCTACGACAAGAGCTTCCGCTTTTATGTGGATGTGGGCAATCTCAACCGAGAGGCGACGCTGGAACTCCTGCTGCACAGGAATGCGTTGCCCGGGTTCAATGACTCCGGTGCGCATATCACCAACATGGCATTTTTCGACACCAACCTGATGTCGCTGAAACTGGCCAGCGAACAGTCGCTGGATACGGTGAGCACGATCGTCAAGCGACTCACGCGGGAACCGGCTGAGTTTTTTGGTCTGGACGTGGGCACGCTGGATATCGGCGCGCAGGCAGACATCGTACTGATCGACCCCGAAGTGTTGCGCAACTGGGACAGCAACGAGACCCGCCAGCTCACCTATCGGGAATTGTTCGAGCACGACCAGATGGTCAGCCGCTCAGACGGCGTGGTGAGCTGTGTGTTGATCAACGGCGAACCGGTGTGGGAGGCGGGCGGATTCACTCCGGCGCTCGGCAACCAACGGCTGGGGCGCGCGCTGCGCGCTGCCTGACGTATCGACAATGGGCGCAGCCTGTTGCGAAATGTCAGCAGCGCCGGGGCAGTTGGCTTTTTAATAGCCTGTCAGGTGAGGGCGCGACTTTTCCCTGCGCACAGGCTTAAAGCGGGTGGCTACTGAGTGTTGTCGTTGCCGCTGTCTTCACCGGCATCCGCGGCGCCATCGCTGATGTCGATCTCGATCAGCAATTCGTCCGCCGCCACCTGCGTGCCGCTGGTCACCAGCACCTCGCGCACACTGCCCGCGGCCTCGGCGGTGATTTCGTAGTGCATCTTCATGGCCTCCAGCACGGCGAGAGTCTGGCCCGCTTCAACGCTATCGCCCGCTGCGACCTTCACCGCCAGTAACAGGCCGTGCATGGGAGCGGTGACACTGCCGCCGCCCGCCTGCGTGTTCTGCTGACCATCCAGGCGGATCAGGTCGCGGTATTCGCCGCTGCAGCCGGCCAGTGACAGGAACATGTGCCCGGGGGCCGCGAGATGAAAGCGCGCACTCTGGCGCAGCCCGTCAATCTCGATTTGCGCGCTACTGTCTGCCAGCCCCAGCAGCGCAACGCGCACGGACTGCTCGGTTGTAAATACCCGGTACTCGCAGCCAGCGCGCAGGGGGCTGACGGCGAGATCGTGCACCGTGTCGCCGCACTGGTAGCGTTTGCGCGCAATCAGCGGGCTGGCACTGGCCCAGTCGCGCAGCTCTGCCGAGACAATCACGCTCCGCTCTTGTGCCTGTGCATGTTCCAGGGCCAGTTCGATTACCGCCGCCACCGCATGCTCCTCGAAACCGGCAGGCCGCATGCCTGTATCGAGTGCACCCGGCCCTGCGCCGAACGCTTCCTGTATGAAGGCCGTGGTGGCCTCGCCGCGCGCGAAGCGCTCCTGCTGCAGGCAGGCAATGAGGAATTCCCGGTTGTGCGGCGGGCCGAACAGCACCGTGTTTTCCAGCGCGTCGATGAGGCGCAGGCGCGCGACTTCACGGTTCGGCCCGGTGGCGATGATCTTGGCGAGCATGGGATCGTAGTATGGCGAGATCATCTGCCCGGTGCAGATGCCGCTGTCTACCCGCACACCTGCGCCCGCCGACGGCGACCACAGTTCGATGCGCCCGGAGGTCGGCAGAAAATCCTGCGTGGGATCTTCGCTGTACAATCTCACTTCAATGGCGTGTCCGCTGAGCGTTATATCACTCTGCCTGAACGGCAGCGGCTCGCCCTGCGCAACCTGCAACTGCAGGGCGACAAGGTCGAGTCCGGTGACCATCTCGGTCACCGGGTGCTCCACCTGTAGCCGGGTATTCATTTCCAGAAAATAAAAATCGCCCCGCTCGTCGAGCAGGAATTCCACCGTGCCGGCGCCGCGATAGTCGATGCTTTTGGCGGCAGCCACGGCGGCCTCGCCCATGGCGCTGCGCAGCGCGTCTGTCATTACCGGGCAGGGCGCCTCCTCAATGACTTTCTGGTGGCGGCGTTGCACCGAACAGTCGCGCTCCCCGAGATGCACGGTATTGCCCTGCGCGTCGGCAAACACCTGCACCTCCACGTGGCGCGGTCGCAGTATCGCCTGCTCCAGAATCAGCTCGTCGCTGCCGAAGGCGGCCAGAGCTTCGGCTCTTGCGCCTTGAATTGCGCTTTCCAGTTCCCGCTCCGAGTGCACCAGCCGCATGCCGCGTCCGCCACCGCCGGCAGCCGCCTTGACCATCAGCGGCAGCGGGATGTCTGCCGCCGCCGCCAGCAGCGCGGCGTCTGTCTGGTCTTCACCCTGGTAGCCGGGCACGCAGGGTACGCCGGCCTCCAGCATGCGGCGCTTGGCCTCGGCCTTGTTGCCCATCAGCGCAATGGCTGCGGCGGACGGGCCGATAAATATGAGCCCCGCTGCTTCGCAGGCGCGGGCGAACTCTGCGTTTTCACTCAGGAAACCGTAACCGGGGTGTATAGCCTGGGCGCCGCTGGCCCTGGCTGCCTCGAGAATATTGTCTATCAGCAGATAGGATTCTCCAGCCGGCCCCGGCCCGATGCACAGTGCGGTGTCGGCCAGTTGTACGTGCGGCGCGTCCTGGTCGGCTTCGGAGTACACGGCCACGCAGCGGTAGCCCTCGGCCCGGGCGGTGCGCATGATACGCGCTGCGATCTCGCCGCGATTGGCCACCAATATGCTGGAAAAGCGTTGCATAGAATTCTCCGCGGGCTATTGCCCCGCCCAGTTCGGCCGGCGTTTCTCCACAAAGGCGGCGATACCTTCGCGGCCTTCATCCGACAACATGCAGGCCGCGAAGCCGCGAGCCGCGAAATCCAGCGCCTCGGCGCGTGGCATGCGGCTGCCTGCAAACAGTATTGCCTTGGTGGTGGCGTTGGCGCCGGGCGCGCACAGCGCGATCTGTTCCAGCACGTCGGCACACAGGGATTCAAGCTCCGCGGCGTCTTCGGCGAGCAGATGTCCGACGCCATAGCGCACGGCCTCATCACCCTTAAAGCGCGCACCGGTCAACATCAGGCGTCGCGCCTGTGTCAGCCCGATGCGCTCGGTGACAAACGGCGCGATCTGCGCAGGCGGAATGCCCAGGCTGGTTTCAGACAGACGAAAGCGGGCCTCGCGGGTCACCAGGGTTACATCGCCGATGCAGGCGAGGCCGAAACCGCCACCGATAGCCGCGCCCTCTACCAGCACCACTATCACCTGCGGCTGCTCGTTGAGTTTGAGCATGAGATCGCCGAATTCGCGATTCGATTGCGCCACCTCTTCCACAGATGGCGCGCCACCGTGCAACCCGGATTTAAAACCCTTGAGGTCGCCGCCGGCGCAGAACACGCCGCCCTTGCCGCGAAGAATCAGCGTGCGCACACTGCGGTCGTCCCGGATGGCATCGAGCACAGCGTGCAGTTCATCCACCATCTGTGCCGATAGTGCGTTTTTGGCCTCGGGGCGGTTCAGCCAGACGGTGAGCACGCTGCCCTTCCGTTCCAGGCTCAGGCATTCCGTGACGGGCAGCTCAGACATGCTTCTCTCCACTTGTTGCGTAGTTTTATTCGTCCGGCTCTCACATGCGCGCAATGCCGAAACTGTTTTCGCGCACGCTGCGGTGGCGTGTTTCCCACACGGTTTCCAGCAGGAAGCCGAGGGTCTTGCGCGCATCGCGAGGGTCAATCATGCCGTCGTCGAGCATGTGGCCCGAGGTGTAGAAGGCATCCGACTGGCTGTCAAACAGGTTCGCCAGGTAGGCCTCCTGTTGCCCCAGGGATTCTTCGTCAACTTCCTTGCCAGCGGCCTTTGCCTTGCCGCGTGCCACCATGGACATGGTTTTTGCCGCCTGCTCGCCACCCATGACGCCGGTGCGCGCATTCGGGAAGGTGTAGAGGAAATCGGGTTCGAAGTGGCGCCCGCACATGCCGTAGTTGCCGGCACCGAAGCTGGCGCCGGTCATCAGCGTGATGCGCGGCACCTCGAGGTTGCGCACCGCCTGAATCATCTTCGAGCCGTGCTTGATCATACCCGCGCGCTCCGACTTCGTGCCGACGATATAGCCGGTGGTGTTCTGCAGGAAAAGCACCGGCAGGTCGGCCTGGTCACAGAGCTGCAGAAACTGGGTCGCCTTGGTCGCGCCCTCCGGGTCTATCGGCCCGTTGTTGCCGAGAATCCCGCAGGGCAGGCCGAAAATTTCCGCCTGCAGGCATACGGTCGCCGGCCCGTAGCGCGCCTTGAAGTCCATGAAGTCGGAGCCATCCACCACGCGCGCCACCAGTTCGCGCATGTCGTAGGGCGTGCGGTAGTCACAGGGAATGACGCCGGCGATTTCATCGGCGTCGTACACAGGCGCGGCATGGTCGCTACGCCCAGGACTGGCGCAGTTCCGGTTCCAGTGCAGGCGCCGCAACAACTCGCGGCACATCTGCACGGCCTGGCCGTCGTTCTCGGCGAGATACTCCGCCAGCCCCGAAACGCTGGCGTGCATCTCGGCGCCGCCCAGTTCCTCTTCCGTGGCAATCTCCCCGGTTGCCGCTTTCAGCAGTGGCGGGCCGGCGAGAAAAGCCCGCCCGTTGTCGCGTACCGCGATTACGTAATCGCTGAGGCCCGGCATATAGGCGCCGCCGGCGGTGGAGGAACCGTGCAATATCGAGATCACCGGTATGCCGGCTTTGCTGAGCTTCGCGAGATTGCCAAACAGCGCGCCGCCTCCGGAGAAGCTCTCCACGGTGTAGTTCAGCAGGTCGCCACCGGCACTTTCCACCAGATGCACGAAGGGCAGCTTCTGCTGTAGCGCAATTTCTTCTGAACGACGCACGCGGAAGCCGCCTGCCGTGGTTAGCGTACCCGCCTGAATGCCGCTGTCATCCACCACCACCACGCAGCGCACGCCCGCGATAAATCCGATGCCGGAAATAATGGTGGAGCCGGGGATGGATTTTTCCGGGTCCGGCGTATCCACCAGGTAACCCGCGATATTGCCGATACTGAGAAAGGGCATGCCGGGGTCGAGCAGGCGCGCGAGGCGTTCGCGCGGCGTCAACTGGCCCCGCGCCTCAAAGCGCGCTTTGCGCTGTTCCGAGAGCATGGCCCCGCGCGCGTTAAGTTCCTGCATGCGCTCGATGAGTGCCAGCATGTCGGCGCGCTGTTTCTGGTAGGTCTCGGAGTGGGTATTGATCCTGGACTGGAATACCGGCATTACAGGGTCTCCGCGAGAGCGACGGGCAGGTTCACCGGGCAGGACAAGAGTAGCTGCGCGTAGCCCTTGCCCTGGGGGTCATTGCGCAGGCTGGCGATGCCGCCTCCGCCAAGTACATCGTGCAACAGGAAGTTGATGGCGTGACTGCCCGGCAGCAGGAAGCGTTCCACGTCGGACTTTGGCCCGCTTCCACGCGGTGCGGCCTGCGCCAGGAAATGGGCAAAACGCTCGCGCACCACGTCTTCCGTGAGCGCGGCCCATATCCACGGCAGGAACTCCGCGCGCCGTGCGATGATGCCGACATTCGCGTTGTTGCCCTTGTCGCCACTGCGTCCCCAGGCCAGCTTGATCAGTGGCACGGCCACGGTGGCATCCTCTGTAGTGGCCGCCGGCGCGCTCGGCCGCGCAGGTGCTGCGCGCCCTGTCAGGGGCTCGCCGTGTTCCTCATTGCAGGCTTCCTGCACGCCGTCGAGGTCGATGGCAACCGCAACACCGGTTTTGCATACGCTGAAGGAGAACAGCCGCACGACCGGCGAGGGCGCGGGGCGACTGCCGGCGAAGCCGGAGAGGCCGGGCGGGGTGGCCAGGCCCAGCCCTACCGCTTCCTTCAGCAGTATGCCGATGCCCATGGCATCGCGGTGTTTCGCGGCGAGTTTCATGGCCACTTCGCGGCTGCCGCTCAACTCGCTGAACCTGCCGTACTGGCTTTCCGCGCCGATCAGCTCAATGCTGGTTTCCAGGAAGTCATCAAGACCGGCGCCCTGCAGCGTTGTGCGCGCAGCCTCCAGTACCGCCGCACCCAGCGCAGCGGCTTTCCTGTCTGCGTCGATACCGTAGAAGCTCATATAGGTGCCGCCGCGGAACGCATCGGCAAAGGTTGCACAGACTTTATAGGTGTCGGGCGCGGGATAGCCGCGCGCGCCGCTGAGCTGCACGCGGTTTTCACCGGCGGGTTGCAGTTGCACCGTGGAAAAATCGCAGACCACGTCTGGCAGGATGTAGGCCTGTGGATCGCCAATTTCGTACAGCATCTGTTCGCTCACCGTGCCGACCGTCACCAGCCCGCCGCTGCCTGCGGGTTTGGTGACTGCGAAACTGCCGTCCGCACTTATCTCCGCAATGGGATAACCGATGCCGGCGAGATCCTGCACCTGTTCCCAGTCGGTGAAATTGCCGCCGCTGGCCTGGGGCCCGCATTCGAGAATGTGACCCGCCAGTGAACCCATGGCGAGCGCGTCATAGTCCGTGCGGCCCCAGCCGAAGGCGTGAATGCAGGCGCCGAGCGTCACCGCGCTGTCCACGCAGCGTCCGGTCACCACGATGTCGGCTCCCAGTGCCAGGGCCCGGGCGATGGGGAAGGCGCCCAGATAGGCATTGATACTCTGCACACTTTCCGGTTCGGGAAAGGCTTCGCCAGAGAACATCTCCAGCACGCCCTGCGCGGCAAACGCCTCGCGCTCGGATAGCAGATCATCGCCGGTGACGCAGGCTACCCGGAGGTCGAGACCCTGCGCGGCGATCGCAGCGCGCAGGGCCGCCACGCAGGCTTCGGGGTTCACCCCGCCAGCGTTGGATACCACTTTGACGCCGCGCTCGGCAATGCGCTGCAGGTTGGGCTGCATCGCGGCGCCGATAAAATCCGTGGCATAGCCTTTGCTGTCGTCCTTGGCGCGCGCGCGGGCCATGATCGACAGGGTAATTTCAGCGAGGTAGTCGTAGACGATGTAGTCGAGGTCCGGGTGGGCCAGGAGTTGCGGGGTTGCGCGCGCGGCGTCACCCCAGAAACCGCTGGCGCCGCCGATGCGCAGGATGTTCCCGTTCATGGGGCTGCTTCCGCTTTCATTCTGTCGAGACAGGCATCTTACTCAAACCAGGTTCCCGGCACATGGGTTAGGGCGCCACGGGTGTGGGTTTCTGCGCCAGCGGGCCGGTGCTGCGGAAGTTATAGCGCACCCGCGTATTTTTATCACCCCCTGGAATAACATCCGCCTGCTGGGATCGATCCGCTATATAAGGCTATTTGCCCGTCCATTGGCTGGCAATCGGACGTTGCGTTCTCTAGGGTAATACCTAAAGCGGGCCTGTGACCCGACGCGTACATTGCGCCCCGGGTCGTCGGCGCCCCGTCGCTGGCGGGCGTACCGCCAGCCAATGTATGCAGACGCAATGGAGGTTAAAGAATGGCTACGCAACAGAAAAGAATCGCGGATATCATGTCGAAAGATGTGGAGTTCGTACGCTGCGGCACGTCGCTGGCCGACGCGGCTAAAAAAATGCAGGAGCTGGACTGTGGCTTCCTGCCAATCAGTGACACGCAGGGTAACAAGCTGCTCGGTGTGGTGACGGATCGAGACATCGTCTTGCGCGGGGTCGCCCTGGGTAAAGACCCGCAAAACACGACAGTGGATGACGTTTGCGGCAACCAGGTGCTTTACTGCTTCGCCACTGATCTTGTTGAGCGCGCCGCGAGCAGCATGCAGGAGCAGCAGATTTACCGGCTTGTTGTGCTCGACCACCCCGACACCAAGAAGCTCTGCGGTGTTATTTCACTGAACGATATCGTTCGTCACGATGAACGAATGCTCGCTATGGCCGCAGTGCAGGGTATTGCCGCGTGACAGACTCCGCAAACCGGGGCACGGCGCCGTGGTGGCGAGCCTGTGTCGGATGAATCCCGGCAGTTGCTGCGCAAGCGGCGCCTGCCCAACATGTCGTCTTATGCCTGGCTGCTGTTGCCGCTGCTGGCTGCGGTGGTCGGGTTGATTGTATTGTTCCACGACCCGGACTCCCCGGCGCCTGCGCCGTTGGAGATTGTCGAGCGGTCTGCGGCGGGGGCAAAGGTATACATGGCCGGGCCGGCTGCCAGCAATGGCAGCTGGGATAGCGTGCCCGTGAGTGGGCAAAGCAGGCAGAAGGTGTTTGAAAATCTTCGTGACTTTCGTGCGGTGTACAAGCAGGCGAGCGTGCAGATGAGCGTTGTGCCCGCGGGCGAGGGTGCCCGCGAGGTGGCCAGAAGGCTGGGTTCCGCGCTTTCGCATTATGCGCTGGGAGGGGTGGGTGATGCAGATTCCGCTCCCGCGGCCACGCCTCCCGGTGTCGAGGATTTGCCGCCGGTGATGTTGCTGTTCTGCGCAGAACGCGACAGCGGGATAGCCCTTGAACTGCTCGCAGCGCTGGAACCCTATCTGGCGGGTCCCGTCACGCTGGTGTGGGACGATGCGTTGCGCATAGACCAGCTGCGCCTGGAGATCCGCGGCGTACCGAGGTTCGCAGACAATGGCGAGGCGCTCTTTGCGGCCGGCGCGTTTTCTGCTCCGCCGTGAACATAGAGTGCATCGATCGTCCTGGGCGTGCCGGGCTGAGCCGCCACCATGCGTGTTATTGCCACCAGGGGTAGAAGGGCGGCATATCGCTGCTCGCGCTGTCGGTAAAGACGGCCTCGCGCTTCTCCAGGAATGCGGCCACGCCCTCCTTGCCGCTGGTCTGGCTGGCGTAGAATATCGCCAGCGAATCGACCTTGTGGGCCTCGATGGGATGCTCCTTCGCGGCATTGCGATACATCATCTGGCGCGTCAACGCGATGGCGACCGGGCTGTGCTTCACGATACGCCGCGCCAGCGTGTAGGCCTCTTCCAGCAACGCCTCCGGCGGCACCACGGCTTTCACCAGCCCACCTGCGAGAGCGTCTTCCGCCGACAGTATCTCTGCGGTGTAGGTCCACTCGAGCGCGCGCGAGATACCCACGATGCGCGGCAGGAACCAGGTGGAGCAGGCCTCCGGCGTGATGCCGATTTTGTTGAAAACGAAACCGATACGCGCTTTCTCCGAGGCGATACGAATATCCATGGCGCAGGTCATGGTGGCACCGATACCCACGGCGGCGCCGTTGATAGCCGCGATCACGGGGACCTTGCAGTCGAAAATCGCCAGCGCTACACGACCGCCCGTGTCGCGCACCTTGGCGATCATCTCCGGGTCATCGAGCCGCTGGTGCATATCCTCCATATCGGGGTGCAGGCTTTCATCCAGGCCGAACACGTTGCCCGCCGTGGAGAGGTCCATGCCGGCGCAGAACGCCCGGCCCTCGCCGGTGACGACCACCGCGCGCACGGCGTCATCCTCGCTGGCGCGCTCGAAGGCGTCTATCAATTCGTTCGCCATCTCGATAGTGAACGCATTGAGATGATCGGGGCGGTTCAGGGTGAGGGTGAGTATGTTATCGGCAACTTCGTAGCGTAGGGTGTTGTAGGGCATGCTTGCGTCCTGGTTGAGCGCGCCGGTGGGCAAATGCGCATGGGTGGCGTTGTTGGGCCCGTCAGTATACCCGCGCAAACGTTCCTGGCGCACGGCCTGTGGCAGCGGCCTATCAGTAGTATTTGAGTTCGCTGGCCTTGCCCCAGAATACCCGGTAGGAAAAGGCGGTATAGAAGAGAATCACAGGTACCACCAGCACAACCCCTACCAGAATGAAGCGCAGGGATTCAGGCGCGCTCGCCGCTTCCATAAAGGTCATTCTGCCCGGAATGGCAAAGGGGTAAAAACTGTAGGCGAGGGCCTGGAAGCAGAGAAAGAAAATTCCCGCCGCGCAGGCGAAAGGCAACCAGCAGCTATGGTCTTCGGGATAGGGGATGCGTTTCAGTGCCTGGTGATTGATCACGAACAGCAGCAGGCTGAGCACCGGAATCTGCAGAACCAGAATGGCGCCCGGCAGCGAGAACCAGCGCTCGTACACCCCGGGGTTGACCAGCGGGTTCACGATGCAGACGGCGATCACCCCGATGCCGGTAAGCACACCGCACAGGCGTGTCCAGCGAGCAGCCCGGCGTTGCAGGTCGCCCTCGGTTTTCATCACCAGCCAGGCGCCGCCTATATAGCCATAGGCGGCCATCACGCAGCATCCGCTGAGTATCGCGAACGCTTCATTCAGTGGGCTGCTGTCGAGACCGACCACATAGTGCCCGAGCATGTAGCCCTGCATGAACGCCGCCAGGCCGGAGCCGAACTGGAACAGGTAGTCCCACAGGCGTTTTCGCGCGGGATCTACCTTGGCGCGGAAATCGAAGGATACGCCGCGCAGGATCAGCCCGGCCAGCATCAGGGTGGCGGGCAGGTACAGTTCGCGCAAAACGAGATTGTAGGCGGCGGGGAAAGCGATCAGCAGCAGGCCCACCGCCAGTACCAGCCAGGTCTCGTTGGCATCCCAGAACGGGCCGATGGATGCAATCATGGTATCGCGTTGACCGGCGGCATCCGGCCCCTGACCGGAGGGCAGGAGTATGCCCACGCCCAGGTCATAGCCGTCGAGCAGGGTGTACACCAGAACCGCCAGGGCCATCAATCCGGCGAACGCCATCACCAGTGTCTCGGGTTCCGTCATACCGTTCTCCCGCTAAAGTGTGCCCTGGCAGAGTCGCCGGGCCTGTCCTGGGACTCGTATTCCTCCACCTCCACAGACTGTCTCGCCATGCGGAACAATACATGCACGTAACTCGCGAGCAAGCCCGCAGAGAGTACAGCGTAGAGCGAAAATGAAGCCACCACGTTGCCCAGTGGCACGTCGGTGACCGCGTCACTGGTCCTCAGTATTCCCCACACCAGCCAGGGTTGCCGCCCGATTTCGGTCACATACCAGCCGGCGAGGGATGCCACCCAGCCGGCGAAGGTCATGCCCACCAGCATCCGCAACAGCCAGCGTGGCAGCTCACGACCACGCACCAGTTGCAGGCTGGCGAACCAGGCCACCGCCAGCATCAACAGCCCCATGCCCACCATCAGCCGAAAACCGAAAAATACCGGTGCCACGGGCGGGTGGTCGCCGGGAAAGTCATTCAGGCCCGCTACCACGCCGTCGGGTGAATGCTTGAGAATAACGCTGGCGAGGGCGGGAATGGCCAGCTCCAGGCGATTCTCGCGCGCCGCCTCGTCGGGCCAGGCGAACAACAGCAGGGGCGCGTGACTGCGCGTCTCCCACAGGCCTTCCATCGCCGCCACCTTTTGCGGCTGGTGTTGCAGGGTGTTGAGCCCGTGCAGGTCGCCCATGGCAATCTGCAGGGGCGCGAGAATGGCCGCCGCGAAAAGGGCCGTGCGCAGCGCCAGGCGTGGTGCGTGCTTGCTGTCGCCGCGCAGGATCCGATAGGCCGAGAGGCCGGCGATGAGAAACGCGGCGGTGAGCCCGGATGCCAGCAGCGTGTGGCCAAGGCGGTAGGGCAGGGAGGGGTTGAACACCACGGCGAACCAGTCGGTGGGTAGCGCGCCATCGGGCGTCATGCTGTGCCCGGTGGGCGTATGCATCCAGGAGTTCAACGAGAGAATCCAGAAAGCGGAAACCGTGGTTCCGACCGCTACGGTGGCGGTGGCGAAGGTGTGCAGTTTTGGCGACACACGACCCGTGCCGAACAGCATCACGCCCAGAAAGGTGGCTTCGAGGAAAAATGCCGTGAGCACCTCGTAGCCGAGCAGCGGGCCGGCGATATTGCCCACTGTGTCCATGTAGCCGGGCCAGTTGGTGCCGAACTGGAACGACATGGTGACGCCGCTCACGACGCCGAGCGCAAAACTGAGGGCGAACACCTTGACCCAGAACCGGTACGCCCGCTGCCACACTTCGTCGCCGCTGCGCAGGTAGCGAATCTTGAAGTAGAGCAGGAACCAGCACAGCGCGATGGTGATCATCGGAAACAGAATATGGAAACTGATATTCAACGCGAACTGCATGCGGCTTAACATCAGTGTGTCTAACATGCTCTCTCCCTGGGCACCGGAGGTGCCCGCCGCAAAGCGTCAGGGGCGGCCATTCAGTCGCGCTTGCCCTGTTCGCCGCGCAGTCGATCGGTGAACTCCAGCAGTTTTCCCATACTGGTGCCCAGCTTTAACAGTCTCTGCACGTGTTCGCTGCGCAGGGTCTGAATCTCGCGCGCCCACTCGGCAGTGGTGTCGAGCAGGTCGTGAATTTCCCGCAGCTTGTGCAGCGCGTGCCTGTCTGCTGCATTGTCGGGTTGTTCCAGCAGCTCGCCCAACAGTAACAGCGTGGGTTCCACCTCGCGCCGCATGCGCTCCTCGAGCACCCGCCGCGCCAGTTCCAGGATCGGGCCCGCGGGCGAGAAGTACACCTTGCGATCGCCGGCGATGCGGTGCTCGCGCAACAGCCGCCAGGCCTGCAGTTCCTTCAGGCCCATGCTGACGTTCCCGCGCGACACCCCGAGCGTTGCGGCGAGTTCGTCGGCGCATAGGGGGTGTTCGCCGAGCAACAGCAGAGCGTACATCTGGCCAACCGTGCGATTGAAGCCCCAGCGGCTGCCCATTTCGCCGAAATGCAGTACTAGGCGTTCAGTCAGTGGTGTCATGGGTCCATTATAGTCTGAATTTTCAGAAAAAACTGAAAATACGCCTGTTGCGGAAGCTGACCTCCAACGCGGCTGCGGACCGAGGGCGGCCTGGTTGCGTGCCGCAGCGCCAGCGGTATGATCTGCAGGAGAGCCAGCCCCCCGAGCGTGGTGGCCTTGTCTCCAAACTGTGTCTGTGGCCAAACAGGAGCTGCCATGAAACTCCAAGGGATACTCTGCCTCTCGTTGGGGCTGCTGGCCGGCTGCACCACCACCAACGAAATCATCATCGACGAGAAGGGCGTTGATATGTCGCGCTACCAGCAGGATCTGGCCGAATGCCAGCAGTATGCCGAGGGCGTGAAAGCCGGCGAGAAAGGCGCCCGCGGAGCAGCGTCCGGCGCTCTCATAGGCGGCGCGGTGGGCGCGATATTCGGCGGGGCCGACGGCGCGGCCCGCGGCGCGGGCGCTGGCGCGGTCACGGGAGGCGCCAGCGGTGTGAGTGAGGGCGAACGCGACAAGGTGAGCGTGGTGAAACGCTGTCTGCGGGGTCGCGGTTACAGCGTGCTCAACTGACGTGCGTGACCGCCGTGCTAGACCGCCGTGCCTGGCGGTCGTGCTTGATCAGGGCGGGCCAGTAACGCCGTTGGCGGGCGCGCCTCACGAGGGATGACCGATGCCGGTCAATCCCCCTGCTGGTCGCCGCCGAGGAATCGGTTGAGCAGCTTGCCGGCCTTTTTCTCCAGTTTGCGCTTGCCCTCGGAGAGCGCCAGGTCTTTCAGAATCGCCTCGCTGTCCACCTTGCACCAGTCGCCTGGCGAGCCGCTGAGCGAGCCGCGGCAATTGACCGGAAAGTCCAGACCTGTCAGACGTTTGCTCAGGCGACAGGCCTCGTCCAGCTCGCCCAGTTCAGGCGACAGCGTGGCGGCGAACGTGGTGTCGAACTTCTGTTCCAGCAGATCGAAGTAACCAGAGCCGACAAGGCCCAGACCCGTCAGTTCGGCTCTCAGCGGGCTGAGCGCGGCGCGCCCGTCGGCGATGTCCAGCGTGGCGGCCAGTGTCCTGAAACGGGTGTCGGGCCCGAACTCCGTGCTGAGCTTCTCGTTGTTGGTCATGGCCACCGTCTGGCATACCAGCTTCTCGACGCTGGTGCCCTGTAGCGTGACTTCCTCCGTGGTCAGCTTCACCGGGCCATTCAATGCTGCCACGAGCTCGTTCGGCGTTGTGCCGCGGCTGCTGAGTTGCCACTGCAGGGTTGCCCGGCCGCTGAGAATATCGGCGCTTTCCATGGCCTGTATCGCACTGGCCAGGTCGAGCCCGGTGAGGCCGCCGCTGGTCTCGAGCGTGGCGGTATTGAGCCGTCCGTTGAAGGTGGCGCTGGCCGCGAGCTGGCCCGCGTGCAGTTCACCGCTGACCTCGCTCAGCGTGATGATCCCCTCTTTGGCGCGCAGTTGCGCGGCGAGGTTCTCGATAGTGTGGGCTCCGAAACGCGCCCGCTCGATGCGCAGTGCCGCTTTGGTGTCGATGGCGCGAATGGCGTCCAGCGGAAGGGGCGCATCTCCGTCTGCCGGCTCCGCGTCGTCGGCTGTGGCCGCGGCTTCCGGCCCCGCGAGCACCAGAAGCGCCGGGTCGAGCAGGTTGAGCCTCAGGTTGGCGTTAATTTGCGGACTCTCGAAACTGGCATAGCGCAGGGTGCCCTCGCCGCGCGTGGGCCCGACTTTCAGTGTAATAGTGGTATCCGCAATCTGCCGGGCCAGATCTGCAGTGCCAGTGAGGGTCAGTTCCAGGGGTTCAGCGGTGGCGCCCGTGACCTCCACCGATAAATCCGTGAGTGTCACGCTGTCGCTGTCCTGTTCGATTGCAATGCGCCCGGCGGCCTGCACGCGTATCGGTTGCTCGCCCGCAATGCTGAGATCGAGAGACAGCGGAATGGGCTCGCCTTGCAGGTTCAGACCGCGTGCCTCGAGAGTCGCAAGCTCGATCACACTGGTTGTGTCGGTGGCGGGGTCGAGGGTTTCCAGGCGCGCATTGCTGATGTTCAGGGCAGAGACATTCAACGCCAACGGTACCGCCAGTACGGCCTCGGCGCCCGCGGTATCGCCCTGCCCCGCGCGTTGCCGGCTGCGCTCGGCGTACCAGGCGTCGAGTTGCTGATCGTTCATGCCCGCGGTGGCGGCTCGCGGTTCTTCGGCGGGAGCGGACATGCGCAGCGTGAGTCCATCCACGGTGATGCTGTCGATTTGCAGCGTGCCCGAAAGCAGCGGCAACAGCTCCACGCCGATCCCGGCACTGCCGATTTCCACGTCCGCCTGCTCTTTCCCGGGCAGCGTGATGCTCGCCTCGGTGAAGGCAATGCCCAGGGTGGGAAAAATTGACAGATCTACCGTGCCGGCCACCTCCAGTGTGGCGCCGGTCTGCTCCCTGATGGCGTCGGCCGCCAGCGCCACCACGCGCTCCTTGTCGAGGATCAGCGGCACCAGCAGAAAGGCTGCGACGACCAGAACCAGCAGCGTGGCGAGGATGATGAGAGCAATACGGGGCATAGCGATCTCCTGGCGCGCGACGTGTACGGCATGATAAGTCAGGCGCGTGCAAATGTCCCCGGTCGCCTGGAGCGGTGCCCGGCGCTGTGCGCATTGCTGTGCAGGCTCCGGTCGCGGGCGTATAATGGCGCTTTTGGCGCCGTGTTGTGCAATGACTCGCGATTCCTATCTCAACCAAACCGCGCTGGCGGCGATCGACCCGGGCGAATTCCGCGCCAGGGCGCCATTTCCGTGGGCTAATCCGCAGTATTTTATCGATCCGCGGCGCTATCCGACGCTGCTTGCGGAGCTGCCGCCGCTGGAGTCTTTTCGCGGTTTTTTTGGCAAGCAACGTAAACACGGGCAGGTCAGTCACGACCGCTACGTTCTCGACTATGAGCGCGGTATGCGTATTTCCGAACCCTGGCGAGACTTTATCGAAGAGCTGTGCGATGACACCTACAGGCAATTCGTCTGCCGATTGTTGAACGTGAAGGCGGTGCGCTTCCGCTTTCACTGGCACTTCACGCCCAGCAGTGGCGAAGTGTCTCCGCACTGCGATTCAAAGGGGAAGATCGGCTCGCAGATTTTTTACCTGAACACCGAGGACGACTGGGACTGGCGCTGGGGAGGAGAAACCATCGTGCTCGATGATGGCGGACGGTTCGATCCCGCCAGTGCACCGGCCTTTGAGGAGTTTGATGCGCAGTACCCCGCCGAGACGCGGGATAACCGCAGCCTGATCTTCGGGCGGCGCGGGAACTCCTGGCACGGCGTGCGCCGTATCACCTGTCCCGAGAACTATTACCGCAAGGTGTTCATTGTAGTGTTCGAAGAACACCGGCCACTGCGAACGCTGGTGAAGAAATCACGTCGATTGCTCACCGGCAAGGAACTTGTGACGCACAAGGAAAGCCTGATGTACTGACAACCTGGCTGCGTGGTGCGTGTAGCAGGGTCGCGCGCGCTGCGACAGACGGTGCCGGGCCGGCACCGGCATGCAGGATCAGGCCCTTAACACCGAGCCAATGACAGGAGCAGTTGCCATCTCTACCGCAAGCCCGGCGCGAACACGACTGTGGTTGGCCTCACCGCATTTCTATCCCACCTACGGTGGGGCGCAAAACCGGTATCGGCAATATATTCCGGGTCTGCTCGAGCGCGGCCTGGAGGTGCAGCTGTTCACCGGAACGCCGCTTCTCGAGGAGCGCTCCAACGACGAGACGGAGATGGCCTGGTACGGCTTGCAGCCGGGTCAGTCCCAGCCCACCAGCCGCCTTGACGGCGTGCCACTCGAGCGTATTCGCTTGCCGGACAGGAAGGGGCGTGAGCGCACCGAGATTTACTATGATGCGCTGGTCGAACTGTGTACGCGCCCGGCGGCGGGCCCCGTGGTAACGCAGCTACTGACCAACCTGCGTCCGGAGGCGCGGCCCTGGATCGAGCGCCTGAACAGGGCGGGCGTGGCCACACTTTACTCCGTATCGCAGTTTCCCGCCTGGCCTTCCAAGCCGACCAAGCGCTGGTTCCGGGGTGCGGGTTATCGCCAGGTGTATGATGCGTTTGACGCCCTGGTGACCAATAGTCCGGCCATTGAGGAGTTCCTCTGGGAGATCGGCGTAACCACCCGGGTGGAATATATTCCGAACGGCGTAAACCTCGACCGTTTCCAGCCCGCGCACAGCCCCGAACTGCAACGCGAGCGCGACGCGCTGCGAGCGCGACTCGGCATCGCCGAATCAGACCTGGTGTTGGCAACCGTGGGCGCCATAATGCCGCGCAAGGGGCCGGATTTTGCACTGGAGGCCTGGCGACAGTTGCTGCAAGCGCACCCCGACACCCACATTCTGCTTATCGGCCCGCGCGCGGACCAGTACGATGCACGGCTCGAGGGCTTCTCCCGACGTATTGAGGAACTGGTGCAGTCTTCCGGCGCGCCACAGCAGGTGCACTTCTCGGGCCAGGTCGATGACGTCGAGCGCTGGCTGAGAGCAGCCGATGTATTCATGCTGCCCACCGAACGCGAAGGCACGCCGAATTCGGTGCTGGAGGCGATGGCCACGGGTTTGCCAGTGATCGTAACACCCTACACGGGCCTGTCGCAGGCTATCGGTACGCCGGGCAGGCAGTACCAGCTGGTCGAGCGCAGCGCCAATGCGCTGGCGGCCGTGGTGGCGGGCCTGCTGCAGCACGCCGAGCAACGTCGACACTGGGGTGAGGCCGGTCTGCGCTACATCCGCGAGTATATGGATCAGCAGCGAAGCCTTGATCACTACGCCGCGCTTTACCATGAGCTGGGTGAGCGCGCCGAACGCCGCAGTGCACGTGGGCCAGGCGCTGTACCGCAGGCCAACCTCGCGCCGGTAGCGCGGCCCGCGCGCAACAACAAGCCCGACCTGCTGGTGCTCGGCGCCCCCCCGCGGGGCGGCAACCATTTGTTGCGGGGCCTGCTGGACGATCATCCCCAGTTGCTGTTGCCGCCCGACGAAGACTACTTCATCCGCCATCTCGCGCGGCATCCGCTGCTGCGATTACGCGGTCTGCTGGTGTCGCGCAGCGGCGCCCCCGGCTTTTACCGCAGGCTACAGAAAGACGGGCATCTTGAACGCGTAAACGCCGGGCACGGTACGGAAGTATTCGGCTCCGAGGATTCGCTGGATCTGGGCGCCTACTATGGCTTTCTTCGCCGGCACCACAAGCGGCTGAGTCCGGACAACCTGGTGCGCAACCACGTCGAGGCGCTCGCCGTTGCCCTGGGACATCGTCCGGGCGATGGGCGTCTGCGCGTGTGTTTCTGCGCCATGCAGCCAAGCAATCTCGATCTCAGCAAGGTGAGTGCCATGCTGTCACGCAGTTATTCCATTCGCGGGATTTTTCTGGTGCGCGATCCGCGCGCCCACCTGGCGTCCAAGCTGGTACGCAATCCGACGCTGGATCTCGGCCGGTTTTGCCTGCGGCAGAATCGCTACTGGCAGGAGATTGAGGATTTTGCGGCGAAGTACGGCCCGACACTGCGACTGCGCTTTGAAGATCTGGTGCTGGATACACCCGGCACCATGGCCAGAGTGTGTGAGTTCGCCGGTATCGAGTTCAACCCACGCGTGCTGGAGTACACACAGGGCGGAGACATAAGCCAGAGCAACTCCTCCTTCTCCGCCTCTGCGGGGGTGGATCAGGGGGTCTTGCACCGGTATCGCCAGACCCTGCCGGCGGACACTATCCGCTTTCTGGAGGCAAACTGCAGGCAGGAGCTTTTCTGGCATGCCCCGGCGGGCACGGACGCGCCGCTTGAGCCGATACCCGAGGGAGTCTGATGCGCCCACGGAAAACCCTGAAACGACGCGTCAAGGCGCTGTTCAGGCCACCACCGCCGCCACTACCGGACACTCGCGTGGCGGTGTGGGAAGCGCACAAGCTGCTGTACGTGCGCATACCCAAATGTGCCAATACCTCGATCATGAATTCCATCGAGGGCGTGGAGAAGCGGCGGATGTGGTACCGCGATATTCGCGCGCTCGATCCGGCCTGGACCAGCTTCTCTTTTGTGCGCAATCCCTGGGCGCGGATCGTCTCCACCTTCCGCAACAAGGCGAGTGTCGATTCCGAATCGCCGCGCATGGAGGGTGGTGTCTTTCAGGGTTTTATCGACGCCGGCATCCCGGTATACCCGAACATGGGCTTCGCCGAGTTTTGCGAGGTGGTGTGCGCCATTCCCGACGCAAAGACAGACAAGCACCTGCGCTCGCAGTCGAGCTTCCTGCTGCCCGACGGTAAGCCTGTCGTCAGCATCATCGGCAAGGTTGAGGCGATGCACGCGGATTGGGACGCAGTGATGCAGCACGCCGGGCTGGGCTTTGAACTGCTGCACCTCAATCGTTCCGAGCACCGCCATTACAGTGAATATTTTGCCGACGCGGCGTTGGTGAATCTGGTGGGAGATCGCTACGCCGAGGACGTGCGCAATTTCAACTACAGCTTCGAGCGCCGCTAACAGCCGGTTCCGGAGCCCCCGGGTGACGGTCCGTTTTCCAGATCAATAACCTGGTCCGCGGCTTCCACCAGCATCGGGCGGTGGCTGGAGCAAAGCACCGTATGCGCGCCCCGCAAGCTGCTGATGGTGCGGCATATCTCCGCCTCTGAGGCAGGGTCCAGCGAGCTGGTCGCCTCGTCGAAAATCAGCAGCACGGGTTTGTGCACCAGCGCCCGTGCAATCATGATGCGCTGTCGCTGACCGCCGGAAAGGCGCGAACCGCGCTCGCCGACATTGAAGTCGACACCGCCGGGTAGTGCGTGTACAAATTCCAGTGCACTCGCCTCGGCGAGCGCCTGCTCGACGTCGTCGGCCCCGATACCGGGATCTCCCAGCGTGATGTTGGCCATGATGCTGTCGTGCAGCAGGAAGGCCTCCTGGGGTACGTAGCCAATCATCTGCCGCCAGGCGGAAATATCCAGCTCTGCGAGCGGTTTGCCGTCTACCCAGATGGAGCCGCTGTCGGGTTCAAGTAGCGCCGCGATCAGATCAATGAACGTGGTTTTGCCGGAGCCCGAGGCGCCAATAAGCGTGGTGATCTCACGCGCGCGAATACGCGCGTTGAGCCCGCGGAATACCGGCTTCTCGCCGTAGTGGAAGCCGACGTCGCGGAATTCGATTTCGCGTTCCAGCCTGGGCGGCAGGCCGCCGTGCACCACCTCGAAATGCGATTCCGCCTGCTGCAGGAAATCCTCCAGGGAGCGGAAAGCGGATTCTCCCACGGCGACTTTCTGTATCTGCGTAGCCACCTTGGTGGTCTGCGTGAAAAAACGCATGAGTACGGCCGCCAGCAACATGACCTCCACGGGAGAAACCCACTCGGTATAGAAAGACGCGAGCAGTCCCAGCAACATGAAGAACAGGATGATTTCCTTCTGCCACATTTTCAGTCGCTCGGCGGCTGTGATCTGCCCCGTCTGGCTTTCCCGTAGCTGGTTTATTTCACTGAAGAAGGCCTTCTCGAGCAGCGGCTCCTTGCCCATGGCCTTGATCGCCTTGATCCCGCTGATGGACTCCACCGCGCGTTTGGAAATCTGTTTGATGTAGTTTGTGTTGGCTTTGCCGTACTGACCGGAGGCACGGATAAACCGGTTGGAGAACAGGAAGGCGAGCAGTGCTACGGCCAGCGCAAGCGCCGTGAGCGGCAATGACACCAGCCCTGCGAGCACCAGATAGGTGATGCTCTGGGCGACGAATGCAAGCAACAGTGCTGAATCCATGTAGGTTGTGGCCGCGCGTTTTACCTCGTTGGTCAGGCGGCTGCTGAAGTGGCCGGTGGGTTGCGAGGCGAAGTAGTCCCAGCGCGAGCGATAAATGCTGCTGAGTATCTTGATGCGAAAATCGAAGGACAGTTTGGCCAGCATCACGCCGATCTGCTGGTTGGCCAGCAGGATCAGATAGTTGTTCACACTCAGGCCGATGAACAGCACGATAATAACGTTTTCGATCGTCAGCAGCGGGCCGAACAGGCTGGTCATCTGCGCAACCAGCTCGACGTCTTCCAGTAACTTCGAGCCTTCGGCACTTGCCGCACTCTGTGAGTTGTTAAGAGCCAGGTAGAGGAGCGGCACGAAACTCAGCAGCCCGATGCCCTCCGCGATACTGGAAAACAGGAAGGCAAACACCGTGATCAGGCTGGCCCGGGGATACTGCCGGAAAAATGACAGGGTGATCTGCACGCTTCAGTCCGCAACGCCGGCAGGGCCGGCGCGCCTGCGACCCAGGATTGAGTTACACATAAGCGCGCTGCCTATTCATCGGCAACAATGGTGAAGATGGCGTCCATTTCGCCGTAGCTGCGCGATGCCTGCGTTTTCCACGCCGGGGCGAAGCGTGCCGCGTCCGCCTCATCTTCGAGTGCTGTCCACGCTTCGGCGTTGGCGTTGCGCCGGTAGCGCAGGTCGCGGGGAAACGGCTGCCAGGGCTGCGTGTGCAAAATGGTGTAGTGCAGCAAACAGCTACTATCGGGGTCGTACTCGTGATCGCGCGCATTCCAGCGGCCGTCCAGGTTGGCAATGAGATGGCGCTCGCGGAGTTTGCGCAGCATCGGCGTGTGCAGCTTGCCATCGCTGATGCGGCCGATGTCTTCTATTGTCCACAGCTCTTCCAGCCGCGCGCAGTCCATCAGCATGACCGAGGTGTCCCGCGACTCCACGGCGAGCACCGCGTTAGCTGCCATATCCAGGTCGAACAGGCGTGCCGGATCAGCCAGGTAGATCTGGTCCACGTCGTTGTAGATGGCGCGGCCCTGAAAACCGGTGAACTCCGGTATGGCGTAGCGATAGGCGGTGAAACCGGTTTTCCACTTGCGCCTGTCAAAGCCCGCGAGATCCTTCATGAGGTAGATCTCGTAATGTCGGCCGACATTGCGATTGCGGTAAATTGACCACAGCAGCACCCGCTCGGCGCGATGCTGTGCGGGTTCGGTGCCGATAAAAATACGTACCGGCGGCTCTCCGGCACCCTTACCGTTCTCCGCCGGCAGATCCAGCCGTGCCGGTGCCCGGCGCTGCCCCGCGTCGCGACTCGCGCGCATTTTCAGTGCGCCGCGCACGGTCATGTCTGACCAGCCCGTGCCGAATTCGCTCTTGCGAAAGGCTTTGCCCTTCAACAGGCGCTTGCTGAAGCGCTTCAGGGATTGCATATCAGTCGGTTTCTGCATGTGTGTACTGTGTGAATTTGAGGCCAAGGCTCTCGCCAACGATGTTCAACTGCCCGCTGTAGGACGCGAGCAGGTGCAGAATCATGTCCAGTTCCCTGTCCGGGTCGTGGACGGAGGTGTAGTGGTTGGGCGTGTTGCTCGCATCAGGATAACAACCCCGGGGGTCCTGATAAAGATCGATGCCCGCGACGGTGAGTTGCTCGGGTTGCAGCTTGACGGCCAGATGCAGCATCAGCAGGCCATTGGTGGGCTTGTGACGGCCGAACGCCGCGAGGTCAAAGCCGAGGTCGGTAGCGCTGAAGAAGCGCAGCCCCTGGAGACTGCGACTCGCCTTGCGCACGATGGGCAGTGCCCGGGCATCGTTGAGGAAACCGTAGACCGGCGCCGGACCGATGCGCAACAGGGTGTCGGCGGCACCGGTGAAAACCACATCGGGGCGCGTGAACAGCCCCCGCTCCAGCCAGCGGTCGTTGACCCGAAATACCGCATCGTAGCGCTCTTTCGCCGTGCTCAAGCCGTTTCGGGCCACATCCTCGCCGGCCGCGTCCTCGCCGGCCACATCCTCCGATGACGGGCCATTGCCCAGGCAAAGTATGTGACGGGGATGCCCCAATTGTTCCGCGAGCGCGTTAAGGTCGCGCAGTCGCCGCAGCCCGCCCCCGAACCAGCGCACTGAAATATGGCGCCAGTACAGGGTCTTGAGTCGTTTCTTCAACGATTCCGGCGTCTCCTGTTCAGCGCCCATGGTGGCGGCAAGCAGCGTCAGCGAGGCACGAAATCCGTCGCTGTGTGCGTCGACGAGAAGCTGTCCGGGGCCTGCGAGTGATGCCAGCGCCACGGGGGCCTGCCGCTCCACAAATACCAGCCCGATCCTGCGTTGCAGGGCGCGCCTGAGGAAGCGGGTCGGTGGCCGGGCCCCGCGGTCGACCAGGATGAGCGTGGCGCGCAGTCGCCGCAGATAGCGGTCGCAACCCCAGAGGGGGAAAGGGTAGGGCAGCAGGCCGCCATGGGTCACGGGGCCTGCCGGTGCCCCGTGTCGCAGGTACAGCACATGTTCGCGCGGGAACGCCGCTTCCACCTGCTGCACGAAGCCCAGCGCCTCTGGCGACAGCGCATCGCCCCTGCAAACCAGCACGGTTTTCCCCCCCGGCGGGTCGAAGCGGCCGATGCGGCTGCGATAGCGGTCGAGGGCGGCACGCCAGCGCCGCCCGGCTTGCGAAAGCAGGCCGGAGGCCACTACTGCCACCCCGTGGGCGCAATCGCGGGTAGTGCGCTATAGCCGAAAGAAGGGTGCAGCGTGTCGGCCACCAGCGCCTCAAGGCGCGCGCAATCCTCCTGCCCGAGGTACTCGGTATAGCCGCCCACGCCGCCGCGCCGGGCTTTGAAGCTGTCGGCGCCGCCGCAGGATGCCTTGGTCGAATTCGGCACCAGCGGCCCGTCCGTCGATTCGCGCTGGCGCATGTTCTCGAAGCTTGCGTGCGCCACCGCGTCCTCGACCACCCCGGTGCCGGCTGCGATCCCGAAAAATGCGAGCGCCGTGGCCAGGCTGGTGGCAGTATCCACCAGCATGTCTTCGTAGCGCAGCAACTGTGCAGCGCGCAAACGCGGCGCCTCCCGGTGCCAGGTATTCAGCTCCCTGCACAGTTGCTCCACGCCGGTGTCGCGATGCAGCATGAAATCCAGCAGACTCATATTGCTGGTTCTCGCTGGCCAGCCTTTCAGTTTGATATTCGCGTCCTTGCTGCGATTGCGCCACTGGAAATACTGCGACACCGCTGTGTCCAGCGGGTTGCGCACGAGCACCAGTACCCGGCTCTGGTAGTAGCAGGCACATTCACGCCCGGGTCGGGGCCGCCGATAGTAGCGGAGCCAGCGATTGTGCGTAACCAGAATCCGCGGCACCCGCGCATCCTCTTTGTGGCGATTGTCGAAATCAATCAGCGGGCCCGGCCCCAGGGAAAAGTGCAGTTCCAGCGCCCTGCTGAGCATGGCCCTGAGCCAGGTGCGGCCGCTATTCCCGGGGGAAAAGAGTACGCCTTCGGCTTCCCGAATGCGTCGCGCCTCGCGTGCGCCTCGCCGCCGTCGTTCGCGGTAGATACGCAGGCGCTCTGTCAGCATTGCGCCTCCCACCAGGCCTGGAACATCAGGATACTCCACAGTGGGTCGCTGTGGTCGCGCCAGTGTGAGCTGTGCTGGCGCCAAAGGCGGCTTACCTCGGATGCATTCAGCAAACCGGCGTCACGGATTCTGGTGGGGTCCAGCAGCGCCTCTGCCCAGTCGCGCAGGGGCCCGCGCAGCCAGTCGCCCACCGGCACGCCAAAGCCCTGTTTGGGGCGCTCGGTCAAAGCCGGCGGGAGGTGCCGCGCAAGCACCTCGCGCAGCACGCGTTTGCCGCCGGCGGCATCGCTGCGCAGCTCGAGCGGCAGGCTCCAGGCCAGCTCGACCACGCGGTAATCCAGCAGCGGTGAGCGTACCTCCAGGCTGGTTGCCATGCTCGCGCGGTCCACTTTCACCAGAATATCGTCCGCCAGGTAGTTGTAGAAATCGAGCAGCATCATACCCTGCTGCGGCGCGGCGAGTTGCCGCGCAGCGTGCAGATGCGGCAGATCGTAGTGGGTGAGCTGTGCGC
>TARA_R110000823_G_scaffold315277_2_pt1 | contig 25694 bp, 29 predicted proteins | sample TARA_R110000823 | Tara Oceans TARA_R110000823 (sample SAMEA4397722) | marine metagenome | biome: Polar Biome; feature: [DCM] deep chlorophyll maximum layer (ENVO:01000326); material: water (ENVO:00002006), including particulate matter (ENVO:01000060) such as... | depth 20 m | reverse complement strand
CTCGTTAGCTGGTAATGAGATGTCTACTTTTCATGGGTAGCTTGGAACCCAAACGCCACGATGACAGATAGCGCCACATACCAGCCTTTCAGTGAATTCCTATGATAGTCAGCCATTTAAAAGCGACTCCAGATGCCAGGTGTATCCCGACATCCTGCGGCCAACTCAGCGCTTATTAAACCGGAAATCCCTTCAAACCGAATCGTGCTTAATTCTTGATCACCTGGCAGCATCCCCTACACTTCTAATGGACAATGGGAGCCAGCTTGTTTAGCCCCAGTGTGATAGCTGATAGACTTGGCGCGATTGGAACTTTACTACCCAGAGAAAGGGCGCAAACAACTATGTACTACAGGCAGAAAGTGCTACTTGCCTTACTTGAGTCATTTGGCGGAAAACTGGCCAGCACTGATTTTCAGAAATACCTCTTTCTATACTCTCGGCTTTGCGAGAAAGATCGGAGCTACGAGTTTGTGCCCTACAAATACGGGTGTTTTTCTTTTCAATCTTACGCCGACAAATCCAAATTGGTTGCTTCAGGTTATCTGGAGGATGCTAAAGACTGGAAACTATCCGATTCATTTAACAATCACACTGCACAACTCAAAAAGGACGACGCCGGGAAAATCCAGTTATTTCACGATAAGTACGTATCACTCAAGGGCAAGAAGCTATTGCAGCATGTCTACCGAGGCTACCCGTATTATGCAATCAACAGTCTGGTTGCCAATGAAATATTAACGGCGGACGAATACGCGGCCGTACAAAAACTCAAAGCCCCAAAAAAAGGTAAATTATTCGCCACTATTGGATACGAGGGAATTACCGTAGAGGAATACCTCAATAGATTGATTGAAAATGATATTCGGCTTCTCGTTGATGTGAGAAAAAATCCCTTGAGCCGAAAATACGGTTTTTCGAAAACCAAACTGTCCGAGCTCTTAAATAACGTCGGTATCAGTTATAAACATTTACCTAAACTCGGCATTGTTTCCGACAAAAGAAAATCCCTGAAAACCTCCCAAGACTACAAAAATCTTTTTTCAAATTACGAGAAAACCGTTATACCCGAAGAGAAAGACTCGATTGCTCAGCTTTATGATTTTTATCTGGACTCTTCCCGCATTGCCATCACCTGCTTTGAAGAGTGCCATACGATGTGTCATCGCCATAAAGTTGCAGACGCCGTTGCAGGTATTGCACATAGCAAATTCAAGGTTGTTCACCTATAAACAAACCAACCACATGGAAGTCGATGAAAAAAGAACGCGTGCTTATTACAGTCAAGACATACCCCACCATATCTAAAACATACAGTGAGTTGGTTTGTACCGCGGGTATTCGAGAAGATGGCTCCTGGATACGAATCTACCCCGTTCCATTCCGTAAGTTGTTCGATAAGTACGACAAATTCCAATGGGTAGAGTTGGACGCTGTCGAAAACAAGAGTGACAAACGCCATGAAAGTCATCGGCTGCTAAGTCCGGACGCCATCACGCTTCAAGAAAAAATAGGCACAGAAAATAATTGGCAAGAACGCAAGTCCTATGTATTTGAAAAAGGAAGTGTTTATGAGAATCTGGATGAGTTAATCCAGCTCAATAAATCAGGTACCCTATCACTAGCCACCTTCAAACCCACAAAAATACTCGACTTGGTTGTCGAGGAAGTTGATCGAGAGTGGGATAAGGGAAAAATCGAAGCTCTCAAGCAGCAAGCGAAACAAGGCGATCTATTTTCCGATACTCCCGAATATTTTAGTGTCGTCAACAAACTCCCTTACAAATTTTCATACAGACTCCTCGACGATAAAGACAAAGAAAGCACAATGATGATTGAGGATTGGGAAATCGGCATGCTGTTTTGGAATTGCTTAAAAAGGCATCATGGCGACGAAAAGAAGGCGATACTCGATGTCAGAAAGAAATACATTGATGACTTTGCTAACACCAGGGACATCCACCTTTTTCTGGGTACGACTTTACAATACGACGGATGGGCGCAAAATCCCTTCATCATTATTGGTGTGTTTGCACCGCCGATCACACTACAAACCGAGCTTTTTTAACGATTCCTGCTATTTTCGATTCGTCTAGCCATCTCATAAACAGCCTCTAATTCTGAGCAACCTTTCTCACGCATAATCGCTGCACGTTCAGCCTTCTCGTGCTTTTCAGTCATGGCCAAGGCTAGCGATAAGGCTGGCGGCACGTTGCGGAACAGCGCTTCGACCTTGTCGGCCAGGACGACTCCCTCCACGTATTTTCCCGGCTCCTTGCGGGCAGACAACAGCAGGTTGCGCTGTTCGTCATTGAGATCCTTGAAGCGGGCGATCTGCTCCACCTCCTCTTTCGGCATGACCAGGCACAGCCACCACTCCATCATGTTGAGCATCTTGCGGCTGGCATCCGGGAAGTCTTCCAGATTCTGGGTGGCAATCCAGAACCAGGCACCGAGCTTGCGCCACATCTTGGTGATCTTGACCACGTAGCGCGCCAGCAAGGGATTGGTAGTAATGATATGGCCTTCGTCAGTCACCACCAGCGTGGGTCGATCGTCGTGTTGATGACGTTCCACCAGATCATTGATATGACTCATCATGGACAGGTAGGCAACGGTGAGCTGATCCTCGTAGCCCTCTCTGGCCAACATGCCCATTTCGAGGATGGTGACATCAGCCTCCGGCCAGGACTGCCCCTGCCGATTGAAGAAGTGGCCCGCCAGGCCCGAGCAGAAAAGCGCCATACCGTCCCCCATCTCCAGGGCTCGATTACGCCGGTGTTCGGGCAATTCACTGTTGGTGGCGATGGTCTGGAAGGCGTTGACCACATCCTGGGTAATCACCTGGGGTCGACTGGTCTCTCTCACCGTTTTTGCGGCAAGGAAGATGGCGTTGCGGATCAGCAGTCGGTCGGCCCGGGTCAATCGTGCATTTTCGCGTTCATCGCCGCCGGTGATCATGATGCGTGCAGCGATCTCCATTTCGCCGAGAATATCGCGCCCGCCGCCCTCTTCGTCCATCTCATCATCTTCGTCTAACGTCTCCTCCATTGTGGACTCATCGACGTCGAGCGGATTAAACGCATGGCGCCGATCCAGCAGTCGAAGCGCATCGGCAAAGGGCGGCAGGCTAACATCGACATTGGGGTTCAGGGTGATCTGGTTCACTGACAGACCGTGGTGCGCAAAATGCTGCCCCAGCAACGAAAACGAAGCCCCGGCCTCGATGATAAAAAACCGTGGCCGATGCCGTGCCATCATCTGCTGCAACAGATACACCAGCAGTGCCGACTTGCCCGCCCCCGTCGGCCCGAGGATCAGCATGTGGGCGTTCTTCTTACGGTCATCCCGGTGCAACGGGTCGAAAACCAGCGGTTCGGCACCCCGGTTGTAAAACACCAGGCCAGGATGACCGGTACCACGGGAACGGCCGTAGAACGGCAGTAAATTGGCAATATGGCGAGAGAAGATCAGCCGCGAGCGACGGCGGGATTTGTCCAGGTCGACGTCGTAGGCCATGGGCAGGTTACGGATGTAACTGTCGAGCGACAGCAGGTCAGCTTCCTGGGCAATGGGCTGCAGACCATTGGGCAAAAGCAGCGCATGGAGACGATTCAAATTGTTCCGTAGTGCCTTTTGATTATCCCCGCGCACATAGAAGGCCATGCTCGCGGGATACAGCTTATTGCCCTGCGCCATTTCCCGCTCCACTTGCTCCGCATCTTCCCGGGTGATAGATGCCTCTGCGGAATCACCCACCGCTGCGCGCTTGATCTGGGCAATGTGATTGCGGGTGGTGTCTTGCGGTTTGAGCGTGAGTGTTATCGCCATGATGGTGTGCTCAGGCAGGCGATCGAACAGAGAATACACCTGATCCCCGGCCTGGCGCTCCGCCGTGAAGTGCCCGATGTCCGGGGCCCGCCGCAAGCTTTGTACGGTCACGACGGTGTGCGGCAGTTTATCGAAAATCCAGCTCGAGGTTGCCTCATCGGAGCGTGGCATCGACAGCGTCAGCTGTTCGGCAAAGTCATAGCCGAACGGCAAATTGTCATCACCCGGATAGGGTGCCACCTGCATCAGTGATTCCGGATTGCCGTCTGCCAGCGGTGGATTGGGATTGAACCAGTTCAGCAACCACTGATAAAACGCCTGACCACTGGCCCGTTGGGCGTTGATTCCAGCAGAGGTCAGTGAGGCGATCCATTTGGTGGCCACGTCATTGAGCGCCTCCTCCACCTCAACAGCGGGTGGCATTTTGCCGTTGCTTTTCAAACGGCGGTAGAGCACAACGCGGATCCGTCGTTGCTGCCCCTGCCAACGCGAACCGGTGACGGTGGTATCGTCAAACAACCCACCCGGTCGGGAAATCGCTTGCAGGTGCTTCGACATCACCGATTGGTAATGTTGAGAGTAATGCGAAGCACGAACCGCCGGCGACGGATAACGGGCCAACGACTCATTGAATTGGGTTAGCCTGGGCTCGTCCTGGACATAGATCTGTAAGACCCAAGGTGCGTCGTCGCGCTCGGGAATGGCCTCGTTGATTGCCGTTTGAATGGCGTCACGCAGCTGCGTCATAAAGGCTGGCGTCCTTGCCTCACAACCGACCGGCTGCACCTCGAACAGCGCGCCGAGGCTGACCCCATCCTCTAACAGAAAAGCTCTACTCTCGGGAATGTATTCCATCCAGGGCAGCAAATCGGTAAACGACGGCGGGCGGGTATAGTGTTGTTTGACCGCGGCAGTGGTTAAGGGCGCACCCTCGGGAAGGTTAGGTTTATGTTTTGGCATCAAGCGTTCCTACTGATCCAACGTCGAATGATTGGCCGTTGCGGACGATTCACCAGGTACTTCCCCCGGCACTTCTCCCGGTAAGGCGTACTCCACCTTTTCATAAAAGGGAAAGGTGGTGACATAACCCGGCACCGGGGTGCGCTCACTGCCCGACAGGTGGGGGAAGATATACATCACCAGCGTAGGATTCGGCAGACGAGGAAATACCGTGTCGATTTCATTAGCAGCCTCTCGCACCAAGCCCTGGTAGTGGTCGATACCAGATCGCGGTAACGGTTGACCACCGATGACTCGCCGATGGTCTGGTTTCTGAACATCCACCATGTGCTGATCGTAAATGGACTTCATGGTCGGGCCGTCCTGCGGTAGTACTGTCTCTTTAGTGCTGGCGCAGCCGACCATCAAGGCGCTAGTCCAGACCAGAGCCACCCGAACCAGAGCCAAAGGTAATCGTCGCTTGCTGGAAAAGATTGGTTTCATGATGAAGTTTCCTGCCGTTGGAATGGAAATCGATGGAAAGCTCGTGATCGACATGGATTGCCAGCTCGACACCAGCGGGCACGAAAACCGCATCGAAACTCTGTGCCTGACGTTCCCGCAACCACTGGGCGACTTCGTCGCTACCGCCGCTCAGGGTTTTGCCCAGTACGTATTTACCCGTCTCCCCGGAGACCACACTGGTGGCCGAGCCTGAATCATTGATCAGCGTTGTGGTTTCGGCCTGTGCTGCCGCTTCACCAGCCGCTTCGAGGGCCATCACGCCAATGCGTTGTGTCAGGAATGCGGGAGCGTTGGTCTTGCGTTCGCCCGTGATACAGGGGATACCCCGCGCATCGGAGATCCAGCCCAGCGGTCTATCGCTGCTTCCACTGGAACCACCCCGTTGGTTGTCATCGCTGGAGAGGGTCTGAATGGTGCCGTCCTCGAATACGAAGGTCACCGATTCCAATTTCCCGGTCACACAGGAGAGCGTCCAGTCGCCAACAGCCGTTCCACTCCAGATCATGCCCTCAATACCGGGTATGCGCAGTCCATTGGCGGCGAGGTTTTCTTTGCCGGTAATCACCTTGAACGGCATGGGGTCGCGCACCTGTCCCTGAATTGGCACCCTGCCCACCAAGGCAGTCATGCCAGTGGAGCCAATCAGAGTGGCATTGCGCGGCACGGTGTAGACTGGCAGAGCAGTATTGAGGGCTTCGGATCCTTTCGTTACTAGCGATTTCACCTCCGGACCGGCGCTATCTAACGCATTGCGACTGCCGCGAGTGAAGCGGTTGAGCAACGTCTCCTTATCATTGTCAGCTGACGGCGTGAGCTCAAGAGGGCTAACCCACACCAATGCTTCCGCTTCCGCCGCCGATGTGCTGACTCCATCCAGACCGAGCCCGACCGGAATATCAGAACCCGTGGAAGACCGCTGTGTCGATGACGTCCCAAATCGGTTAGCCAGGGAATCCACCCTCGCCGTCAACGCGGCGATGGCCGACGTGGTTTCGTTGGGCGCGGCGTCCGTACGTTTTGCCTCCAAAGCTGTCTGCACTCTCGACAGCACATTGTTTTCGATCTGTTTTCGGTCTTCGATCAGATCGCGGTTTTCCTGTTTAAGTGCGGTGTTATCCCGGCGCAGCGCATTGAGCTCCGAAGTCATGGCGCTGACGTTGGCCGTCAGTGTCTTGATGGTGTCCGCCGGTGTATCGGCATCCGGTTTCGGTGCCTGTGGCACGGCTTCCAACAGCCGAGGTTGCTCGTCGCTCGGGGAGCAGGACTTCACCGCGACGAGCACCGCCATCAGCACAACGGAACCGGCAAGAAGTGGTAACAAACGATTACTGGTGACCATCGACATGGGGTAGATTCCTATCCTCTCTCAAAGCGCCACATCAAAAGGCCGCATCAAAGCGCCGATTCGACACCAGATAGACGGCTGTGGTATCGGCCTCACTGCCAGCGGGTAACAGGCGATTGTGCTGAAAGGTCGCCGCCAGCCATGACCCGCGCAGTTCGCGTGGATCCAGCACGACGGGGCTTTGGGTACGATTGATCAGCTTGACGGCAGTGACGTACCGCAACCCCACCTTCCAGGCAGCAACCGGCACGGCTTCGATCTTGCCGCCCACTACCAGATCGACCGGTTCGGGGTTTACGGGTACGGCAACCACGCCCGGCTGCCGGGGGATCAGTCGTGTTGGCGCATAGAGTTGTTGCGCGGCATACCGGGTTAAAGCGGCATAGCCCAAAGACTGTGATTGCTTGCCCGAAGTTGACTGATCGGCACCGGCGACTTGCGGTGATTGGAGCAGTACCTGCACATCCGGCAATGATCCACTGTCTGATCCGCCTGGCGCCGCTGAAATATCGAGGACGTAGATCGGGCCGTCGGTTTCCGAGCGCACCATGACACGGGTGGGCTCAAAGGTTTGACTGGCCAACAGATATAGGGTGCCGTTGATGCTTTGGCTGCGCAGCAATGGTGTCAGTGACTGTGGCAGGCCGATGCTCACCGAATCAGGAAAATGCACCAGGCGCTCTTCACCAACCACCAATGGAATTGCGATGGGCGCTTTGTTCCAGACAACGCGTTCCGGAGTGCTCAATGCCGCGTCATCGACTTGTGCAAAGGACAGCAGCGGGAAACAGAGACCGAGCAAAGCGATCAAACTCAATGACGCACAGAAATAACGAGAATTCATTGGGAGGATTCCTTATTGGTAATGGCGCCAGTCACGCTGGGCTCAGCCAGCTCGGCATCGGTTAATCGACGCGGGCCGTCACTGGCATAGCCATCGAGTGCCAGGCCCCAGGGATTGGTTTCCGGATCGATAGCCTGACGCACCACGCGAATCGGGTATCGAATCGTGGTTTGCTTGACGGTCATGCCTTTCACGGACTCCAGCAGATCCAGATCCAGCCAGACAATCCAGACATCAGGCGACAACACATCGACGCGGCGCTCCTCGTAACCGTGTCCCGGAACTTCATGGACACCGCGCACCCGGTAGGCCAACTCGCCGCGTCGGGCTTTGAGTTCCATATCGGCGATCAGGTCATTGCGGTAGCGCGGTGTCAGGTAGGGCGAGATCCGAAAAATTGCGCTGCCGTAATCCGTTGCGCCGTTTTCTGGCCAGCGATTGAGCTGCTGGAAAATGTAGAACGCAAAGGCATAGACATTAGCCGGAGGCACCTCCTCGGCTGCCAGAACAGCGCCCGAGCGCAAATCGGGTGGCACATAAACCCGCAGCTGCTTGGGTGCCTGGCTCCAGCCGATCCAGAGCGCGAGAATGATCAGGCCTTGCAAGCCAATCACTACCCACAAAGAGCGCAAGTGGGACCGCACGTTATCGATTTCGAGTCGGTAGCGGCGCATAGTGCGTTCTCCCTATATCCCAGGACCCGCTGCGTAGTACCCAGGGCGTGCGATACAGCCCCATCGTCTGCAGACGGATACGCAGCCATTGCTGGTAATAGCCTTCAGGTCGGCCGCGTTTGATACGCTGAAACAGCGTCGCCAGAGCGACCACAGTGGCCACCACACCGACACCGGCAATACCAAAGCCCATAGTGATGGCACCTAGCAACCAGGCCAGTAACAGACTGAGGGGCAGCCATATCACAATGGCCAACCCCACAATCATGCCCAGCTCTGAAGAAGAGCAACCTTTAAAGATGGCGGGCTCGGCATTGAGCCGATCCGCCAGAATTTCATGGTCGTTGGACATTCGCGTCTCCTACGGCAAGTTGATATTGACGTCGGGTGTTAAATAACGCCGGCCGCTTCTGTGAGCAGATAGCTGGCGAAGATCAGCACGATCGCACCGACAATCCCCAGCACACCGACTTCAGCCCACTCTGCCTTGCCCTGGCGAGCTTCATTAAATTTCGCGAAGCCCAGGTAAGCGATCCAGAGAAAACCCAGCACTGCGATGGCCAGGCCGAGCACCAAGCCACCATCCTTGATGTAGCCCTGAATCAAGCCGATCCAGTCACCCGCTGGCGGCGCAGTACTCGGCGCAACCGGCGTCGGCAGCGCCGCCCAGAGCGGCAGTGGTAGTAGCACCGCGACCGCTGCCGATAGCGACTTGCGGATGGCAACAGATTTCTTGTTGAAACCGCTTTTTGTATTTGATGTTTCCATAAAAAATGTCCTCTTCTGTAACGCTGATAAAAAGGTGAATAACCCCCGCATCCCACTGCGCTGCATCGCCGTTTGCCCTTACCGGACTTTCTCGGTCTCAACTCGATCGACTCACCGCAAATAGAAACCCAAAACCATCAACACAATGCTTGCCCGCAGGGTGCTCCAGGTCAGATCAAAGAGCGTGGCCTGCCCTTCCTGCCAGGCCCGAAAAGTGCCTAACGCTACCCAGATCACCCAGACAAACGCCAACACCAACACCATCGACGCGATGGCCGTCAGTATGGTGGCTGGGGTAATACCGGAACCGGCTTGAAAAGCTGTTTGTTGTGCGGCGTTCATAACGATACCTATCGACGGTAATCGCCGCGCAATGCCGGAAATGAGCGAGGCTGAGCACGGGGAGAGTCGATGTGTGACTGGATGCCGTCCTTGATCTGCTTCAGATCCTGACGCAGCCAGTCATAGCGAAATCGGATACGGGAATCCTGCTCGGCGTTGGCCTCGGCACGCTTGATTAATGACTCGAGGGCATTGAGCTCATGGATGACTTTGGCGAGCGCCTCGCGCTCGGCGTCTGCATCAGCAAACGCCGCCGGCGTGACAACCAAGCCTATAATCAGAAAAGAAGGTAGCCAGAGATGGCGTTTCATGGCACTGCTGCTCCCGTGAGTTGTTACGGGGCATAGTGCGAGAATTAGTTGGGATGGACGATGGGAAATCTATTCGGTGGGTGGTGCGGTTTTTGAACCCTTAGGCAAAACATTTTTGCCCAAGGGAGACCATTATCTCAATCAGCAACAATTAGGAGTAGTCCAAATCTGTGGCCTTCTCCTTAATGTCCTAGTACCGTTCAGATATGTTGGAGGGCCTCCCTCCTTTGCACCAATCTACTTTACCCTTCCTAATCCAAAAGTGGCAGCCACAGGTGTTACGTTGATGAACTGAAGGTGAAACGGTCGGTCTACGCCACCAATCCAAAGTAACTTTCCAGCGAGGCCTCTGGTGAGGGTTGAGTGAAAGAGCAATCCGCTCTCCACAGCCTCCAGGGCATCGAAATGTGACCCATTTAGATACACTACCGTCACGGACCAAAATAAATTCTTCATCGTCACGTTGGCCATGCGAAGGCAACCTCATTCGCTCCGTCGCAGTGAAATCGGCCTTGAGCAAGCCGAGCTGTCTCGCAGCCTTTATAATCCACGTTTTCATAATCAGAGCACCATATTTAGACAGGGTTCGACATCCGCACGGCCAAGGGTGTTGGGATCCTGGCAAGCAGGACAGCCAGGTGTTGAGGTCACACCAGGAAACCGATCGTCACCGGCGTGAAAACGCCGAACACGCGTCGCATGCATACCCGACTGCCCATGAAAGCCGGTAAGCGCAGCGAGGAGTTCACCGATAGCCATGCATCCGGCCTCCGTCGTAAATACAGCCACCGCTGGAGCCGGGTCTCCCTCACCAAGTACATAGGCCTCCTGTTTTAAGGCTTCATACCCTGCCGGATCACGGCGTTTAAGTGCTTCCTCATGAGCACGCCGCGGATCGATATGTCGACCACATAGCAGGCACGGATGGCCGTCGACTAAGGTTGAGACACGAGCAAAGAGATCAAAGCCGCTGTCCGGCCGGCGCTGCATGGCAAGGCCGACATCGATAACAGGAATACCATAGAATCGACTGAACCTATTAAGGACGAGTCTGCCAGCGTGATCATCTGTGCAGGAAAACACGACATCACACGCTTTTAGGGCATCCACTGTGCCAGGATCACCAACAAATGCGTCGATCGTGACAAGTTTCATTCCAATGTCAGTTTCTTGAACCATACGTTGGTGAATTTCAGCCTTGGACGTTTGATCTTCGACATCCTTACGACGGCTGCCGTGAAGCCGATTAAGATTGGAAAGCTCCGCCTTATCTCTTTCGAACAATATCGCCTTCTGGACTCCGTGACGCATCAGTAGTGGAAGCACCGCACTGCCTGTGCCACCACCGCCGACTACACCAACGCGAAGATTCGAAATCGTGCGATTTGCGGCATCCCCAAAAAGCCGCTGCTGCCGGTCGAGAAAATCAGGCGGTCCGATGTTGGCTTCCGGTGAGGTTAAGGCAATGCGTGGTCCAGCATGAAGAATACGGACGATCGGCTCAACCTGATCGCGCGTAATCCATATCCGTGCGGCCATCACCCCATCGCTGTTGATTACGATGCTGATCAGGCCGTGCGTACCCTTCAATTCTGCCGTACGGGCAAGCTCTGCTTCATTGCGATTATCCTGCTCCGAAAACTCAGCCATCCCACCTGGATGCGTGTGAACGATGGCCGGAATCCATCCTTCCCGCGCGGCCTCTCCAAAGAGGTGCATCAAGCGATCGGTCGTCCATGTGATGTGAACCGGCGAGGTGTCGACCACTTCGCTCCGGGTGATAGGCTGGAAGGCATGACTGACAAACCGGCGACGTCGGACTCCAGACCACGGATCCTCCTCAATATCGGCAACACCAAATAGCAACGTTGCCGCGGCCTCATGGCCGCCTGGACTTTCAAGCAATGACCTGATCTGTATTTCGTGTGACGCCTGAAGAACCAAATCGAAGTCCACCATCATGAGCGTGCCTCTTCCAAGGCAACACGAACCCGGGCCACCATCGTTTGCAGGCCGTCCACCCCAGGACGCCAGGCAGGGCAATGACGCGACCACCGCTGCCAGACTCGGTCAGCAAAATTGTGGTTCACATTCGCTGCACGAGCTTCCCGTCCGCTAGCAGTCAGCTTGATCCGTGGTGATGTATAGAACATGTCGGGCGGCGTGTCAGGATATCCGGGAGGCAAGATAATCAGGATATCAGCCACATCATGGTCGTACTTGCCTTTCGGTAGCGAGTAACCTTTAAGAATCACCCCTAACGTGCCGCCACTCTTAATGACGTCGAAACTAAGGTCTCGGCTTTCAAGAAAGGCACGATCGCCGGATGGGATCAACTCCCTGCCCTCTGTTGTCTGATCAATGATCGAGATGAAGCGTTCAACACCAGGTTTTCCGAGATCGATGAGATCGCAATCGTTGATTTTCTGGTCATGACCACCCGGAACATCCAGCCAAAGCGCGTAGTTAGGCGCAAGGGCAGCAAGATTTTTGAGGACGAAACCGGAAATGAAGCGCTTCGGCCATTCGAGATCCTTATCATCAATCTTGAACAGGAACTTGCGGTCGGTCTGGGCCACCAGTACCCGCTCAGCACCGCGACCACGCAGATCATAGGGTTCATCGAGGCGAATATCCTCGAAATCACCACTGGGAAGGATAGCTGTTGCGGTATATTCGTGAACGGGGGCACCACCTGTCGCTTCGATGAACTGGCGACCCAGCGGCATAGGGTCATCAAAAATATGATTTTTGAAGTCCAACGTTTCATCCGCGATCAATACCCGAAAACGGGCTCCAGGCTTGAGCGGACGTCCGTCATGAACAGCGTCAGCGAGGTCATCGAGATTCTGGTCTTGAGAATTATCTGTCATAAGACATGTCCTTCTAGTTAGCTGCGGGGGCACTATGCTCCCGCTTTCAGAAGGTCAATCGCAGCATTTTCACCAGACCGGTAAATCAGAAGAGATTTTTTTTGACGAGCAGCCCTTCTGGGGGATCGTCACAAACGAAGAAGTACGGGCACCGGGGGCAAGTTCGATTGGGGTTCGGAGGGAAATCGCCAGACAGGATTTTGCCGACTGCTTCGCCAATCCGGTCGCGGCGATTATTGAGCATCTTCTGGCTCAAGGAAACCGGAGCGGCGACCTCATCGGTAAGGAAAACAAACTCCACTTCTGCATCCCGACCAGCCGCCAACTGGTATGCAGCAGCATCGAGTGACTCAGTAGCCTTAGAAGTCTGGCGACCGGTCCAGATGCGACGAACAACGACCCGACCGTCGCTCTTCTCAACATGGTCATCGGGCTTAACCACTATCTTCGCCGTTCCAATGTCGATTTCGAGGTCGCGCGGGGTGAGTGGTTTGTCGCCTTTGCGGAGGGCAATCAAAATATCGAATAGCCTACGTCCCGCCGCCTTATAGTCTTCTGCATTTGGGTTCTCAGCCGGACCACGTGCCTGCCAGTGCTCATCAAAGTCGGGAATCTCATTCGAAGGGTCGGTCAAGAGAGCGTCGATTGCACGTTGAACGGCGGCATGCATTTGCATGAAAGCGCTTTCCGTACGACGCCCTCCCAACTTGAGAACGTGAGTGAACAAGAAGCGTCGCGGACACCTGTCATAGAGGGCGAGCTGTGCCGGCGTCAGGGTAACCGTTTCCTCAAATTGGATGTCTACACGCCTTGGGGTCGTTAGGGATGCATCGGTTCTAACCAACGGCTCCTCAGTCCTCAGCGTATCGCCGAGGCGATCAATGAATGGTGACAACTTCTGGGATCGACCGCCTCGCTGTTTCGAGGGCGCGTATAGAAAGAGGCGATCTTCTGCACGGGATAAAGCGACAAAGAAGAGGCACTCCTGTTCTTCATCATGTCCGGGCTTAAGCGCATCGAGGCCCCGAATACCTTCCCCATCAATTAATCCATTTGGAGGCGGTAAGGCACGAATTTGATTAGCAGACTGAGGCAGTGAAGCGGCGGACAGCGAGGGCATATGTACGGCTTTGAACTCAAGCCCCTTGCTCTTATGGATCGTTAATAGGCGGACGGCGTCAAGGGACTGAGCGGCGACGGGAAGATCCCTCAAATCTCTCTCGTCCGACAAAATGACGAGTCGACGAATATGGTCCAGCAGGTCTCCAATTGGGTAACCATGCCGTTCAATATACGTCGATCTTAGAAAATTTTGCAGTTGCCAGAGTGCGATCGCAGGCAACGACTCATTTTCGGCCAGGCCATGTGCATACCGGGCAGCAAGGCGAGTGCGATCAAGGTAGAGCGAAGCGAAAGCCCTCCAGGGCGTTGACTCTGGCGTAAGCCCCTGAAACGCTTTCGCAAGAGCGGCAAAGCCGCTAGCACCTTCGGAGGAGATGCCCTCACTTGTGGGAAGTATGTTGAGCCAGGCAAGTGGCTCCAGGGAAGAGGCATCAGCTAGGACCCTTGCAGCAGCTTCAACGTCCGCCAACGGCACTGAAAATTCTGGAGTTGTCGCAACCTTTACCAGTGCCATCGCCCGCGGGTCGACGAGAAGAGAAAGCAGTGAAAGCGCCTCTTTGGTTTCCGGCCGGTCGAACAAAGGCCCCAGAAACAGGACAGGTACACCTTGCGCTTCGAGGCAAGCGGCCACTTCAGCCAGCCTATCATTGGACTTACAAAGGACTGCCTGATTCATGTAGGTGATACCACTATCCTTGCAGGCATTGATCCGAGCAACAAGCTCATTCAGTTCGTCGTCTTTCGTGCCCACACTTACGAAAACGGGTTTTTGGCCGGATGTGCCTCGATGTGCTTCCGATTGAAATCCAGTTTCCGCAGCTCTCATATCTGCACACGCGAATCTTGCGTATGCATCACAAACCTCTTGGACAGAACGGTAGTTAACCGTCAACCCCATCGCCTGACCGCCGGGAAAGTCGTCGGTCTCAAACCGCACCATATTGAAGGATGAGGCTCCACGAAAACGATAAATCGACTGTTTGGCATCCCCCACAACCCACAGTCCCTGTCCGTCAGGCTTCAACGCCTTCAACAACCGGACACTTGCGCGATTGACATCCTGGTACTCGTCTACAAGGACATGAGAGTAACGTGAGCATAACTGCCCACGCACATCTGCGTCAGTCTCGATAAGCCTCACGGTACGGGATACCAGGTCGCCGAAATCGACCGCACCACGCTCGGCTTTAAGCGTCTCATATGCCTCATATACCTGGGCAATTTCCAAACACTTCTCGCCATGAATCCGTTCTTCATCGGTTTGAGCCGAGTCGTATGTCGATTGAGCAAGTATTTTATAGTCTTGGTCGCCGACCACCTCGTCTTTGGCACGGGAAATTGCAGCTAGCAGGTCCCTTAAAACATCTGTCGGATCACGTAGCTCCTTAAAATGTTGGAGGTTCAGCCGAACAAACTCATTCTCGACCAAGGCGACAGCTTCGGCGGTATCAAGTAGCCTCGGTTCAGCCGGCAGTGAGGCTCGCTCATGAAAACGCCGAAGAATGTCTAGCCCGAATGAGTGAAAGGTCCCGATGGTCAGCTCTCCGGCTGCCTCTGGCCAGGCGGACATCGCCCGGTCGGTCATTTCACCAGCAGCCTTATTTGAAAATGTCAGGACAAGAATGGAAGATGGTTCAACAGCAGAATTCCTAAGCTCCGCCAACCGACCGATGAGCGTCTGGGTTTTCCCCGTGCCGGGCCCTGCTCGCAGAAGCAACGGCCCACCACGGTGGCGTGCAGCACGGTTTTGTGGGTCGTTTAATGGCTTCGGTGGACCGGCCTCTGAAACTTGCGATTCAATTGTGGGAAGCCAGATTGCATCAAATATTTGAACCGCGACCATGTCATAAGGCGCTCGAAGCTTTTCCGCAATTGCCACCGCGGAGAGTCCTTCTTCGAGATACCAGCGTCGAGCAAGCGCTCGTGGAAACAGAAATTCGCGCGCAAAGAGGTCCATTTGTACTTCCTGCCGAGCTTTTCGACTGTAATCAACAGCTCGTTCGGCACCGGATGCGCCGCCGTCCGATGGGCGAGTAGGATCAATCTCTATGCTCGCCGTGATTTCAGTGTGTCCACCGAGCTCGGCATGTCCAATTTCATGAGCAACGAAAAATGCATCCAGAAATTCATCGCCTGTGCGTTCGTGACGAATGGTTCCGGCAGGGTCAAAAAGGGCTCGGCCACCATTGAGCATCGCGTGTCCTGGCGGATACCCTCGAACCTCAATATCCCGCCTCCCGGCTTCTTCCAAGACAAACGCATATGACTGTGCTGGATCATATCCAGCACAGACGAGTTCATCATGCAGCGCGGCTGCACGCTGTCGTGCGAATTCAACTATGTCCATCTACTTGACAAAACCGATCCAGTGCGTTTTCTTCCTGATCCGTCAAGGCGAGACTGTCAAGAAACTCATCGTACTCGAGAACAACTCCTTCGTCTGGCTTTCCATCGGCCTTGAAAGCAAACCCAGTGTTCGTTCGAGGCTGACTTCGCAAGAAGTCAACCAAAGCATGAACCGCAACACCCAGTTCGCGGGCTAAACCTGTTACAACTGGCTCTGGTATAGAGCCGAGCCGAACTTTGCGGTCGCGAAAACCAGCAAAAAAGTCTCTAGGCAACCCAACTTTCCGAGCCAAAGATCGGAGTTCATCGCCAGCAAGTGCTGCTTCAACACCAGTACGGTCAAGTGCCGTTGCGGAAGCTAAATGCTTTGTTTCCAGCTGCACGCTTTCTACGTCATTACGTGCATCCGTCATTGCCAGCTCATGGTAAAGGTCTGTCAATTCCAGTGCCAAGCTGGGGTATCTATCGATATAGCTCTTAAGAACCGTATGATTCAACGGTTCTTCCATCGTGAACTCATCAAGTATGTCGTCAAAGTTAATATCGTTAGTCATTTTTAACCTCAATGCAAAGACGTTCGCGAATGCTTTGATAAGCACGTTTACGCATCGCCCGGACAGTTTTGGGTGTACGGCCAAGTAGCTTTGCGATCGTTTCCACTTCTGGATTTTCACTTTGGTCAGGATAGCCGGCTTCTTCCATATCAATGAGTCTCCTTTCATCCTCTGGGAGAGAGTCAATCGCAGCACGTAACTGAAACCGGTAAGTCAATTCCTCTTCTTGTGTCATACCTTCTGGCCGATACCGGCCCAGGCTTTCCTCTACTTCATTTGTTACATCGCCACTTTCATCGTATTCAATTGGAGTCAATGGGTTATCTTTGGCAAACACACTACGAAAAGCACTATCGCGTAGCTTTGCAACGGCCCGGTCAAAGACCACCTCGTAAATATCGAGTTTTTCCTCGTAGCTTGATCTGTCGCGAAGCAGGAGCTTAACTACACGTTCAAGGACATGCTCCTGAAGATCAGCATATGTGCCAACTTCTGCATCAACGCCATGCTCACGAATTTCCTTCGCTGGGCATGCATGACGGATCCGTTGCTCTAACAAAGGGTAAAGAACATTAAATGTTGCGTCCGACCTGTGGTTTTTCGTTTGCCTAACCCAATGAACTAAAATTTCCGAAGGTACGTAATCTGGCGAACGTCGATCAAGGATGCGCGCACGCTCTGCAAGCACTTCAAATGACATGCCCGCAAGTTCGGCCAGCATAGTCTCAATTGGCTGCCGGCGGTAATACCGTTCACCATTCTGCTTGACCTTACGTAAGGGCGAGATTTCCATTGCACTATTCACTAAAGCGATGTCCATATTCAAAGTTAGATTCCACCCGAAATTCCAAACTGTTAGATTTCAGTAGTTTTATGCGTAACTGTAGATCAACTATCTGGTAATTTAATCTGAACTTATATTCCCTCGACATCTCATCGCCTCTATTGCCCTAGCAGCTTGCCTGCTGTCAATCTCCGCTCCATGAACCCCATCGCGCTTTGCTCTGAGATCTTCAACGCCGAGCGCCTTAGTCAACGCATCTAACGATGGTCCTCTGTGACTGCACGACAAACCCATTACCTGTGCCCAAGCAATGGCTGCTTTCTGGCTGCAAAACACACCTTGAACTGGCGGCATTGATAAGCCGTAGCGGGCGACGTGATCCAGCAGGATCGGCCAGTCAAAACTGGCGTTGTGGATGACGATGAGTTGATCTTTCAGGTAGTCGGCAATCTGGTTCCATTGGGAATCAAAGGAGTCGAATCCTGCAGCCTGTTCGTTGGTAATACCGTGTATCGACTGCGCTTCTTCTGAAATGCGTTTTTGTGGCCGTGTTTTAAATTCGACGGATTCCGCTATCTTTCGATTTCTTACCACGGTGATACCGAGTGTCACGATATCCGGCGGGCCGTTTTCGTCAGGAAGTCCGGTGGTTTCAGTATCGAGGACGATGTAATCATCCGGCAGTTGGGTGAAGATCCACAGCAGCTCTTTATACATTGCCATCACCTCCTGCCACTGCCATCGAGAGATTCGACGTTGACTATCGCTCCCTGGTCATAGTGGTGGCGCAGATAACGCCAGTGGATCGCATCGGACAGCGCTCGGGCACGCATCACCCCGTAGCACTCTCCTGTCGCTCTCACGCTTTGGTAGTGAACACCAAAACTTTTTGCATCGCGTAACGTGTAACCGAGCTGCTGGGCTTCGCCGTAATTCTCTGGATCATAGATGCCGTCTCCCACCAGGTGACGGACATCATGCAGAGTTGCCGGCCCCAGCTGTACGCGAATCACACGCATTTCCTGAGTGGTCTTGTCGATTCGGGACTCACGCAGAAATCGCGCCCGGTGGTAGGACGATTCGGCGATGGCGACTGCTTCATCGGCAGCGCAGTAATAGATACCGAAGTCCCGGTTGAAGCGACCACCTCGCCCATCGACTGGCGGGTGGGTAAAAGCCGCCATGATCCAGGATGCACCATCTCCATAGACGCGGTCTTCCGGCGGCACCAGGCGAATATCGCCAACTTCATCGCGCAACCTGGGATTGGTTAGCGACTCGACGGCGTAGAGCACGTCCCAATCCTGGGGATTGGAGACGCGCTCGAACAGGTGTATCTGGGGATAGCGCGACAGAATGACCCGGTAGACCGGTTCGTTGACCTCGCTGCTGGGTAGCGTATCGATCGCAATCACCAACCACCCCGCTCCGCATCGAGAAAATCCCTGACCACGGCCAGGTCGACCACCTGACCAGCGAGTATCCGGTCCAGCGGCGCCGTGCCATTGAACAGCGGGTTGTCGTTGGGAGTAGCCAGCCACTGGTCAGCCAGCACCTGATCAGGCAACAGGATTTGCAAGGACTTGTAGATCCCCAAAATGTAGCTGGCCCGTTCCAATAGGTCTCGCGTCAGCTTGGCCTTCTCGGGTTGGCTCTTCCAGTTATAGAGGGTCTTCTCATTGCTGAGTCCCAGTAGCGTCATCTGCTGGGCACCAGTGAGGCGCCACTGGCTGAAGATATTGAAAATCGCCGGCAGCAGTGAACTGGTGACACTGGAACCACGTTGCAGCAGTTGTTCGGCTTGAGCGATCATGATTACCTCCTAAACAGCATTCAGACTGTACCTTTACAGTGCTTAAATGCAGCCTAGCAGACTGTAACGGTACAGTCAACTGGTTCAATGACTTTGTATTAAAGGTACTTTTTAAAGGTACTGGCTGTGATGGTGACGGCGAAGGCAAAGGCCAGCGCGAATGGCAGGATGATCCAGGACGGGTGCAAACTGAACGGCAGCGCCAGGTACAACACCCAGGCCATAATGATCAGCGGTATGGCGGCTTTCTTGGCGTAATGGTACACGAAAGAACTTTCCCTGCCGCCGCCCCAACGCCGCAGGTCGCGCCGCACCAGTCCATCCACCAGCGCCACCAAGGTGAACAGTCCAAATACCGGCGTGGCCAGCGTCAGGATGGCGAGTCGTACCGCAAAGACCTGGGTGATTTGCATACCCGCGAGCACATAGTCAGCGACGGGCCTGTATAACCGGTGCAGTACCGCTCTCAGACCGGTTTCCTCCGCAGACGGTACCGGTGTAATCCAATGAATCAGATCCACGAGCCCCGTCCACTCGAAGGCAAACTGGTAGACGCGATCCGAGAGGTTACTGGCGAACACCATCGGCTGGGCGGTTAACCAGCTGCGATGAAAGTCGGTGCCGAGGAACTGCAATTCGTTCACCAGCATCTGTCGACTGTGGCCAAGTCCTTGCTCTTCCCACCAGAACGCCATGCCGATCCACTCCACCAGAATGGAGAACAACAGGGAGAGAAACAGCCATTTGAGGCACTGGGCGATGCCCGTCAGCAGCCGGGATACAGTACCCGGCTGTGCAACCGGCCGTCGGGGATCGCGAGGCTCCACCGTGCTCAAGCCTGCTCACCGGCGTCTGAGGGTCGGATCGCGGCCTCGGAGACGGCTTGCCACCAGTGGTCGGTGACCCGGTACCAGTGATCGTTGGTGATATAGCTGCGGCGCATGGCCTCGGCTATCGCCTCAAAGTCATCAGGCATGGCCGTATCCTCGCGGTCATCCGGCAGCGGGATACGGATTTTCCACAGCTGGCCGCCTTCCAGCAGGGCGAAGGCCTGCCCCTTGGGCATCGTGACCATATCCGCGGCAGTCAGCATCGGTACTTCCGAGACACTGATCCGGTCTTCGTTGCGGGATTTGAAGTCGACCCCGGAACCGGGATCCGACGAATCATCGACGCCGGAGACACTCATCAGGGTGAAGACCTCAACCCGCGGCAGCTGTTCGGTCAGCATGGCGGCGGTATCCAGCTCTTTCACCCGCAGCATCAGCAGGGTATTGAAGTTACCGGCCACCTGCCCCGCTTTCGCCCGACTGCCGATTCGCGCTTCCACGTCCGACCAGGTCTGGGTATAGGCCGTGACCTGAAAGCCTGCCCCGCCGGCCTTGTTCAGCAGTGGCACGAATTCATCACCGATCAGCTCGTTGAACTCATCCGCATGCAGAGAGATGGTGGGGGTTTTGTGTGTTGTGGTTTCCGGGTCTGGCGCATCAGTACCCTTAGCCGCGACACCGTGCTTGTAGATATGCCCCGCAACGGACACCAGATCCGCAAACATGGAATTGCCCACCGCACTGGCCACTGTGGTGTCCGTCAGCGCATCGAGTCCGACGTAGACAATGCCTTTGCGGCGCACCACATCCATCCACTCAAAGATCGGCCTGGCATCGTGCTCATCCTGGTAATCCGGTGAGATCAGCCCGGCAATGGTACCGGTGGTCAACTTTTCCATCAGCGGGCCGACGGAGCTGACGATTTTGTCGAAATAGGTCTTGTCGTATTTGAACGCGGAAATCAGCCCGTCCAGCACGGGATCGTAAATAGCCTTCTCCTGCAGCAAGCGCATACAGGCGATGGCGTCCATCGACCGGCCACGCAGGGCATTGGGCAGGTTGCGCTCTTTGATATCCGCCGCGCGCGATTCAACCAGAGACGCCCAGGCTTCGAAGCCGGCAACGTCGGCACAGTGGCCGGCGTATTCCACAAACAAGGGCTCGATGTCGTTGATGTAGCGACGGATCTGCTGGTAGTCCGGCCGGCGTTTCAGGGCCACCAAGGCGCGCGCAATGATATTCACGAAGCGCCAGGCGAACTCCTTGAAGGCAGCGGAGTTGCCCTCGTTGGGCAACTGATTGGCGATACGGGTCGCGACCTCGGTGATGCGGGAGAAGTTCCCGATGGCGTTGTAACGCGCCGACAGTTCCGGAAAGCCGAGATGGAACAGATAAAAATCCTCCAGCCGACCGGCGCGCTTTGCCTCGGCGTAGATGCGACGCAACAGATCGGCATCCCCTTTCGGATCGAAAACAATGACCACATCGCCCCGGCGGATGTCCTGGGTAATCAGCAGTTCCGCCAGACGTGTCTTACCGACGCGCGTGGTGCCCAGCACCAGCGTGTGCCCGACCCGCTCACCCAGATCCATCCACACGGGCTGCTCTTGCGGTTCAACCGCGTGAAGGGCGGGCTTACCGCCGACGGCCGGTAATGGCGCCAGCGGGTTCCAGCGGCTGCGACTACGCAGGGCTTTGGCCAGCAAAGACAGGACAGGAATCGATTCCCAGGCCACTTCCTTTTGTCGCGCCCACTGGTATAACGTGCCCGGCTGAACGTAACGTTGAACCTCGGGCTTCAGGGTATCGCGCAGACGCTGGGTGTGTTGCTGGGTCCAGCGAAAGCCTTTGCCCAAAAACAGCTTATGACGACTGACGGGGATCTGATTGGCCCGCACTTGGTAATCCGGCAGCCGCTTCATGTGATGCTGGTAGCGCAACACACGCCATGCTTGACGGCCCCGCCACAAGCCAAAACCGAAAAAGGTCAGGCTGGTGGCCATTGCGATACCCGGTGGCATCATCAAGGCCCAAGGGGCGAGCCAGGCCAGCGTACCCGCAGCAAACGCCGTACAGGTGGACCACAACTCCACGGGGGGGCGCAACAGCGCTTCCATCGGATGCGAGCTCATTGCCGGATGCCATCACGGGTAATCAATACCGGGTAATGTTGAATACCCAATGCGGCGGCCAGATCGCTCCCGGACCCCAGGGTGATGGATAAGCCCTGTGCCACTTCGGCAACCCGTCGAACATCCGCCTCGGTATCGGCCTGTACCAGCATGCCCACCGCACCCAGGGCTTTGAGCGTGTCGTTATAAGTCGCCAGCCATTGCACTGACAACGCATCCGAGCCGATGAGAAAGAAGGGGCGTGGATTACCTTGCGCCAAACGCGCCAGGACCTCCGGATTCAGTTGGCTATCGGTGGTATCGCCGACGGCCAATCCGGGTGAACGTATGGGCAATAAATTGCTGAGAGTCGCCGGACCGAGCAAGGACGCTGAAGATGGATTGTGGTCGCTCGATTCAGCCGGGGCGATCGATTGAGTTTTCTTCGACAAAAGTGGGCTGAGTAACGGCGCTAAGGGTCGGGTCTGACCACTGTCATAAATCACCGCCAGCTCAGCCAATACGGAGGAGTTCATGACCAGCCCGAGCACGAGGGCTGGCAACAATCGTGGTTTACGGATTCTCAAGGCCTTCCTCCTGTGATGTATCGGTCAACCGCATCCAGTGCGCCTTAACCCGCTGCCCGTAGCGATCAGCCCGGGCAGGATCGTTGGGTGCGTGATAGCAGCCGGCGCTTTGAATCCAGTGGCTGTGCTCGACGAAGCAGTCGCGCAGGATCGCGGCGGCCACACGCAGGTTGTGGTAGGGATCCAGCGCTTGCCAGGATGAGCCCAGGACTGAACGGTGGTAACGCCAACTGATTTGCATCAGCCCGATATCCACCGAGGTTTTGGTTTCCGTCAACACCGTCTGCAGGGCCTGCCATGCCATCTGACGCGACAGGAAATAGTGCCCTTCCCCATCAATATTGAGCGCCCACGGCCAGGGGCGGAACTGTCCACCGCTGAGCGAGCTTTGTCCGCTCTCGGTCAAAGCCACCGCGTAGAGCAGGCCCGGAGGCAGGCCGTATTCGATCGCGACTTGCTGATAACCCACTGGCACGGATTGCGACTGCGCGGCCGTCGACCACCACAGCAAACCGATGACACAAGGTATGATCGGCCAACTCCCCATGACCGGCGCCCGCTAGAATCGTGATACCGGCAAGGGCATCAAGCGATCATCCCGCCGCAGTATCAATACGGGCAAATCTTGTCCTTGCAGACCCGTATGTGCGGAGACCTTACCTAGCGCACCGGCGTCGATGTTCAGGGTAATCTTGTGCTCACTCACCCATTGGGGATCGATCTGTTTCGAGGCCGCCCAGTCACGTATGCGGGATTCCTCACCGGCAAACACATCGATCAGGTACAGATCGATGCCGGAGAACTGTTTGATCTGGCTGACCAATCGCTCCAGCACCGCATCGCAGGTCGGGCATTGGGTATCGGTAAAGAACAACACCCGGTCCGACGACTGCCACACGAATTTTCCAGCCAGACCTGGATCCGGCTTGGTGGACGCTGCAACACCTGGGTCGATCAACAAGCCGTTGGGGAACAAGCGCCGCTGGGCGTCGTCGTAGGCCCGCTGAAACGCCAGGATGCGCTCGGCATCGTCACGCATCATCACTGCCCACTGCTCAGCGTAGCGCCGACGTTCATCGGCACTGCGGGCGTGAATGCCCAGCACTTCGAGGGGTGACAAGGTCGCAGGACTCACGCTGCCCCGGATACCCTGCAGCAAAGAGTGGTAACGCTGCCATTCCGATTCATCTAATCCCCACTGGTCAGCACGAAACGTCTGAGAGTCGATACGTTCTGTTGCAGATTGCTCGATCGCCACTGTGTTAGAAGATTGAGATTCCGCTGCCTGTCGGGTATCCGCGTTAACAGGCAACGTGACGCAAAGACAGAACCCGACCAATGCGATGGCAGGTTTTCTCATGTGATGCTCAGTGGTCATCTTCATTGACCTGTTGATCGACGGGCACGGTCAGATCGCGATGAATAATCAGCTGATACTCCTGATCACAAATACGCACGGAGCATTCTCGATCGTCTATCTGATCGCTGATCGAAACCGCCTCGCTTTCAGCACGCGGTTCCGGATCAACCTGCCTGGACTCAGCACCCATAACCCATGCGGTAACAAAAACGATGGCAATGACAAAGGCTTCCATTACTGCGCACCTCCCGTCGCATTAGGGGCGGAAAACTCCGCGCAACGCTCGAACGCAATGAGGCGGTGAACGGGATCCTGGATGAGATGAAAAGCAGGACCGATCATAAGTCCCATCACGGTTTGAAGTGGCATGGGCTCAAAGCGGCGATGCACCGCTGGCAGTGGCAGCGCCAGCATGGCTTTCGCCTCCTCCGACAGCACAGCATCGGCCGCCAGGCGATAGCCGGAATCTCGCAACATCCAGTGGAAGGCCTCCCCCACACTGTCGATGTCGCCTGGAATGGTGATCGCTCTCGTCACCGATAACAGATCCCGCTGCCCGGCGGTCGGCTGAGCGGCCATCACTGAATAGCGACCCGTTTGGGTCAGTGTGGACATGGTTGTGAAGGGCCGCTCTGCGGCCACTACCGAATGGCTCCCGACGGCAGCACCAGAACAGCACACCAGTATCGTTAGGAGACGAGGGATTCCGTGATGTTTAAACGAAGACATGTTTTGGCCTCGATCGTGATGAATGGCATCATGATCGCCAAGTGATATTCTGGCGTGAATGGTTAATCCACTCGGGGAGTGTCGTACTTTTTTGGGGTAATCGGATTTAATGGTTGATTGGGAGCCTTTACGAGCTATCATCAAATCTGGCGTATGGCTGAAGTATCAGACGGCGGCCTTTCTGTCGTCACTCACTTCCAATCCGTCTCTGAATTGAACCCTTTCGATCACCTTGGTCAGGCGGCTGATAGACTCCGTGAAGGCGTTGGTGGCGGGTGCCTGTCGAGGTAAGGTTATGCTCACTTCTCGCCAGTAGCCGACGGCCCTAATCTGATCGTTCCAGACTTCGTTCTGACTCTCCAGGATGGTCAAATCTATTCAACCATTTCACCCGCTTGCATGGATGGGCAGATCACGATAGGGGACATCACGCTTGCCGAATCGCGCGAACCGAACCTGAATATCGCATTTCTCACAGGCGGTGGGCTCGGTGGGCTACACTTGGAAACGGAGGCAGCCGTCCATCTCCCGGGTACTATTTGCACAATATTCGGAAAGTCGAAGAAAATTATCAGGTAGCTTCGACATTCGGAAATCGACGTTATGCCTCATCAATGGCTAGTGCCGGATCTTTTTCTGGGCGTCCAACGCAGAGCGAATCCCCCGCGCCAGTACTTCAGGATCGCCATTGCCCCAGTAGTGCAGAAAATAATAGGGCGGCGTCTCGCCCACCATGTGGTTATGCAGGGCGACGATATGGATGCCGGCGCGGCGCAGGGCATGCATCACCGTCTGAACTTCTTCAGCGGTCATGGCGAAATCCCCGTCGACGACCGCATGGTCCTCATTCCCAGAGAAGGCTGCCCAGGTCGATAGCCCCATTGATGCGCCAAATTCAGTGTCGTGCATGGTGGCGCTGCGTCCAAAAGTAAATTTCAGTACCTGACCATTGAGACTGCCTTCGGCACCCAAAATGGTTTCCAGTGACTCGGCGTCATATTCCCCA
>TARA_R110000823_G_scaffold201784_1_pt1 | contig 25877 bp, 36 predicted proteins | sample TARA_R110000823 | Tara Oceans TARA_R110000823 (sample SAMEA4397722) | marine metagenome | biome: Polar Biome; feature: [DCM] deep chlorophyll maximum layer (ENVO:01000326); material: water (ENVO:00002006), including particulate matter (ENVO:01000060) such as... | depth 20 m | reverse complement strand
AGAGCTTGGTGTATTAGGACACCGTATAGGGCTTGTGAGAGGCTTCCTAGATGCACAAGTAGATGGTTATGTAGTAGCAGGTGTACAAGGCTTAACTAATACGCTTAGATTTAAGCATAGAACATGCGTTAATATACCATCTAGTCGTAAACCTTATGGGAGTGGGATTAGGGAGTTACTAACAAGTGAGTCTGGTTATGAGCTATGTGGTAGTGATATGTGTAGCTTAGAAGATAGAACAAAGCAACATTATATTTTTCCTTATGACCCAGAGTACGTTAAAGATATGATAGTAGAGGGTTTTGACCCCCATTTAGACCTTGCAGTATCATCTAAGGCAATGAATGAGGTAGAGTCCTTATCTTATAAGAACAAAACAGCAGACAAAGAAGAGAGAGAAAGATTGTCTTTGATTAGGTACGCATACAAGGGGGGTAATTATGGCTGTACCTATGGCGCTTATCCACCAAGGTTAGCAAGGGAGCTTGGGATACCTAAAAAACTAGCTCAAAACGTCTTTGATACATTCTGGGAACGTAACTGGTCTATTAAGGCTATTGCAGATAACACTAAAACAAAGACTGTACAGGGCGTTATGTGGTTATACAATCCAGTATCTAAGCTATGGTACTACCTTAAGAAGGAGAAAGACAGGTTTAGTACCCTTAATCAAGGTACAGCATCATTTCTATTTGATATGTGGGTAAAGGAGATTAGAACAAGACAACCTAAGATTAAGTTGTGTGGTCAGTTTCACGATGAAGTGATACTACAGGTTAAAGTAGGATATAGAGATAAGGTTACAGCACTTCTAAAAGACTCAGTTGATAGTGTAAACGATACTTACAAGTTAAACAGAGACTTAGATGTAGATGTAGATTTTAGTGAGAACTATGCAGGAGTACATTAACAGATGATTTACATAACAATAGTAGTAATAATATTTATTATTTTCGTATTAAGCACCTTTGTTGATGCAGGTACAGCACTGATATTATTTATAGTTTTAGTGTTAATAGTATTGCCTTTGACTGGGTCTTACAGTTCACACGCTGAAGATTTAGGTAGGATTTCAGCACAGCATTATGTAATTGCTGTTCAAGAGGAGCGTATCGAAAGACTTACTACAACATTGAACAACATTACTCTACCTAAGGATTCAGTAGCACTTCTTAATGCTGACTCGCCAGTATCAACTATAGTACAACAATTAGCGTTAGCAGAAAGAGAATTAGCAGAAGCTAAAACACAACGTGCTGAAGCAATAGTTAGTATTGAACAGCGTAGGAACGGTTTATTCTCAATTATCGTTTCAATTAATGGTGACGGGAGTGAGTATTTATAAAATAAACCTTTACAAACAAGCTAGAGTATGTTATAATGTACTCTAGTATTTATTACTAATTAATATTAACAACAAGTTTGTGTTTACAAACGACAATACAGGAATTAACAACATGGCTATTAAACAACGAGTTCAAGAAGAAAGCAACAACAACGAAGACTTTGAAATCTTAGATGCAGGTGAGTATGAAGCTCGGTTAGTATATGTAGCTGATTTAGGTGTTCAAGAGGGTATGGTCTACAAAGGTGTTAAGAAAGCAGACCGACAACAGTTAGCATTAGGTTTAGAATTACTAGGTAAGACACGTACCGTAGATGGTAAAGAGCTACCACAGATTGTTTGGTCAAAACCCTTTAACATCTTCAGTAACCTGCTAAATCTAGGTGATGAGTTACCCTTATACAAGGTCTTTGAAGTAACAGCTAAAGAGGGTGACAAGGCAGATTGGGATGAGCAGTTAGGCAAACCTTGTAATGTAACAATCGTACATGTACAGGGTAAGGGAGCTAATTCAGAGAATACTTATGCTAATGTAGATAACCTTGCTCCTATTCCTGCTAAGTACCAGAAAGATGTAGAACCAATGGCTACAAGTGACATGTGTACTGGTGATGCAGATGATGAGAACAACCCTGCACAGGCTAACATGTATGGTCTCCCCGCTTATGTCTGGGGTAAACGTATTGATGGTAATGGTGGTAGTACCAACGATGATGCTGATTACACCTAGCACTTAACTATATTATGCACAAGGATGTGCTAGAGGGGTTTTTATGAAGACAATAATTATTATTAATTTAACTTTGTGTGTGATGGTTGCTATTGCATCTATTCTTTCAGGAGATTTTAACAGTGGGTGGATAGCGGCGTCTGGTGGTTGGTTTGTGGCTTTATTAGAATGAAACTAAACATAGACGGAGATATATTATCCTATAAAATAGGGTTTGCCTTAGAGAATGAGTCTAAGTTCTTTGTTAAGTCTAATTTAGACAAGTATATTAAAAGTATAATAAAAGACTCAGGGTGTAGCGAGAACCAAGTTTATATCTCAGGTAAAGGTAATTTTAGGAACATCGTTACAGATACCTATAAAGCTAACAGAAAAGATACACCAAAACCTAAGTATTATTCTAAACTAAGGGATTTGATGGTTAGGGATTGGAAGGCTATTGTGGTTGATGGGCATGAGCCTGATGACCAGCTTGGGTTAGACCAAACAGAAGATACTATGATAGGGTCAATAGATAAAGATTTAAACATAATATCTGGTTGGCACTTTAATCTTAATAGCAGATTAGTCTACCACGTAACAGATGAAGAAGGTGATAGATTCTTCTACAAACAAATGCTAATGGGTGACAACGTAGACAACATCAAAGCCATTAAGGGTATAGGCACTAAGACAGCAGATAAGCTACTAGATGCTATAGACCGAAGTGAGTGGGATACTATGATAATGAGTAAGTATGAGGAACACTTCAAAGACCAAGAAGGTAAGCATTGGTATCAGAGGTTTGTAGAGAATACACAGTTGCTCTGGATATTGAATAAAAGAGAAATGCCAATAGAGATTAAGGGGTGAATATAACTAATGTATAATAAATATACACTAACTGCAAAAGTAACTATAAGCACTTATACTACAGTTGAGGCAGAGTCCCTATCTGAAGCTATTAAGGTAGCAGAAGATAGGGATATAGGAATTGGAGGAATCAATTCAGGCTTGTCTAGTGCTGAGTCGTGGGTTGTTGAGGATATTGACGGCATGCCATATGATATATATATGCCAATTGAAATTAGGGGTGAGCATGAAGATACTAGTAATAGAAAAAGTAGTGTCAACTACAGTCGTGACAGATGAGAGTAATTATATTAGGTATGGTAAAAACTGCTGGATGGTGCAAATGGACGAGTCTGACGAACCTGTATGCGAGGATAGGAAGTTAGAGGGTTTATATCAAGAATATATAAAGGAACACCCAGATGAAATTTAGGTCTAAGTTTGAAGCTAACATCTACCCCACCCTACCAAAAGGAACTGAGTTTGAGGGTGATACCCTTATATATGACAAACGAACAACTAGAAAGATGATATGCCAAGATTGTAGTAGTGTTAGAGTCCTGCAAAAAGCTAAGTACCTGACAGACTTCAAGATGCCTAATGGTATATATCTCGAAGCAAAGGGCTATTTCCCAAGCCAAGACCGTAGTAAAATGGAATCAGTTATCAAAGGTAATCCTGACTGTGACATTAGAATGGTCTTCCAGAAGGATGGTTGGGTAGATAATAAAAAGAAACATCTTAAGTACTCTGAATGGTGTACTAGACGAAACATTAAGTGGTGCGTAGGTAAAGTACCTGAGGATTGGAAGGTATGAGTGATTGTATTTGTAAAGGCAATTGGCGGTTAATAGTAAAAGAATATGAAGATTTGATTGGCAAGATGTACCTAGATAGTAAAGAAAGTTGCTTTCGCCTATCAGGAATACTTCATGCTGAAGATGACTATTACTACTTCATGTCGGGGATGGATGGTAGTTACCGCCTTCTTTCTTGTGTTGGGTCTATAGAGCAGATGGGGTTTAGTACACAAAAGAATGAAGGGGTGTTAAATGAATAAAGACATTATGTTTTGTTTTAGTTGCGGAGCTGAAGAACCAGAATACAAAGTAAACGGATACCTACGAGAATGCCAAGAGTGTAAGGCACGTAGTGTAATGACTGTAATGGAAATGATAGACCTTATTGGAGACTTAAAACTAAAAGGACTACTACCTGACTCTTATCTAACAGACTATAGTGATGAAGACTACGGCGCTATGGAGCTAGACTTTGATGATGATGCAGAAGATATAAAGCAAGCCTTTATGGATGCAGAGAAGGCGTACCTAGAGGGGTTTTATGATGACTAAACTTAAGATTGCAGTAATTCCAGATGTACAAGTTAAAGAAGGTGTACCTATAGACCACCTGCTACACATAGGAAAGTTCTTAGCAGATAAGAAGCCAGATGTTATTATGTGTATAGGTGACTTTGCTGATATGCCTAGTCTGTCCTTTTATGACAAAGGCAAGAAGTCTTTTGAGAATAGACGATACAAGGCTGATATAGAAGCTACCAGTGTTGCTATGGCATTACTACTAGAGCCTATTAAGAAAGAGATAAAGAGGTTAAAGCATAACAAAAAGAAACAGTGGAAACCTAGAATGGTAATGACACTTGGCAACCATGAACAGCGCATTGAAAGGGCTGTAGAGAATGATGCTATATTAGAGGGTGTTATCAGCTTAGATGACTTACCTTATGATGATTGGGAAGTTATCCCATTCTTAGAGGTTATTGAGATTGGTGGTGTATTTTTCTCGCATTACTTTACATCAGGTACTATGGGGCGACCTGTAGGCTCTGCTAGAGCATTAATAACTAAGAAGATGACTAGTTGTGTGCAAGGGCATATTCAGACAATGGATGTGGCTTACAGCTACAAACCTAATGGGGATAGAGTTACAGGTTTATTGGTAGGTACTTGCTACCAACATCATGAAGGCTATTTAACTCCACAGGGTAACGTGCACTGGCGTGGTATGCATATGTTATATGAAGTAGAGAATGGTAACTTTGATAACCATGCAATTAGCTTAAATTATCTTAAAGGGAAATATGGCAATGGTTATTAGATTAGAGAGTATGTCTTTTGGAGACCTAAAGCAGTATACAGAAGAACTAGAAGCTATAATTATAGACCTAGCAACTGGTGGTGTTTTAGACGGTGATGAGCTACCACCAAGGTTGACTCAAGAATTTGAGGAGAGCTATTAATATGGGCTTTAGCACCTCCGAAATCCTCCAGCAATGGGGTAATGAAAAAGAGAGGGTAGATAAAAGAGTTAATACTTTTAGTAAGTTATTTACAGATAAGTATGGCAAATCTGTAAAAGAAGCATTAGACAAAATAGAAATAGGAAAGACAGGAGAAGAATATATGGGTTTTAATCCAACAGAACAAGAAGTAGACGAGTTCAACTGGAATAAAACAATAGAGCAAGCAAATAGTCTAAGAGAAAAAGTTGCTGAAGCTAAGTTACAATGCAAGGTTAACGAGCTCAACTTGAATAACAATATGAAAGTGCCTCGTGAGTTTGGTGAGGATAAACAAAGCCAAGAAGATTCTTATGCAGGTACAGGAGTTTATCTCGATATTGACAACGACTATACTACACCATCAGGTTCAGCCAAAAGAGCTAGTACAATAGTTGGAGGTGTTTATGATGCTGGACTTCATTATAGAAAGAAGTATAAAGGTATTAATTTAGACCCATTTCGTATTGCTCAGATATATAATCTTGATGGTATACAACTAACCATACTAAAGAAGACGCTAGTAACTGGTGAGAGGGGCTCTAAGGATATATTACAAGACTATAAAGACATTATAAATGCCGCTACTAGAGCTATTGAAATGATTGAGGAGGATAACTGTGGAGGATGAATTTGATTTTAACAATGTTATGTTCAGTAGACATAAGGTATCAGGAGAGATTCTCTTCTTTGGCTTCCCTCTCTTTGGGGGGTGGCTACCATTCATAGGGTTTAGAACAGAGTTAATAGAGGGTATCCTATGCAGAGCATTTATAGCAGAGTGGTTTATGTATTCATTTGGTTACGTAACACATATTGAGGAGAATGAGTTTTGAGTAGGCTAGGTGTATTAAGCGGCTTCGTACTGATTCTTTTTATACCTGCTACTATTGCTGTATTAGAATTTAATTGTGGTGTTGGTGAAACTGTTAAATACCTACTAGTGTATATAGTTACACCTTTTGCACTTGGCTTATATTATCCAGAGGTTTTTAGTTTTATCAAATCTGTTGTAGTAGGTTTAAACAATATGTTTATGTACATAATTAACGATAAAAAAGGGTGGTAATATGATTGAACAAGTAGTAACAAGACAGGAAGCATGGGAAATACAAATCTGTGATAATGATTTAAATGCGTATCAGACCTTCTTAGTGTTTAATGATTTAGAAAAAGCTAAAATTGGATATAACTCCCTCATGGAAGAACTTAGTTATAAATACCTAAAAGAAGAACTTAGATTAGGTAAATGGGTAAGTAAGTTCAGGCTAATACAGCGAGCAGTTATTGATATAGGAGACGATGTATGACACAAGACCAAGGTGAAATGATTCTAAAGCTAGATGACCTTATGAAGTTTGTAGATAACTATGAGCGATTCTACTTTGAAGTAACTAAGATACCAGCAACCTTTGCTAAGGAAAGGGCTGATATAGATAAGATTGTAGAGTATATACTAGAGGATAAGAAATGAACATAGGATTTGTGGGACTACTTCAGCTCTTATTTATAGGGTTGAAGATAACAGATAATATTGATTGGGGTTGGATTGTTGTTTTTACACCACTACTGTTCTCTCTTACTGTGGGTGTAGTAGTATTTACTATGTTCGTCTACTATGCTGTTTCTGGAAATAAGAAATAATAAAAGGATAACTTGTGGAATTACCAAGACTATTACAACCGAAAGAGACCTATACAATTGATTATCCACAAGCTATTGCCTATGCTGAAGCACAGCAGGATATCTTCTGGACAGCCAATGAAATTGATATGGAGAAAGATTTACATGGTTTAAAGACAGACCTTACCAAAGCTGAGTACCACGCTGTAACAGAGAGTCTAAAGTTATTTACATTATACGAGCTTAAGGTAGGTGATTACTGGTTAGACTATGTATTTAAGACCTTTAAACGACCTGACATACAACGTATGGCTAGTGTGTTTGGATTCTTTGAGTTAAATGTACATGCTCCATTCTATAATAAGATTAACGAAGTCTTAGGACTTAACACTGATGAATTCTATAGCTCCTACAAAGAGGATAAAGAGTTAAAAGCTAGAATGGATTGGCTAGACAGTGAGTTTGGTAATGACACCCTTTACAATGTAGGTTTAGCCTCTATGATTGAGGGTGCAATACTTTACTCTAACTTTGCTTTCTTTAAACACTTCCAAGCAGTAGGCAAGAATAAGTTGACCAACCTATGCGCTGGTATCAACTTCAGTGTACGTGATGAGAACCTCCACAGTGAGGCAGGAGCGTGGTTGTACAAGACCCTACTAAAAGAGAGTGATAGTAATGGGCAAACATTAAAAGAGGGATACAGTAAGAAGTTTACAAAAGCTGGTGAAATGATTTACAACCATGAGTGTAAGATTATTGATATGTTATTTAGTAAAGGTAATATCAAAGGTATCACAGCGGAACAGATGAAGCACTTTATGCAGAGCCGTATCAACTTAGTATTAGAACAGCTTGGTGTTGAGCCCCTGTATACTGTAAAGTATAATCCTATTGGGGATTGGTTCTACAAGAACATTGCTGGAGGAGCATTTCATGACTTCTTTCAAAAACAGGGCAATAATTATAATCGAAATTGGGTAGAGGGGAGATTTAAGTGGTAGATTTAGAGATACCAAGTATAGATGATAAAGACTATATTAAAAAAATAAAGGATTTTCTAAGAGCAGAATTAAAAGGTTTCGATGGGGCAGATGAATTATCTTTCCGCCTTAGTATGAATTGCAAGACTAAAGGGGCTATAAACCCGCAGCTAGCTATAGAAATTTTCAAAGAGGGTAATCCGTGAGCAGTATCTATGATGAACTAAGTAAAGAACGTAAAGAGTTACAAACAATTGGCAAACTACCATCTTGGACAACAACTCCAGCATGGCAGTTACTAAAGGAGAGATATACAACTGATGAATACCCAGACTTATACTCTATCTACAAACGAATCAGTAGTAGTGCCGCCAGACACATGGGTGCGGATAAAGAACACTATGAACGAGTATTCTTCAATCTACTCTGGAGAGGGTGGCTTGCTTGTTCAACCCCAGTTATTGCAAACATGGGAACAACCCGTGGATGCCCAGTAAGTTGTAGTGGTAACTTTGTAGGAGATAGTGTTTATGAATTCTATGAATCTCAAAAAGAGATTGCAGTACTTACAAAGAATGGCTTTGGAACTAGTTCTTACCTTGGAAACATTAGAGGACGAGGAAGACCTATCAGTAGTGGAGGGACAGCTTCAGGTGTGCTACCAGTCCTCAAAGATTTTATCCAACTATCTAGGGACGTATCACAAGGCAATACGCGGAGAGGTGCTTGGGCAGGTTATATCGAAATCGAGCATGAAGACTTCTGGGAAATCATTACCCACCTCCAAAACAACCCAGATGACTTCAACCTCGGATGGATTATCTCTGACGAATACATCGCCAAGCTCAATGCGGGAGATGGAGAAGCTCTTGAGAGATACCAACGAGCTTTAAAAGTTAAGATGCTTACTGGTAAAGGTTACTTCTTCTTTACTGATAGGGTACATGAGCAACAACCACAACTGTATAAAGACCAGAACCTACGATGTACAGCTAGTCAGTTATGTACAGAGATTACATTACACAGTGATGAGTTCCATACCTATACGTGTGTATTAAGCAGTATGAACCTTAGCTTGTATGATGAATGGAAAGATACAGATGCAGTACAGAATAGTATCATCTTCCTAGACTGTGTAGCTGAAGAGTTTATTCAGATGGGTAAGGGTATTAGGGGATTAGAGAAAGCAGTACGCTTCACAGAGAAGTCAAGGGCATTAGGATTAGGTGCATTAGGTTATCATACGTACTTGCAATCTAAGTCTATTCCTTTTGAATCTTTTGAAGCACATCAGCTTAACAAGGATATATTCAAACACTTACGTAAAGAAGCTAACATAGCCACTAAGAGACTAGCTAAGTTACTTGGTGAACCAGAGTGGTGTAAAGGTTATGGAGTACGTAATACTCATCTATTAGCCATTGCACCTAATACATCAAGTGCTTTAGTATGTGGTAGTGTATCTCAAGGTATTGAACCAGTGTATAAGAACGCCTTTGTACAAGGTAGTGCTGGTGGAGAGATTAACCGAGTAAATAGTGAACTGATTAAAGTATTGGAGGCTTATGGACAATATAATGATGAGACTATTAGCAGTATCATTAATAATGGGGGTAGTGTTGTCCATCTGGGATATCTTACCGAGTTAGAGAAAGATGTATTTAAGACAGCCTTTGAGATTAATCAAGAGTCTATTATACGACTAGCAAGTGCAAGACAAAAGTATATCTGTCAGGCACAATCTATTAACCTATTCTTTCCAGCAGATGAAAGTGAAGAAGTAATTAGTGCTGTACACAAGTTAGCCTTTAATGATAAGTGGATTAAGTCACTCTATTACATTAGAAGCGAAGCAGGTGTTCAGGGTAGTACTGGGGAATGTTTGAGTTGCGAAGGGTAGGTATGAAAAAGATAATTGAGTTTGCTAAGGATATGCTCTTTGGCACTATATGTGGCACTATATGTATTCTTGCCGTGTTTCTACTTTCATTTACTATCACAGGTATCATTTTTAAACTTGGGTGGTTAAATTAAATAATAAGAGGATAATACCTAGGGGAGTAAAGGATTCTCCTCTAGCTTTTTTAGGATATATATGGTATAATACTTAGGTACAATAACGTACAACAATAACAATAGGAATAACTATAATGTGGATTAAACCTGAATACAATGATATGCGTTTTGGATTTGAAGTTACTATGTATATTTGTAATCGTTAAAATTTAGACAAAAAGAAGCCCCATTCCTTAATTGGTTTGGGGCTTTTCTGTTTCTACCACCTAGCCATAGTAGACCTTGTATCTATGTGAGTAAAGATGTCATACCCACCAATACCATACTTGTCTTTATACTTCTCACACAAGTAGAAGTGGACTACTCTAGGTGAGTTATTCTTTACAACAATATCAACAGCCCTACCTTTAGGGTGTTGGCTTCCATCATTACTCCCTATCCCTCTATTGTACTCTAAGCACCGATAGGCACTATTAATGGTTACAGGCTCTTTAAAGTGCGCTCTAACGTCTTCTAGGACTAGTATAGTTTCATAGTCTACAGTGTCTCCACCACAACCACAGTTACAGGCAAACTCTTCTCTTGAAAAGTTCTGTGAAATCTTCATTTTGAACCCCCCTTGTAAGCCCCTACAGCCTTCTCTACAGACCTACCCACTACATAGCCCCCTAAACCTATTTTAAGAAGCTCCCAGAGGTCAGGAGGAAGCTCTAATAGGGGTGCTGAGTGCCAGAACAGAGAGAGGTAGGGGTATAGTAAATAGTTATTAGCAATTATAGCCACAAAGGTTAACATAGTAATAGGACGCCAAGCGGCTACTATCCAATGCTCACTCTTGGACTCAGCAACAATAACATTCATAGCCGCCTCTAACTCCTTAAACCCACCCTCTTGCTGTAGCGCAATCAGCTTAAGATTAGCCTCCAACTTAGCTTGTGGGTCAGGAATTAGTTTGTCGATAATACTAGTTATAGGAGCAATTAATGCACTTAACATAAAATAACCTCTTGACTTTTACTTAAAAATGTGTTATAATATTAAAACTTGGTTAGGAAGTTAAGAGATTAAGAAATAAATAATACCTAATAAAATAACATCTTGGAAGCCACCATAGATATACTCTGCTTCATTCCAAGCATCTTTACCACCTAAATCCTTACAACCTAACTTAACCGATAGGGGGAATCCTATACTTAATAGTAATATACCTATAGTTAATACAACTGGGTTCATTACGTAGTATAGTGACATTAAGGTTAAGAACCACCAATAGAAGCCTCTAATAGCCAACCCTAGATAGTAATACTCATAAGTATCTAACTTATAGAATCTAGTAGCTAACCACTGTATACCATAACCTTCACGACCTACTACAACAGGGTCAGAGACTCCTGTAAGCCTTCTAATCATCCCACCTATCCATTCACCCCATCCCATGCTTTCACCAGCAAGATAACCTACTGCTACTGCTATGCCGATGTAATGGTTCTGTGTTAATAAACCAAATGCTAAACCAAGAAGGATGGCTACAATCTTTGCAAACCAAGAATACGTTCCCCTTAACCTGTTAAGCCAGTACATTACACAATCTCCGAAGCTAGTTTAAACAAATTATCTACTTGGGCACTAGTCAAACCAACACCATCTGCTAATAGTAGAGTTAGTATAGAGTCTCTTCTAACATCTGTTGCATATTCCCACTCTATCTCTGCCGCTTGCTTCTGCTCTGCTGGTAGTGAAGCAATAATAGTTGCAACATTTCCTAAATAACCTGCCTGCAATAGAGCAAGCCTTGCCTGTCTCATAGACACTGACTGAACTTTTTTAGCATCAATTTGCTCTTGTGTAAGGTTAATTACCTCGTATTGACCACTAGGCAGTGTGGATAAACGCTGTGTGGCTGTGTCATATGTTGGGATAATTGGTTCAGCTACAGCCTCAACCCCATATTCAATAAGCTGTTCAGGCGTTGCACCATCAACCCACCCACGAGGAATAGACCTGCCATCAGCATGTTTCCATGCGCCTGTTATTTTAATGTTATTGTATAAATACATTATATCCCTGCCTTGCCTGATGAGTAGTTGTTTAATAGAGATATGCTATCAGTTGATATAAGTGCCTCAATAATAAACAATGAATAGATATTACCTGTTAGTGGCAAACCTGTGAATTGTTGACCTATGTGTAATTGAGTATTAGAAGAAAAAGTGTCTGTTGTTGCCGTAGTGCCGATTAGCACGGCATTATCGTAACCCCTGACATTACTACCATCGTTAGTGAATATCGTTGCTCTAGTTAAATTGTTATTCTCTGCACTATAATCTACACGGTAGGCTGTACCCCCAAACACTGGTTTATAATTCGCTAGTGGTTGTGTTCCTGCACGAGTATCAGCATATAAAATCGCTCGCTCTTGAGCCGCTGGATTGTCTGAGTTTCTCTCCTCAAATATACCAGCAATCCCTTCAGAGTCAGTAGTGTAGAAGCTGGCAGACATTGTGCCATTGCCATCCATTATATTAGAAGCCATAGCCGCAGATGCCATATCATCTGCACCATCAAATTGTAGCCAGTGTAGCGTTCCATCTGTTTTATATAGAGGTCTGCTTCCTGCTGTTGCTTGTAGTAAGTTAATTCCGTTACCAGATTTGTCATCTATTCTGGCTACAGATTGCCCATCTGTTGTAACGGCTGAAGTACCTGCTGTATCTTGCCATAATGTGGATAAATCAGAGGGGTCAAACCAAGCGCCAAACTCTGATGCTAAAAACAACTCGGCTGGAGTCCAGATAGAAGACCCCATCATCATTGTATTTAAATTTGCTGGTATCATGCCCATGCCTTTGTTAATACTGTATGAATAGATGTTGCTGTTCTTACTAGATAATCTAGCCTATCAACCGTATTCGCCGCTGTTGATAACGTAGGTGCTATACCACCTGCAAAATCCCAATAAGAACCGTAAGCAAGTGAGCGCGAGCCTGTTGCATCTTGTGTTATAAATACAGAGCCAGATTGACCAGCTACAATATTAGTTGGGTTATCTAGTGTTCTATTACCAGCTAGAGTCACACTAAAGAAGTTAGATAAAGCTAAGTCTGTAGTTATATTTGTACCATCAGTAAGTGCGGTTATTTCACCAGCTTGACTAGCAGTCCAGTTTTGCACTACGTCTAATTTAGCTGTATCTACATCATAAGCTTGTACAGTGCTACCAATATCAGCATCTACTAAGTAAGTTGCATTATAGGCTTGTACGTCTACACCAATCTCTAAGTCTAAATTTATTCTTGCCGCTGAAGCATCCAGCAAATCAGAAAGGTTATTACCTATAAGTAGACAACCAGCTAAACCACTGGAACTACCACCTTGAATACCAATCGTATATTCTTTAAAATCTGTTAGTGTTGTCCCACCAGTGTTTGTGGCTGTTTCATTGATAAACCACCAGCCGAAGAATGTAGCATTTTTTAGGGATGGGTTTAATACATACTCTTCTACCAACGCACCCGATTTTGCAAGTGTCATATTAGCGTAGTTACCCTGCCCGTATTGCATAGCAAAATTACCATTACTAAAACGGTATAACCTGTGTCCTACCACTGTGCCTGAGCCTAGCGCTGTAATAGTGCCAGCGTTATCCCAGAATTTGACAAGGTTTGTTTCGGTGGACACGAATGTTGTTCTTGAAGTTAATGTGTAACTAGCGTTTGCCACTGCATCCAAAGAGAGAATATTAGCATTATTAATATCACCCGTACCACCAAACTCCATCAAACTCCCAGAGGATACATCAAAACCTAAGTCCCCCGCTCTACCTGTAATAACTTGGTCTTTCTTAAATGGTACCCCCTGAGCAAGCAAGTATGCGTATACGTCTCTTATACTGTTTGCAAAGTTCCCTGTAGGGTTATTTAGGTATTCAAACCCAAGTATTAAATTAGTACTAATGTCTACACCAATACGCATTGTAAACATTTTCCTAGACCAATCTTGTCTAGTTGGAGTTGATGTTTGTTGCTGTAAAGCTCCTGCATTATCTATGTAAACATAAGTAGATGGTGAAGTTAAAGTTGCAACAGTTATACCTGTAGCGCCTGCATAAACAATTGCAAAGTATCCTTCATCACTGTTTATTTTCCCATTAACTGCTGGCTGTGCAAAGGTAGTGCCACCAACCGCTACAGTAGATACATAAGTGCTTGTTACACCTGTTCCCCTAACATCAGTTGTAGCTAAAGAGGCAATAGCGGCTGAATCGGCGGCTTCTGAAGCGCTTGTAGCGGCATTACCAGCCTGCGTTGTTGCTATACCAGCTTGAGTAGTAGCTGTACCTGCATTAGTGCCACTACTAACCACATCAGCGTTAGTAAGTACAACGTCTGCATGTGTAAGCACTACATCTGCATGTGTAAGCACTACATCCGCATTAGTTAAAACTAAATCAGCCGCAGTAGCTGTTGCATCTGCATCTGCTAGACCCTCACTAACAAGAGCCTCAGCCGCACTAGCCGCACTGGCAGTAGCAGAAGCCTCAGCCGCTAATCTAGCTATCTCAATCGCTTCTGGGGAAGCTACACTAATACCACCCCCAACTGTATCAGCACCTCTAAATATAGTCATTGTATACCTTATATGTTATTGTGTAAATATGAAGAAACTACCTATTATACCAGTTAAAACAAGAGTAAGTACAGTTGCAATAGACTTCTTTACAAGACCTACACCTATATCATAAATAGGTATCTTGCTATCTATAGTATCAATACGCCCATCTAAGTGTTTCATAAATTCTGATTGGTTATTAAGTCTATTCTCTATGGTCTGTAGGACAACCTCAACTCGGACAAGCTCGGTAACAGCATCAATAAGTTTATCTATCTTAACCTCCATCCTATCAATTCTCTTATCCATAGCTCGTCTATTTGCTAGTTCATCTTCCATTGTTATTGTTGTCCTTTCTCAATAAGAGCTTGTTTTTCTTTCATAATACCAATAACAAACTTCTTATCTTCTTCATCCAAAGAGTTTATTGCAGAGTTTATTTCAGCAGTTATTAATCTAGCACTTACTGTTGGGTCTGATATATCTAGCTTGTTAAGCCTAAGTAGTTTATTGACAACAGATGGTCTAGTAGCTATAAAAGACAAAACATTAGGAGCGGCTAGGGTAGCAAGAGCCGCTCCAATACCTACTCCCACACCCGCAATAGCCCCACCACCAGCCGCTACCGAAAGACCTGCACCCAATTGAAGTATTTTGGTAAGTTGAGCGCCCCTAACTATAAATCCAAAGAGATTATTTTTTTGTTCTTTACTTGCTATCTCTAGAGCATTTACAACCTTCACATAATTAGGGTAATCATCACCCAGCACAGCCTTAATAGCACCAGCTTTTGTTTTGTTGCCTAAATCCTTTTTAATTTTTACATACTTGTTGGTATATACAGAGTCCGGCTTTGAGGCTAAATCTCCAAAAATATTATCTAAGTAGGTCTGTTTAATAGATTGCTTCATATCAGTGGCAGACATATCTAACTTTTTTCCAGCCTTAGTAGCTTGGTCGTGTGCTACATCAATACTATCCATAAAAGATTTAATTTTTCTTTCATTTGTTGCTGTAATTAACATTTTACCAAAAGCATTAAAATCTTCTTTGCTAGATAGAGAATTAATAGTACCTTTAGTTATAGTGGGTAAAAGCTTGTCTTTAACAGCACTAAAAGTTTCTTTAGCTCTTTTATGGGAAACTGCAAGCTCATCAAAACCTTGTGAGGAATAAGATTCACTTATAGAGTCCCTAACTATTTGTGATAACTCGGATAACTGCCTTGTAGCAATGGCATTAAAACTGAGAGACTTAAAGTCACCTTTCTTAGAGATTTCATTATTAAGTGTCTTTTCAAAACCCATTAACGCCTCTACAGAAGCAGTAGGGTCATTATTAACTGGTTTTTGGTAAGAGTTTGAAAAAGTTGTAAGCCCTTTTGGTTCTTGTTTTTTAGTAGAATTTAACCTAGATAATAGTTCATTTGCTATAGACAGGCTACTTTCATCTAAATTAGTTCCCAAATCTGATGAATTTCCTTTCTTCCAAGAATCAATAGCCTCAACTACAGTACGTGTATTTATAGTTACACCACCAAACTTATTTGATATTTCAGCTAAGTCTTTTCCATATAACTCTCCAGCGGCTTTATTGCCAGATTGTATCATACTAAAAACAGACTCACCTAAGTCACCTGCTTTTTGTACTAAGCTTGTATCTAAACCGTCAACCATCTTTTGAAACTCTCTACTAATAGTTATAGCATTAGCCGCGTTCCTAGAATCTCTACGCCCTTCTGAAAATATACCTAAATCACCTAAATGTTCCATAAAGTTTCTTAAATTACTAGCCTGCCCAGTCTGGTATGCAGAAAGTGTTCCACCTTGATTGTTCTGAAGTAAAGCTTGAGACTCTCTTTGGCTGGATAAATCTGGAGTTATTGAGCCGTTACTCTCCCTACCTAATAACTTATTAGCGCCCCTATCTACCACACCCTTAGTAGACGCACCTAAAGCGCTTAATTGAGAAAATCCCGCAAGGGGTTCAAAGGCTTGTGCAACCTCCCCTATATTCTTAACATACTCTTTCCCTAATTTACTTTTAGGGGCAAAGGTAAGGTTAGCCATACCATTTTCAAAAGCCTGCTGTACAACCTTAGCACCTTCAGGGCTTCCAAAATCACCAGAGTTTATAACATCCAAGACACCTTTACCAAACCCAAAGATACCACCTACAGTACCTGTTGTAGCTCCAGATATAACAGTGCCTGCCGCCTCTGTTGCACCCTTTAGCTTATCCATTATAGGGACGGGAGCTTCAGGTTGTTTAGGAGTTGGTGGGATAAGCTCCCCTGTGTTAACGTCTATAGGAGGAAGTTCACTCCTCTCTGTCATAGTAGGTACTGCTGGTGGTGGAGAGCCGTTTCTCTTAGCTCTCTCTACAGCAACACGTTGCTTTAACTCAGCAGAGTCTCTAGGAACGTCAAAAGGTATGTTATTTATTTTAATACCGTCTTTAGTCCTTATAGAGTAAGGGCTTTTATTTACGTTATCTTCCATTAAAAGTCTACCTCCACTATATTATCATCAGTCTTTTGTTTAAGAGATTTTTGAGCTTGTAACCAACCTTGTATATTATTTCCTGGAGTTCCTAAGAATATTGCGGCATTTTCAACATAGTCAGCTAACTTCTCTTGCGCCGCTTTCTTATCCTGTAACCAAACCTTTAAGTCATCTTCATTTAAGTTTAGTGGAAGTGCTTTAGATAGAGCCAAATCCAACTCACCTTTTGATAATGCTCCAAAAGTAGTCATACCTACGACATCAAGACCCATAGACTTTTGAATATTGTCTAGTTTGATAGATGACGCTCTAATACTAGGCAACATTGAAGCAATAAAACCAGTATCAGCACCATCTACACCACTTAAAGCTTCGATAGCCTCGTCCATATTTCCTATAGATTTATTAATAGCACCCAACTGCTTAAAATGCTCAGTTGCCTGCTTAACAGACTCAGTCGCGGCGGCTTCAGTACCCGATTTCAAACCACCCTGCTTAACCTCAAACTTGTTAGCTGTTCTTAGAGCCTCTATCCTATCTTGACCATAAACTTCAGTTCCATCTGGGTTTTTAACTACTGTACTACCATTAGGTAGAGCCTGTACAATAGTGCCATTACCATATATCTTAGTTACAGCAGAAGCCTTTCCAGATTCTCCAACTTTTGCGCTACCTAGTACTTTAGTTTGTGTAAAGTTACCAGCATTATCACGAACAGTAATAAAGCCTTGGTCAGAAATCTCACTGTTTTTTACTAAAGTTCCAGAATCACCTCCAGTTAAGCCACTATACAAAGGCTTATAAGTGTTGGGGTCAAGTATTGTATCACCCTTACCAACCTTAATAGGGGCATTAGCCTCTGCTTGCGCCTTAGCAGTAGCAGTAGCATCTTCCTTCATTTGTCTAGCTTTAGTTAAAACCACGCCAGCCATAGGATGATTAACAGAAGCTAATCTATAACCCATAGACTCAGTATCATCAGCACTTAATCCAGCTAGACCTTGCAAATCTTGTTTACTTTGTACTGCACTTCTCAACTCACCAGACATACCACTCACATCAGCTTGTGGGTTATAATCAGGTTTATAAGGAGCAGGGGTAAATGCACCACCTTCACCTTGCGCTTGTTGTGCGGCATTGTAGTCTTTGTTTGTTTCTTGATAGGTGTCGTATGCTTGTTGTTGAGGGTCTTTAAAACCCCCCAACAAGTCAACACCTAAATTCATAATGTTAGCCCCAAGTCTATTCTGTGGAGTAGTTTGGTTTGCTACATTTTGTCGTGCCATATTATCTATAGCTAGTCGTCTAGCTTTTAATATCTCTAAAGGAGTTGCCATTAGATAACCTCACTATAATCTACTTTGTAGAATCCAGATTTATCCATAGAAACTGCACTAGGAATTATCTTCATTACTTCTTGAGCAATAACACCAAACTCTGGGCTATTAATAGACATGGCTTTAGCAATACTATTCCAAGTCCAAGAGTAAAGGTTGATACCTGATTTGGTTTTACCTTCATATTTAATATCATCTTTAAGACGTTCATCAGAGAATAAACCACCAAGTAAACCTCCTTCAGACTCACCACCACTTGTGGTTGTTTGAGTTGGAGCAAGTGCGCCAAAGGTTTGCATTTGACGTTGTAACAACTCTTCAGGAGCCATTGCAGAGTTAAACATACCAGTACCAATATTACCTAATAACTGCTGTTGTGCGGCTTGTTGCTGGGCTTGACCAAGTTGCTGTCCATACTGTTGTTGCTGTCCAGCTAGACCTTGTCCAAAAGCACTGGCTAAATTCTGAGATTGTTGTTGCCCAAAAGCATCTTGAAGATTACGTTGCTCTTGCATACCAGAAGTTCCGCCTAATCTACCTTGAGCAAACAGACGTTCTTCTTGAGCTAATCTTGCTTGGTCTCGCTGTGGTTGTTGTATTCCTTCTAGCAAGTTATATTGATTTTGGGTAGTACCTTGTAAATCAAAGGGTGTAGCTTGAAAGGGGTTATTCTGGAAATTACCCAACTGCCCTAAGTAGTTCTGTCCAATGCCCATTTGCTGTTGTTGAGCTTGTTGCCATTGTGGAGATAGTTGCTGAGTAAAAGCACCACCCTGCGCCATGCCTGTAGTACCTAAGCCTGAAGTACCCGAGAACGGCATTATATTAGTATCTGTTACTTGAGGTGAAGATTCCCCACCACCAAACAAACCACCAATTAAATCAGAGCCAATACCTAAAACACCAGCTTGACCACCAGAAGATAGCCCACCAAACCATGCTCCTAAACCCGTTGCTGCTGCTGCCATTATAGTACCCCTTTAGTGCTTGTCATAAAGTTACTTAGTGTCTTTATATCCATATCCTGTGGATTCTGCATTTGTATATTCAAGTCAACTAACATATTAGCCCTCTTTTCATTGTATGGTTCTTCGTAAAGATATTCCCATATATTCTTCAAATTATTATTTATCTCGCTAAAAGGCACATGTAAACCCCTCATGCCATCTAATCGAACCTTTAACATGTGCATAGGTACAGTCATATCTTTATTATAATAATCCCAACCATACTGAACTGAAGCTTCAATGGTGGAATCTATTATAACAACTTTAGCATCTGGGAAGAATTTTGTATGGTCAAATGATGCTAATAGTGTATTACTATCTCCCCCATTACCTATCTTGTCTATATACTCATCTATATTCTTACAACCTAGTATGCCCTCATGGTAACAAAGGTTATCACCATAAGTAAGGAAGTTAGCTAACCACGCTGTTCTACTTCTTGGAAGCCCTGTAACAAAGAATGTCATTTTAATAACACCAAATCATTAGCCTTCACCATTTCATTTCTAAACGACTCAGTAGCTGATGTTGTGCTTCTACTAGCCTTAGATACTTCTGTCATTAGAATGGGTTGCCATGCAATAGCACACTTCCATTCATCATGTTCCTCGCCAGAAGCATCAATACCCTTCATCTTTACGTGCCAAGCACATCTATGTATTTTGTTATCTTTAACCTCTACACAGGTAGAACCTAGAGGACACGTTACTACCTCTTCTAATTCCATGTTTTAATCCTTACTCGCTAATATCATATCAATGTATTTAGGAGAGAAGGTGTTAGAACCTGTAGTTCCATGATTATGTGTTTCACCACCACCCGTCAAACCTGTTCGTGTTGCTGAATTAACCATGTTAAAGTTTTGTTGAGGAGTGTCTAAGTTGACTACTCCGGGCTGTGTACCAGCATGGTCATGCGAAGGCATTTCAGCAATGGTTAGAGCATGTGAGCCTGTTGTATGTGTGTGTACGTGGCTAATAGGACTATCTGTACCACCTGTTCCTCCACCTGTTCCTGATACTACACGAAGCATAGCATTATCACTAGCTGTTACTTGAGTCCAACCAGTAGGTGCTGAAGCCTGAAAGAAGGACATTACAGTACCAGATACAAAGGAAATAGTAGATGGGGTCTTACCACTAGACTCTAAACCACCACTAGATGTGAAAATAGGTACTTCACCTGTCTCACCAGCAACCTTATCTATCTTACTAGCTATGGCTGTAGAAATAGGGTCAAACTCAGCATCAAACAGAGAACCATTAATAATCTTATTGGCATCACCAGTTGATAGGGAGTCCTTAGCTGTGAAGTTTGTTGCCTTACTGTAATTGCTCATATTTGTAGTTTTCCTATCTTGGCTTGAATATCTATTCGTTGAAGACCAAACTCACTACCTGTAGTGGTAGTTGTTAACCCCATTTGTACTACTCTACCACTACCTTTTAGTGGAGTCTTAACTACCCTATTTGAACTACCTGTACCAAACTCAGAGATACCAAACTCAGCCACACCAAAGTCAAACCAAGTTCCATCTTCTGTTGTAAGAGATTTTGTGTATACTGTATCACTTTCGTAATCAAACTTCCACTTCAGTGTTACAACATAACCAAAGCCACCATAGATGTGCAGAGCGTTCCTTTTAAGCATTTTTTCGTAGTTAGACACCTCTTGTCCAAAATCATTCCAAAGACCATCGTAATCTATGGTGTATCCTGAGCCTCCAGTGCCATCTGAAGCCACGTTATCAAGAAACCCCTGATAAGTCTGTATGTAACCTGTTTCAAGCCCCATATAGAGCGTGTCATCAACTGTGGATAGTAAGCTAGTAAAGGTACGTTGCCACTCTGTAACTCTAAATGTACCATCTGGTAAAGCGGCTCTTACATTAAACTGGAATACTTTGTTACTAGTAGGAAAAGATAGAAGGTAGAAACCCTCTTTCTTGTTATAAGAAGATTTAACATTATCACCATCAGGATAACTTACATACCCTAGTAAGTAGTCCCTAATGTTCTTAGATACATCTCTATCCGGTAATGACTTTTCTTGTATAACTCTACTTAAAGCTATTAGACCACCTGAAGATAAGAATATTAAATCGTTACCTACTTGCTGTATTGAGTCTCTAGCTACACAACCTATACCAGTGATGTTTTCTATCATAGCGGCTGTAGATAATACTGAATCATAGATGATAATGTTATTCTTACCAAATACAGCTATACCACCATTAAATTCTGATATAGCTACTACTTCATCCATACCATCTTTCCAGTAAGAAGCTAAATCAAAGAAACCAGCACTACCTCCTGCAAAGTTATTGATAAGTAAATCTGAGTAGTATAAAACACTTGCTGTAGCAGTCCAGATACGCCCACCAGCCGCACAAACCATTGCACCACTATACTGAGTACCACCAGAGTCCGCAAACGTCCCACCAGTTGTTGTAAGGACTATAGGGTCGTGTCCTATTTGAAAACCTACACACCAATCATTAAAGTTAGTGAACTGCCAATTATCTCCAGTGGGGGTTGTTATAGAACCTGATATATCTGTTGCTGTATCACCCACTAACTTATAAAGTTTATTATCAGCGGCAAAGATAAGCAATTTGCTTGCATTAGCATCTGAATATTCGTGCATACTTTTGATAGTAGGTGTATTTGTAACTACAGTTGCATTTACATTACGAGTACCCTTTCTAGCGGCTAATCTGCCATTCTGGTCAAAGACAAAGTTTGTTGCTGTGCTTGCCCATCTGGGGTCTAGTGAGTCATCTGATTCTTGTTTGTTTAACCCTAAAGACCCTGCATAGTTAAGCCCAAAGTGTACAAGCTGTTTAGCCATATCACATAACCTCCCAAACTAGTTCACTAGGCACATAAGAAGCATCATAAGCTATTGCATCACTTAAAGCCTTCTCAGCGTTCACTAGAGCGTCCCTGTATGCTATACCAGAGTCTTCACCACGCTCTGAAATAGCTTTAGCGTAAGCGGCTAATATAACTGGATATTCAGGTACTGTTATTTCGTCATCAAGCTCTACTAAATCAACTTGAGGAATCTTCATATTAAAGTTAATAGCATAACCAGCATCAGGTACAGGAAATAAGTCTACATTGTAGTCCCCACCTGAAGTTCCATTTACATCATAGTAACTTGGTTGCCCGTTTGTAGTATTAGACGTTGTTAGTTGCATCGTCATCCACTTACTGTTGGCTCTTTGAACTTCGTAATTATCTGTATCATTAATTACGTATAAAATCTGTGAGCGTTTACCACTTCCTGTTAAAGTATAACGGAGGGTACTTGCTACTGTTGTTACCTGTATTGTATTTCTTAATTGAACCCAACTCCAAGCATCTTCTACTTCTCGTTTGGCTTCATTTACAAACTCACCAATTAATTTAGTGTAGCCTGCTGATAAATCTTGTTCTTCATCTTCACGAAGTCTTATCATTACTTTATTAATAATTTGTAGGTAATTCATATTGAGGTTTATTCCTATAAAGATAAAAGAGGAAATGGGGGAATAATCTCCCCCACCCCATTAACTACCTACTAAGCTGGAACGATGAACGCTAAACCAGCAGTATCACGTAACTCGCCAACACCATACAAAGTATCAGCAGTAAACAAATCACCTAACCATTCTTGTTTGTATTGGCTCTGAGTACGAACACCCATTTGCTCAATATGAACTAAAGCTGATTTGTGCATAATCATACATGCACGATATTTAGTATCAGAACCAGAAGCCCAAGAAGTAGATACACCTAGTAAGTCAACGTAAGTACCTGTTGGAGAAGTAGAGTTAGATGTTACGGATTTAGCACCAGCGGCACTGTTAACATGAACCCAAGGACAATGTGTTGAAACGTATACAGGAATACCATATACTTCACCAATCTGACCATTACGGATTGTGTTGCCAGTACCAACTTCACCAGTAAATGCTTGTTCAGTAAAACGAGCAATACCCATAAGTGTGTTACGTTCTACAGGTGGTACAACTAGTACACGCTCAGATTGAGGTACATCATTATCATCTAACACTTGAATCATGTTACGAATACCAGCATCAGTAAGTGCTGTACCATTACCTGTGTTAGTATTAGCAGTACCTAAGAACGCTGTATCACCGTCACCACCAATCTTAGCAGTTGAGTAAGCAGTTGAACCGTTTAAGCCAGCACCTAATAGGTGGAGGTCTAAATCTACTTGTTCTGCTAGTGCATTACCAGCATCATCAGTGTAGAAGGCGCGCATTGAACTTAAGCCTTGCTTCTCAGCAATGTCTTCAATGATATAGCTGTATTCATAATGCTTGTTAATGTTTAATGCAATTTCTGATTCAGTGTTAGCAATCAATGTTACTTGAGTTGAAGCCGCTTTAGCTGAAGCAGAGCCACGAGTAGGAGCAGGGATATGGATTGTATCACCTTTCTTACCATTGTGGTTTAGTTTAGTTACAAGGTTTGATAAAACCAAGTTTTTCTTGTATGCCGCAATAACGTCATCACTCCAAATTTCTGGAATGAAAACTGCTTGTGTTGAACCCGTTTTGTGATTTGAACCTAATGCCATTGTATTTTCCTAAAGTTTAATTAAATTATCGTACCCGACCATCGGAATACGCTTTCATGATTTCTGGCTCCATCGCCGCATATTTGCTTGGATTGGAGATTTTCAAATTGATAAGGTCAGCACGTCTATATACTTTCTTAGTAGTAGATTGACCAGAACCACGCTCCACAGAACCTTTTTTCATAGCTTGTGTTGCTTTTGCCTGTTTCTCTTCTAGAGCGTTAGAGTTAGCAACGCCCCGTAGTGCCTTATACGTTGAGAACAGCTCATCACCAGTTTCATAGTCATAGTTTTTATCAGCTTCCTTAAACATCTTGGTACGAACAGGAGATTCCTGTACCCAATCTGCAAAGTCTTGGCTTGAAACTAAGTCTAAATAGTCAGGGTGCTTCTCTGTGAAAGTAGCTTTAGCCTTACTAATGGTAGCTGTCCTTTGAGCCTCTTCAAACTGCTTAAACTTGGGATGGTTTTCTACAGCTTTGGATATAGCTTCATTCGGATTGTCAAGTAGGTTATCAATGTTGAGTTCATACTCAGGTTCTTGATTAGCCTTCTCTTTAGAAAGTTGTAGGTTGAGTAATTCATCAGTCAACTTACGGAGTTCTCCGACTTCGTTGTTACGCCTGCCAAATTCTCTCTCTAGCTCGGTATAACTCTTAACAACATCATCTACGCTTTTACCTTTGAACTTACTAGGAAGATTGTGTTCAGGGTCTTGTTCCTGTTCATCAGGGGACTCATCAAACTCTTCTTCCTCTGTGTTAATATCGTCCAAAGAAGCATACTCTAAGTCATCTTCTACCTGTTCCTGCGTTTCTACAATACTCATGGTGTACCCGCCTCATAAAAGGTTTTAGGGAAATAAAATAACGAGGGACTTAAGGTCTTGTCTCGTCGGTTAGTGAACATCTTTGGATAATTCCTCAGATGCGTTAATCATTAGAGCTTGATAATTGTTTACATAATTAAGAATCTCTAATTGCCCTCTCCGAAACTGCCACGAGTCATTACTCTCGCAAGCAGTTGGAGCGGATTCTAATAAGGAATCATACATTAAAGATATGTCCTCATTAAAAGTCTTCCATGCGTCACTGTTAAACATTTCTAACAGGTCGTCATAATATTGTTCAGTTTCCTTGTCCATCATTTGTTACTTCTCCTGATTTTGCACGAAGTGCGTCAGTTACCGTTTGATATTGGTCTAATTGTGAACCCACCTCTTTAGCTTCAGCAGATGCTACGTCCAGCATTGCCTTAGCTTCCATTGCCGCTTGAGAATAAGGAAGTTTCTGTTGCTCTATCATTACCCTAGCTCGTTCAGTGTCTGCTCTACCTTTTTCAATCTGTAAAGACATAGACTTATCTTGCTGTAGTAATTGTAGCTCTTGTTGCTTAATTGCAATCATTGGGTCTGGCTCAGGATTGAGCGTTTTCTGTAATAGCTGGTCTACTAGTTGTAACATCTGGTCTTTATTGCTAATTGAGCTGTTCTCATAGATAGAACGTATTAACATCCAATATGCAGGGCTGTCTGGTGGCACGGTGTTAAGTAAAGAGCTTAATTGTTGTTGCTCTATTTCTCTAGCCATAATGCCAAGTGTTCCATACACGGTAAACTTAACATCACTAACTGGATACCTAACACTATCAAACTGAATACGCCTCCAAGCGGCTTGGTGAATAAGGGGACTTGTAAAGTGACGTTCAATATTAGCTAAAGTACGTTTTGAGCGTTTAATAGCACCACCTTGAATCATACTCATACCAGAAGCTGTGGCGTTCCTAGAGTTTGAACTAGCGGATGTTCCTGCGTCCATAGAACCTGTGGCATTTTGTAACTGACGTTCTAAATCCCCTGATTGAGAGAATGTCGTACTATCAGTTTGCCCAAAGCTAAATGGCATTAATATTGTGCGTGGGTCACCTTGTGTTAACAGAGTGCGTCCAGGTCTTACTGTAAGGTCAAAACCTCTTGGCAGTCTAGTTGCATCAGCCGCCATCATT
>TARA_R110000823_G_scaffold115436_2_pt1 | contig 26515 bp, 24 predicted proteins | sample TARA_R110000823 | Tara Oceans TARA_R110000823 (sample SAMEA4397722) | marine metagenome | biome: Polar Biome; feature: [DCM] deep chlorophyll maximum layer (ENVO:01000326); material: water (ENVO:00002006), including particulate matter (ENVO:01000060) such as... | depth 20 m | reverse complement strand
GAAATTACCCCCTCAGGTGGGTCAATTTTGGGCGGCATTCAACAGATCATCTTTTTTGCTTCGCTGAGTCGCTCTCGTGCTTCTGACAACGTGACACCGCGCTTGCCATACCGGCCTATCGTCAAGGTCTCCTGTCGACCGCTGATCGAGTAGTTGTATCTGAAGGAAATGCCGCCCGCTGGTGTCACAGCCACGTAGAGCCCATCGCGGTCATTGACCTTGTAGATCTTGTCCTTTGGCTTCAAGTTGCGCAGCTTGGTATCTGTCAGCATCACAAGTCCTCCCGTAGGAAAAATACCATGATCCAATATGGTATATTTATCTCGTATATTTTCTTTGATATCAGTGAGTTAACTGACTTTAATACCATGGGTTAACTTGAAAAAGTAGCATGGTATTTTTTCTTGGCCCTGACATTCCAAAGAACAGTACCATGTTTTATACCATTGAAAAAGTTTGCTTGGAGGTGCTAGAGAGTGCCAGTTGTTGCCAGACGAAAAGGAGAATAACTCTATTTTTATAGTGTTTTTACGAGATTTCTTGCTTGCAGGTGCCAGCCAGTGCCAGACGTGAAATCATTCCCACTCAATCGTCGCCGGCGGCTTGCTGCTGATGTCGTACGTCACCCGCGACACGCCGGAGATCTCATTGATAATGCGGTTGGAGGTGCGCTCGAGCAGTTCGTAGGGCAGATGCGCCCAGCGCGCCGTCATGAAATCCACCGTCTCCACCGCGCGCAGCGCGATCACGTACTCGTAGCGGCGACCGTCGCCCACCACACCCACCGATTTCACCGGCAAAAACACGGCGAAGGCCTGGCTGGTCTTGTGGTAGTAGTCATCGCGGTGCAGCTCTTCCAGAAAAATCGCATCGGCCCTGCGCAACAGTTCGGCGTATTCTTTCTTTACCTCGCCGAGGATGCGCACGCCGAGGCCGGGGCCAGGGAAGGGGTGGCGGTACACCATGTCGTAGGGCAGCCCGAGTTCCAGGCCGATCTTGCGCACCTCATCCTTGAACAATTCGCGCAGGGGTTCCACGAGTTGCATGGCCATGTCGTCCGGCAGGCCACCCACGTTGTGATGCGATTTAATCGTGTGCGCCTTGCCGGTGTCCGCACCGGCGGATTCAATCACGTCGGGGTAGATGGTGCCCTGTGCGAGCCAGTTTACATCGCGCAGCCTGGTCGCCTCTTCATCGAATACCTCGATAAAGGTATTGCCGATGATTTTGCGCTTTTGTTCCGGGTCTGAAACACCTTTCAGCTTGCCGAGAAACAGCGCTTCACAATCGCTGCGAATCACTTTCACGCCCATGTTGCGCGCGAACATGTCCATCACCTGGTCGCCTTCGTTCAGGCGCAGCAGGCCGTTGTCGACGAACACACAGGTAAGCTGGTCACCGATCGCCCGGTGCAGCAGCGCCGCCACCACCGATGAATCGACACCACCCGAAAGGCCCAGCAGCACTTTGTCTGAACCCACTGTAGCGCGCACGCGTTCGATCGCGTCGTCCACGATGTTTGCCGGCGTCCACAGGGCGTCACAGCCGCACTGTTCCAGCACAAAGTGCTGCATGATGCGCTTGCCCTGCAGCGTGTGCGTCACCTCCGGATGAAACTGGATGCCGTAGAATGGCTTTTCCTTATGCGCCATGGCGGCGATCGGGCAACTGGCTGTCTCGGCGACCAGTTCAAACGCCGGCGGCAACTCCACCACCTTGTCGCCGTGGCTCATCCACACGTCGAGCAGGCCATTGCCCTGCCCATCGATATGGTCGCGAATGTCGTGCAGCAAACCGCTCTCCGCCACCACGCGAATCTGCGCGTAGCCGAACTCGCTCACGGGTGAGCCCTCCACCCGGCCGCCAAACTGCTCGGCCATCGCCTGCATGCCGTAGCAGATACCCAACACCGGTACGCCCAGCTCGAACACGCAATCGGGCACACGCGGAGAACCCGCTACCACCACAGATTCCGGGCCGCCGGAAAGAATGATGCCCTGGGGATGAAACGCGAGAATGTCTTCTTCGCTCACGTCCCAGGGACGGATTTCACTGTACACACCCACCTCTCGCACACGCCGGGCAATCAACTGGGTGTACTGGGAACCAAAATCCAGAATGAGGATTCTGCTGGCGTGGATATCTGCTGTCATGCGAGTTCCTGGGGGGTTAGGGGAGCCGCGGCCGCCGCGCGCAGACACACCGCCGTGGCGGGCGCCACGGATGCCAGCTTAGCGCACGGGATAATTCGGCGCTTCCTTGGTGATGGACACATCGTGCACATGGCTCTCCGCAATACCGGCGGCGGTTACCCGCACGAATTCCGGTATGGTGCGCATGCTCTCCATGTCGCGGCTGCCGGTGTAGCCCATCGCGGAGCGCAAACCACCCATCAACTGGTGCACGATGGCAGAGGCCGGCCCCTTGTAGGGCACGCGGCCCTCGATGCCTTCAGGTACCAGCTTCTCGGCCCCACGGCTGGAGTCCTGGAAGTAACGATCGGAGGAGCCCTGTTTCTGCGCCATTGCGCCAATGGAGCCCATGCCCCGGTACGCCTTGTAGGTTCTGCCCTGGTACAGCTCGATCTCTCCCGGCGCCTCCTCGGTACCGGCGAACATGCTGCCCATCATCACCGCGTGGGCGCCGGCCACCACCGCCTTGGCCAGGTCGCCGGAAAAGCGAATGCCGCCGTCGGCAATGATCGGGATACTGGTGCCTTTCAGCGCCTCATTGACGTTCGCGATGGCGGTAATCTGCGGTACTCCGATGCCGGTAACCACGCGCGTGGTGCAGATGGAACCCGGGCCTATGCCCACTTTTACGCCGTCTACCCCGGCTTCAGCCAGGGCAATGGCCGCCGCGGCGGTGGCTATGTTGCCGCCTATCACCTGCACGGAGGGGTATTTGCCCTTGATCTGTTTTACCCGTTCGATCACATTGCGCGAGTGCCCGTGGGCGGTATCCACCACCAGCACATCCACGCCCGCTGCCACCAGCGCGTCCACACGCTCGTCGGTATCCGCGCTGGTGCCGATTGATGCGCCCACCCGCAGTTGACCGTAGGAATCCTTGCAGGCGTAGGGAAAGCTCTCCGCCTTGTCGAAATCCTTCACGGTGATCATGCCGCAGAGTTCAAAATTGTCGTTCACCACCAGCAATTTTTCGATGCGGTGGCGGTGCAGTTTCTCCTGTACTTCGGTGAGTTCCGCGCCCTCTTTCACCGTTACCAGCTTGTCCTTTGTGGTCATGATCTGCGACACACTTTTCTCCGGGTTCGACTCAAAGCGCATGTCGCGGCGGGTGACAATCCCCACCAGGTCGCTGCCATCCAATACGGGCACACCGGATATGCCGTGGGCGCCGGTAAGTTCGATCAACTCGGCGATAGTGGCCGACTGCTGGATAGTGATTGGATCCTTGACCACGCCGCTTTCGAACTTCTTGACCTTGCGCACCTGCTCCGCCTGCTCGGCGATGCTCATGCTCTTGTGGATAATGCCGATCCCGCCTTCCTGCGCCATGGCGATGGCCAGGCGGAATTCAGTCACTGTATCCATGGCGGCTGAAACGAGCGGAATGTTGAGTTCAATCTCCCGGGTCAGATGCGTGCGCAGCGAGACATCGGTGGCCACCACCGTGGAGTAGCCGGGATACAGGAGAACGTCGTCAAACGTCAGGGCTTCCTGGACAATTCTCAGCATGGGAGGTCTCCGGCTGGACAGCGTGAATAAACGGGAAATTATAAGTTCTGAGGCAGTGCGGCACAATTGGTGGCGCAAAATTCATCTGGCCAAAACCCTGTCTGGCCTGGCCTGAAGGGGCCCGGGCAGGGCCGGCGAGCCCCCAGCCGGCCCCCCACACTGCCACCCGCATGCCGCAATCGGCTACACTGGCCCCCCACGAGCCACAGGCCAGTTGCGGGAAGCATGTGAACAACCCATTCGAGCGAGGCGAGCCGCCACAGGTACTCACCGTCAGCCAGCTGAACCGGCGCGCCAGGACGCTGCTGGAGAGCCACTTCGATTTCGTCTGGGTCTCGGGCGAGATCAGCAACCTGGCAGCCCCGGCTTCAGGCCACTGGTACTTCAGCCTCAAGGACGGCGACGCCCAGGTGCGCTGCGCCATGTTCCGCAATCGCAACCAGCGCCTGCGCTTCACGCCGGAACAGGGCGACGAGGTGCGCGTACGCTGCAGGGTGTCGCTGTACGAGGGCCGCGGCGAATTCCAGCTCATTGTAGAACACCTGGAGCTGGCCGGCGCCGGGGCCCTGCAGGTGGCCTTCGAGAAACTCAAGGCAAAACTGCTGGCCGAGGGCCTGTTCGAGCAGGCGCGCAAAAGGCCGCTGCCTGACGAAGTAGCCACCCTTGGGGTGGTGACCTCCCCCACCGGCGCGGCCATCCACGATATTCTCACCGTGCTGCGGCGACGCTGCCCCGCCATTCGCGTCTATCTGCTGCCGGTGGCGGTGCAGGGCAAGGACGCCGCCGGCCAGATTGTGGGCGCCGTCGAACGCGCGAATCGCTGGCACCAGGCAGGCAACATCCAGTTCGATGCCCTTATTGTGGGCCGCGGTGGCGGCTCGCTGGAAGACCTGTGGGCCTTCAACGAGGAGGCGGTAGCCCGCGCTATCGCCGGCAGTGAGATACCCGTAGTCAGCGCCGTGGGGCATGAAGTGGATTTCAGCATCGCCGACCTGGTGGCGGATCATCGCGCGGCCACTCCCTCCGCGGCCGCCGAGATGCTCAGCCCGGACATGCGCGAGTGGCGCGACCTGCTCCTGGCGCGCGGCCACAACCTGAGCAAACTCATGGCGACGCGCCTCGCCCAGGCGGGCCTGCACCTGCAAAACCTGCAACGTCGACTGAAACACCCGGGGGCACAGCTGCGTGAGCAGACGCAGCGGGTGGACGATCTCGAACAGCGCCTGATTCTGGCGCAGCGCAACCTGCTACATCGCAGGGGCAGCGCCCTGCGCCTTGCCGAACACCGGCTCCGGGCGGCGTCGCCCTTGCAGCCGGTGCGCAATCTGCAACGCGATATCGCCCGCCACCGGGAGCGCCTGGATGCGGGGATGCGCGCGCGCCTGCACGAGAGCCGGAACCGGCTGGCGCGGCTGGAACAACTGCTCGATTCCCTGAGCCCGCTGGGTGTACTCAGGCGCGGCTACGCAATCATTACTGACGAGAGCGGGACCGTGGTGACCGATGCGTCGGCGGTGGCGGAGGGCGATGAACTCCGGGCCAGGCTGGCAAACGGCAGCCTGACGCTCGCGGTGAAGCGACGGGATTAGGGGGTGCGGCCGGCGAGGTGCGGCCGGCGAGGTGCGGCCGGCGAGGTGCGGCCGGCGAGTTGTGCCCGGCGAGGAGCGGCCCTCAGTATTTGGCGGGCAAGCGCGTATTGATGATGATATGGCGGCCTTCGAAGCGGATGTATTCGCCAATGGTGAGATCCTTGAGGATGCGGGCCACCATCTCGCGGGAAGCGCCAACGCGATCTGCTATGTCCTGTTGCGTGAGCTTCTCGGGAATGTACAGGGTGCCGTCTCCGCGCTCCTCCGACAGATCCATCAGCACGTTGGCGACCCGCCCGTACACATCCTGCAGGGCGAGGCTTTTTACATCCGCTGTAAGCTTGCGCACACGCGCAGCCAGATTGCGTACCAGCTGACGGGCAATGTTCGGGTGCTCGTCCAGCACCCGGTTGAAATCTTCCTTGTAGATGATGCAGAAACTGGATTTCTCGACCGTGCGCACGGAGGCCGAGCGGGTGGAATCGTCCAGCAGCGCCAGTTCACCAAAATAATCCCCGGCATCCTGGGTATTCATGATGAATTCCTTGCCGTTCTTGTCGCTGCAATACACCTTGACCTTGCCGCTTTCAATCACGAACAGCGAATCGGCGGGATCGTTCTCATGAATGACAACAGTATTCTTGGGAAAAGAGCGGTTGGTACTGCTGGCGGCGAGTACATCCAGCTCTTCCTGCGACAGTCCCTGAAATATTTCCACTTGCTGCAACATCAGTCTTCTCGCCCCTTTTCAGCCTCATGCGCTTTAGCACCTGTAAACTAATATACCCCAAACATTCTGTAAAACGCACCCACCCGCGGAAAATCGGCCGGCGGGCGCAACACCACGGTCGCCAGTTTGCGGCTGAGCCCGCCCCCGCTATACTCTGTGGATAATGCGGGTGCTCCGTGTGTCAGCGCGGGCATCTTGTTACACTCTTGGCACTACAATAAGGCGCCGCAGCGACCGGCGGCGCGGGGACAGGCCAGGTACTTCACACCATGACAAACGGCCCCGAGCCAAAGCAGGGCCCCGAGCCAGAGAAAAGCCCCGAGCCAGACACTATCTCGTGGAGCGACAACCTGTTGAGCGACGTAGGCATATTGCGTCAGCAGGTCGAGGGCATGGGCGATCATCTCGATGGCGATACGCAAACCGACTTCGCGCGTTTATTCGACGCCGCCGAGCGGCTGCAGGTGATGCTCGACGGCGCGGACCGCGCGGCCGACACACACGATCTCATGAATGTACTCTCCGCCGTGCGCGGCTACGCCGAAATGCTGCACGAAGACCTCGCTCACGTGAACAACACCCTGAGCACCAGCCTGGGCAATCTCCTGGCGAGCATTCAGCGCACGGAGGGCTCTGCCGAACCCGAGTCTGCGCGAGAGCACCGCGTTCTGGCGAGCGAACCGGGGTTCATTCTCGCCGTGGACGACCTACAGGAAAACCGCGAACTGCTGGCGCGCAATCTCTCGCGTATGGGCCATTTCGTAATCACCGCCGCCGGTGGTGAGGAGGCGCTCTCCGCACTTGAACAGAGCGACGTGGATGTGGTGTTGCTCGATCTGATCATGCCCGGCATGGATGGCCGCGAGGTATTGCGCCGTATCAAGGAGCGCCTGGAATGGCGGGCGACGCCGGTCATTGTCATCTCTGGCAGCCAGGACATGGAAGGTATCATCGAGTGCATTGAGGCGGGTGCCGACGACTACCTGTTCAAACCCTTCAACCCGGTGTTGTTGCAGGCGCGCATCAAGGCGGGCATCGAGCGCAAACGCTGGCACGATCGCGAGGAAGAATACCGACGGCAACTGGAACGCAACGAGAAATTCATCCGCGCGACCTTTGGCCGCTATCTGTCTGACGACATTGTTACCGACATCCTGGAGCGGCCCGAAGGGCTGCAGCTCGGCGGCGACCTCCGGCGGGTTTCAATCATGATGTCGGATATCCGCAGTTTCACATCCATTAGCGAGCACCTCGCACCCGACCAGGTCGTCACCCTGCTCAACCGCTACCTCGGCGCAATGACCGACATCATCCTGAGCCACCGGGGAACCATCGACGAGTTCCTCGGTGATGCCATACTCGCCGTGTTTGGCGCTCCCGTTCAGGGCGAAGACGACGCCGACCGGGCCGTTCGCTGCGCGCTTGAAATGCAGGCCGCCATGCTCGGCATCAACGCGCGCAACGAGGCCGAGGGCCTGCCCGCCATCACCGTTGGCATTGCCATCAATACCGGGGACGTCATCGCCGGCAATATCGGCTCGGAACGGCGCAGCAAATACGGCTTTGTCGGACACCCCATGAATGTTACCTCGCGCATGGAGGATGTCACAGCGGGCGGTGAGGTTCTGGTTGCAGACAGTACCCTCATCAGCCTGACCGGCCGGTACAGCATTGGCGAAAGCCGCGAAATCAACGTCAAGGGTATCGACGAAACCCTGCTGGTGCACTCGATCACGGGTGAAGCGCAATGAGCGCAGCAAAGCGCGTGCTGGTGGTGGAAGACAACGAGATGAACCGTGACATGCTGGTGCGTCGCCTCAGTCGCGCGGGCCTCGACGTGATCGTTGCGGCGGATGGACAACAGGCGCTCAAGCTGATGCTCAGTGAACAACCCTCGATAGTGCTGATGGACATGAACCTGCCAGTACTGGACGGCTGGACCGCGAGCCGCCGGGCGAAGGCCGACCCCCGCATCAGTCACATACCGATAATCGCGCTGACGGCGCACGCCATGGCGGCAGACAGGGAGGACGCGCTGGGCGCCGGCTGCGACGATTTCGCCACCAAGCCGGTAGATTTTCCCGGCCTGCTGATCAAGATCAACAAGCTGACGCGCGCATGAGTTTACGCCGCAGGCTCACGCTTTCCCTGGTTACCATACTGATACTGTTTGCGGTCAACGTGGGCACCCACTTCTGGGGCAGCTACGCGCGGAACGAGAGCATGGAAGCCTACCGCAACTCAGTCTCCGCGGCGCAGCTATCCACCGAGGTTGAGCAACTGCTGGAGAGCCAGCGACAGCAGATTCTCGTGCTGGCAACGCTGCGCGAAACCACTGAGGATCAACTCGACGAAGCGGAACTGGCGCAGGCCGAGGATGTCATCGCCACCATCAGCGGCAAGATCGCCAGACTCGGGCGCCTCAGTCACAGCGTGACAGAAATGCATTTCGAACAGCTCTGGGAGAGCAGCCGCGAGCTGCTGGAAGACTGGCTAGCATTCTACCGCCGCTACAACGATCCGGAATTCACGATGGACCTCGACGAGCCGCTGTCCTTCATGGAGGCCAGCCAGCGCTTGCAGGAGCTGGAAAAGCGTCAGGCATTTATTGCCGAACAGCGCGCAACCATTATCGACCGTACCATTGCCCTGACGGATCGCATTACCGTTATCGGTTTCTTTTCCTCCATATTCCTCACGGCCACGCTGGGGTTTTTCCTGGTGCGCTATACCAACACCTCACTGAAGCGCCTGAAGACGGGAACCCAGCGCATCGGCAGTGGCGATCTCAGTTATCGCATTGAGGATATCGACGACTCCGGCGAACTGGGCGATCTCGCCAGGGCTTTCAATGACATGTCGCACAAGCTTCGCAACGCCATCTACGATGTGCGCAAAGCGCGCGATGCGGCCGATGAAGCCAATGCGGCGAAGAGCATTTTTCTCGCCAACGTGAGTCACGAGTTGCGTACGCCCCTGAATGCCATTATCGGCTACAGCGAGATGCTGCATGACGAGCTCGGCGACGAGGGGGAAATCAACCTCCCGCAGTATCGCCAGGACCTGGAACGTATTGTCCGCTCCGGCCGCCAGTTGCTGACCCTGATTGACGATATTCTCGACCTGTCAAAAATCGAGACCGGCAAGATGTCGCTGCACTGCGAAACCTTCAGGGCCGCCGATATCCTCAAACAGGTTTGCGAATCAATGACTCCCCTGTTCCGCGACAACTTCAACGAACTGCGCATCGGCGATTTCAGCGGGCTGCCCATGCTGTACAACGATGCCACAAAGTTTCGCCAGATTTTCACCAACCTGTTGAGCAACGCCAACAAGTTTACCGAACAGGGCTATATCACGCTGCAGGGCAGGAACGTGCCGGGACGCGATGGCTGGATAGAGATTTCGGTACAGGACACCGGCATCGGAATGAACGCGCAAGCGCAGGCGCGCGTGTTTGAGGCCTTCGTCCAGGCAGATTCCTCGACCAGTGCGAACTATGGCGGCACCGGGCTGGGCCTGGCGATCTGTCGCGATTTCTGCGAACTTATGGGTGGCAGTATCAGTGTGAGTAGCGAGCCGGGCGCGGGCTCAACGTTCAGGGTATTGCTGCCCTCTGACCCAGAGTTAGCTCACGCAAACGCTTGAGCGCTTCCTCGCGTTTCTGCAGGTTTTCACTGAGCTGCCGGTTGTCACTGGCGAGTTGGTCAAGCTGCGCCTGCAACTGCAGCAAACTGGCAAGGGCATCGCGCATGAGCAGGGTTCTTATGTGCACGCGCCGGGTGTCCACCGCAAGCTCCTGCAATTGCTCGTAGGCTGCCTGGGCCGATTGCGGATCATAGAAAGGGCTCTGAGGCAGCATGCTGTCATAGGCTATTGCGATCCCCGCTTCCCATTTCGCTTCGGGTGAAGACTCCAGCCGCTGGTAACGCTGAAACGAAGACACCGCCTCCACATGCTCTCCCGCCAACAGCAAGCTGATACCTTTCTCGTAAAAGGTATAGTCGCGGCCTTCTTCCTCGGCACAGCGGCACTCAGGTTCCGGCAGGTTCAGGGTCAGTTCCGGTTCCGTGACCGTCTCCGGGGAAGCTGATTGCTCATTCGGCGCGGTACCCGCGCAAGCCGCCACAAGCAGCACAAGACACATCAGGGCCGGCAACTGCAGGTTTCGGGTCGACAATGGGATATCCCCGGATTTCCTCAATAGAGCTCGAGTGTAGCGCATTCATTCCAGCCGTTGCACCCACTGAAGCAACCGGTTTCAGCGCTATTCCGGACGCATGTGTGGAAACAGCAGCACATCCCGAATGGAGGTTGAATCGGTCAGCAGCATCACCAGCCTGTCGATGCCGATGCCCTCTCCCACGGTGGGTGGCATGCCGTACTCCAGGGCGCGGATGTAGTCGTGGTCATAGTGCATGGCCTCTTCATCGCCCGCCTCCTTTTCCGCGACCTGCGCAAGGAATCTCTCGGCCTGATCCTCGGCGTCATTCAGTTCGGAGAAGCCATTTGCAAGCTCACGCCCTCCGACAAAAAACTCGAAGCGCTCGGTCACGAAGGGGTCGCTGTCGCTGCGCCGGGCGAGCGGCGACACTTCGGTTGGATACGCGGTGATGAAAGTAGGCTGATCCAGCCGGTGCTCCACCGTCTTCTCGAATATTTCGATCTGCACCTTGCCCAGGCCCCAGGAGTCTTTCAACTCAATCCCAAGGCCGCGCGCAATCTCCCTCGCGGCCGCTTCGTCGGCGAGTTGCGCCGCTGAAATATCGGGGTTGAAATGCACGATGGAATCGAAAACCGTCATGCGTGCAAAGGGTTGGGAAAAATCGTAGCTACTGCCCTGATAGGCCACCACGGCGCTTCCGAGCACTGTCTCCGCGAGCTTTCGCAACATGTCCTCGGTGAGATTCATGGCGTCGGTATAATCAGCATACGCCCAGTAATACTCGAGCATGGTGAATTCGGGGTTGTGGCGCGTGGACAGGCCTTCATTGCGAAAACTGCGGTTGATTTCGAATACCCGCTCGAATCCGCCGACCACCAGGCGCTTGAGATAAAGCTCCGGCGCGATGCGCAGGTACATGTCCATATCCAGCGCATTGTGGTGGGTGACAAAGGGCCGTGCAGTGGCGCCGCCCGGAATCACCTGCATCATGGGCGTTTCAACCTCCATGAAGCCTTCGGCGCCCATGTAATTGCGAATGAACTCAACCACCCGCGACCGGGTCTGGAACACGCGTCGCGATTCCGGATTAACAATCAAATCGACATAGCGCTGGCGATAGCGCAGTTGCTGATCTGCCAGCCCGTGGTATTTATCCGGCAGCGGACGCAGGGCCTTGGTCAACAGCCTCGCCTGTTGCATGTTGATATAGAGATCGCCCTTGCCGGATTTATGCAGCGGACCGCTCGCGCCCACGATGTCGCCGAGATCCCAGCTCTTGATATGGGCGAGCGTTTCTTCATCCAGTGCTTTGCGATTCACATACAGCTGGATCTGGTCGGAGCCATCCTGTATCAGCAGGAAGGCGCCGCGATCGCGCACCAGTCTGCCCGCCACGGCGTATTCCCTGTTTTCAGCTTCGAGTTCCTCCTTGCTGCTCTCGCCAAACTGCTGCTGCAACTGTGCTGCCATGGCGGTGCGTCTGAAGTCGTTGGGAAACGCAAGGCCCCGCTCGCGCAAACTGGCGAGCTTCACCCGCCGCTCGGCAATCAGCCTGTTTTCCTCCTCCGGCGACGTCGCCCGGCTTGATTCCTCTTCGCTCATAATGCTTCCATCATCGGTGACTTTGCTTTCCAGGCGTTCACAGTCCGCTCTTCAGGGAAGCTTCAATAAACTGATCGATATCGCCGTCTAGCACGGCTTGCGTATTGCTGGTTTCAACGCCAGTGCGCAGATCCTTGATGCGTGAATCATCCAGCACATAGGAGCGAATCTGGCTGCCCCAGCCGATGTCCGCCTTGCTGTCTTCCATCGCCTGCTTCTCCTCGCTGCGTTTCAGCACCTCAAGTTCGTACAGCTTGGCGCGCAGCAGTTTCATGGCCTTGTCGCGGTTCTGGTGCTGTGAACGTTCGGTCTGGCACTGCACCACGGTATTCGTCGGATTGTGTGTGATGCGCACGGCGGAGTCGGTCTTGTTCACGTGCTGGCCGCCGGCACCGGAGGCGCGATAGGTATCCACCCGCAGGTCCGCCGGATTGATGTCGATCTCGATATTGTCATCGATCTCCGGCGCCACGAACACCGATGCAAAGGATGTATGCCGGCGGTTGCCGGAATCGAAGGGCGATTTACGTACCAGCCGGTGCACGCCGGTTTCGGTGCGCAGCCAGCCAAATGCATACTCGCCCTCGAATCTCACGGTGGCGCTCTTGATCCCCGCGACATCGCCCCCGGATGCCTCCAGCAGTTCGGTGCTGAAACCCCGGGCCTCGCCCCAACGCAGGTACATCCGCAGCAACATCTCGGCCCAGTCCTGCGCCTCCGTGCCGCCGGACCCCGCCTGGATATCGAGGTAGGCATTATTCGCATCCATTTCGCCCGCGAACATGCGCCGGAATTCGAGTTGCTCGAGCAGCCGCTCCAGGCCATCAATATCGCGTTCTATTTCGGCAACCGTGCCTTCATCGTCTTCGGCCGCTGCCATCTCGAGCAAATCCCGGGCATCCCGGACGCCCGCATCCAGACGCTCAATCGTCTGGACGATGCCCTCAAGAGTGGCTCGCTCGCGGCCGAGATCCTGCGCGCGCGTCTGGTCATCCCAGACGCCGGGTTCGGCCAGCTCGAGTTCTACCTCCGCGAGACGATCCTTGCGCTGGTCGAAGTCAAAGATACCCCCTGAGCACGTCGCTGCGCGCTTCGATATCCCGAACCTGGTTGAGCAGCGGATTAATCTCGAGCATGTCTGGTATTCCGTGGCCTGAAAAGTCGGGCATTCTACCGCAGCGACCTCCGGCGCGACAGAGGCCGCGGCCGCGCGCACTCAGAACTGGTTCAGCACGGCGCCCACCAACATCACCTGCGGCACCGTGACGAGGGGTAAAAACAGCGCGATTCGCCAGGAACGGGTGGTATCCCTGAGCGACATGATCTCGGTGTAATCGGTGGCGACACCGGCCATCAGAAAGGTGAAACTGTTGCCTGGCGCCTCGGCGCGATTCATCAGGTCAGCGGCGATCGGCGTGGAGCCCTCCGAGCACACCTCAATCAGGGTGGTGGCCAACAGCGTCAGCCACAGCCCGGCCATTGAGGCGCCGAACCAGGTGGCGAAGGCCTCCTCGGGCACCAGCGCCCGGATCAGCGCGGCCAGCACCAGCCCGAACAGCGTCCAGCGGATCACGATGCGTGAGCCCTCGAACCCATCGCGCAACACGCCGGCACCGCCGCGCAGCGAAAACCGCAGGGTCTGTCGAAATTCGCGCCAGAGCTCGCCCAGCGGACGTGCCGCACCCAGGCTGGCGCGCCAGGGGTTCTCTGGCAGCACGCCACGCCGCACCTGGCCGTCAAATACAGCGCCGGTAATAACGCCGATCACCAGCGACAGGAGAATAAAGAGCAGCGTCCAGCTCACCCCGATCAGGCCGAACAGAATCAGCGTCAGGGAGAAGGAATTCCAGGGCGAGGCCAGTAGAAACGCCATGACCTGTCCGGCGCTCGCGCCCCGCTCATACAGTTTCATCCCCACCGCCAGGATGCCGTGACTGCACAGGTCGAGGAAGACGCCCGCGAGCGTGGCACGCAACAATCCACCCAGACCCTGTTCGCGGCCGAGCATGGCCATCACCAGCTCCCGCGGCACCCGCGCGAGCATGCCCACAAACAGGATGCCGATCGCTATGCCCCACCACATGCGGTTGAACAGCTCGAATATGCCACCGGTGAACACGCCGAGCGCCGACGCGTGCGCGTGCGGCATAAACGCCCCCAGCGGATAGGCGATGGCCACAATGGCAAAACTCACCCAGAAAAAATAGTCGCGGCGCGCTGGTGTCTCGCAGCACGCGTCAGCCGCCGCAACCTCGTGCTGACAACCCGGCGCCGTTTGCTGGAGGTTGCTGCCTGCGGGCGCGCCATGCTCATGGCAGTCGGCGGGCTTCACGCGTCCTGCCTCGCGCTCGACAGGTCTTCCAGGATCGCGCACTCCGGACCCTCGTCGCCCTGGCAACGTTGCGCCAGTGATTCCAGCACCGATTGCATCGCGCGCAGTTGCTGTATGCGGTGTTGCAATTGCGCACTTTTTTCCAGCACCAGCTCGCGCGCATGACGACTCTGGCGCGCGCTGTCGCGCAACAGTCCAAGCAACTGCCGGCATTCCTTCAGATCGAAACCGACCTCGCGCGCCCGCGCCAGAAAGTGCAATTCCTCGACAGCGCTCGCGTCATAGCGGCGGTATCCATTGGCGCCGCGCACGGCAGGCGCGATCAGTTCAATGGCCTCGTAATAGCGGATGGTTTTGGCACTGAGCCCGCTGCGGCGGGCCGCTTCGGAGATATTCATGGGCACCTCTGCGTTTCTCACAGGCCCAATCTAAACCTTCCAGTTACTGGAAGGTCAAGCGACTCTTCGCCCGCTCTCCGGTCGCCCCGGAATGACCGCTGACGCGCCTGCTATTGCCGGATCATTCAGCCACCGGCCTGAGATGCTCCACGACCAGTTGCAGCGACTGACGCCCGCGGAACTCATTCACATCCAGCCGGAAGGCGACATCCACCTGCGAGACACCCGTATCCGGCCACTGCTCCAGGTCTATATTGAAAGCGATTGCATCCAGCGCCTCGTCGCAGCCACTGGGCTGCAGGGTGAGCTTCAGGTGCCGTTCGCCCACCAGACGCTGATTGAGCACCTGAAAGCGGCCGTCGAACACCGGTTCTGCGAAGTGTTGACCCCAGGGGCCGGCAAACCGCAGCGCCTGTGCCAGCTCGAGGTTAAAGTCTGCCGGGTTGAGCTCGCCATCGGACTCAACCACGGCCTGCAATTCGAGATCCCGCGCATGGCGTGCGACCTCCTCCGCAAACGCCCGCGAAAAGGCCGGGTAGGCATCGCGTTGCAGCGTCAGACCCGCGGCCATCGCATGCCCGCCAAAGCGGGTAATCAGGCCCGGGTGCCTCGCCGCCACAGCGTCCAGGACATCGCGTATGTGCAGGCCGGTGATGGACCGGGCTGAACCCTTGAGTTCGCCGTTGTCGCCATCGGCGAAGGCGATGGTGGGGCGGTGCAGCAGATCCTTGATGCGCGAAGCGAGAATGCCTATCACGCCCTGGTGCCAGCCGCTCTGGTAGAGGGTCATCGCCACCGGAGGCTCGTCTGCGTTCCCGACCTCCAGGCTTGCAAGTATTTGCATTGCTTCGGACTGCATACCGCGCTCGATCGCGCGGCGGTCCCGGTTGAGCTGATCCAGTTGCGCCGCCAGCGTCCATGCCCGCGCGGGGTCGGTAGTCAACAGACATTCGATGCCAATCGACATGTCTTCGAGGCGCCCGGCGGCGTTGATGCGCGGCCCCAGGGCAAAGCCCAGGTCAGACGCCACCAGCGAGTGGCGTTGTTTCCCAGCCACGTCCAGCAGCGCCTCCACGCCCGGCCGGCCCTGTCCCGCACGAATACGCCGCAATCCGGCTGCGACCAGTATGCGATTGTTGCGATCCAGCGGCACCACATCTGCCACGGTACCCAGGGCCACCAGATCCAGGCAGGTGGCCAGGCTCGGCTCGGCATTTACAGCGAAATGCCCGCGCGCGCGCAGTTCGGCACGCAGCGCCAGCATGACGTAGAAAATAACCCCCACGCCCGCGAGATGCTTGCTCGCAAAACTGCAGCCGAGTTGGTTGGGATTGACGATAAGGTCTGCCTGCGGGAGTTCCAAACCCGCCAGGTGATGGTCCGTGACCAGCGTGGCGATACCGGCATCGCGGGCTGCCGCAACCCCCTCCACGCTGGAAATACCATTGTCCACGGTGATGATCAGATCGGGCTCCCGGGTAACCGCCAGCGCCACGATCTCGGGCGTCAGCCCGTAGCCGTACTCAAACCGGTTGGGTACCAGGTAATCCACGCTGGTCGCGCCGAAATCGCGCAGCGTCGTTACCGCAAGCGCGGTACTGGTTGCGCCGTCGGCATCGAAATCGCCGATCACCAGGATACGCGCCTGCGCGGCGATGGCATCGGCCAGCATTCCCCCCGCTCGTGTCGCGTTCAGCAGGCTTTCGGGGGGCAACAGGGCATCCAGCCCCTGTGACAGCTCCTCAGGGGCCTGCACACCGCGGCTACTGTAGATTCGCGCCAGCAACGGGTGCAGATCGGGGCACTTCAGCAGAGCGGTAACGGGGACTTCGCGGCGGCGAACAACTTTCTGCACAGGGAGCCCGGGGCTCAGGCCCGGATATTTGACGCCATGAACGCCTGCACGGCTGCAAGTTCATTCGGCAGCACGGTGAATCGCTCCTCGCGCTCAAACAGGTCGCGCAAGTGCAGGGGAAGCTCCACCTCCTGCGTGAGGCCCGCCCGGCGGATAGCGTCGGGGAACTTGGCCGGATGCGCGGTCGCCAGGGTGATCACCGGCGTGTGGGCCGGGATACCGCTGTCCAGCGCCGCCTTGACGCCGATTGCGCTGTGCGGATCCAGCAGGTAGCCACATTCGCGCCAGCTGGCGGCGATCTGCGCGCAGGTCTCATCATCGTTCACACATTGACTGCTGAAGAGCGCGCGGGCGCGCTGCATGGCGCTGTCGCTCAAGCCGATATCGCCACTATCGAAACGCTGCATCAGATCGGCGATCGCGGTGCCGTCCCGATCATAAAGATCAAACAACAGACGCTCGAAATTGCTGGAGACGGTGATGTCCATGCTCGGCGACAGCGTGTGCGTGAGGGACTGGCGTCCGTAGCGGTTTTCCGTCATCACCCGGTGCAGCACATCGTTGCGATTGGTGGCAATGATCAGGCGCTCAACCGGCAAGCCCATCCGGGCGGCCAGGTAACCGGCGAAAATATCGCCAAAGTTTCCGGTGGGCACGGAGAACGCCACGCTGCGGTGCGGTGCGCCCAGTGCCACCGCCGCGTAAAAGTAATACACGATCTGCGCCATGATGCGCGCCCAGTTGATCGAGTTGACCGCCACCAGCGAGCGGTCTTGCGGCAGACTGCCACGCTGGTTGAAGCTCGCCTTGACCATCGCCTGGCAATCGTCAAAATTACCCTCTATCGCCAGGTTATGGATATTCTCTCCCGCCACCGTGGTCATCTGCCGACGCTGCACATCCGAGACGCGCTGGTGCGGGTGCAGGATAAAAATATCGATATTCTTGCAGTGCCGGCAACCCTCGATGGCGGCGGAACCGGTATCACCGGAGGTCGCGCCCATAATCACCACTTTTTCGTGGCGCCGTTCCAGCACATTATCCAGCAGGCGCCCCAGTAGCTGCAGCGCGAAATCCTTGAACGCCAGGGTAGGCCCATGAAACAGCTCCAGCACCCACTGGTTGGCGTCGATCTGCACCATCGGGGCGACGGCTCTGTGCCGAAATTCCGCATAGCTGGACTCGATAATCGCGCGCAGGTCTGCGGCGGGAATACAGCCATTCAGAAAGGGCGTGATGATGCGCTCGGCGAGCTGCGGGTAATCCATGCCCGCCATCGCGGCGATGTCATCGAAGCCAAAGCGCGGCAGCTCCCCGGGCACATACAAACCACCGTCCGAGGCCAGACCGGTGAGAAGAACATCTTCAAAATCCAGTGCCGGCGCCTTGCCTCGCGTACTGATGTATTTCACCGTGCTACCCCTGCGACTGCTGTCAGCCGTCCAGTGTTTCCACGCGAATACGCGTGATCTCGCCGCATATTGTAGCGAGGGCTTCGATCGCCTGCACCGCCGCGTCCACCCGCGACTGTGCCGCGCGGTTGGTCAGTACCACCACCGGCACGCGCGTCTGTCCCTCCAGCGGCGCCTTCTGGATCAGCGCCTCGATGCTGATGCCCTGATCGCTGAGCAGCGTCGCCACACGCGACAGCACGCCGGGCTTGTCCTCGGCCTCCATGCGCAGATACCAGGGCGTTTCCACCTGCTGCATGGGCACGATGGGCAGATCGCGCAGCGCACCGAGCGAATAACCCAGGGGCGCGACACGGTTACTCTGGCCGGCGTCGATATCCCGCGCAAGGTCAATCAGGTCGGCCACCACGCCAGAGGCGGTGGGGCTGCCCCCGGCGCCCGCGCCGTAATACAGGGTTGGCCCGACCGCATCTCCCATTACCAGAATCGCGTTCCTCACCCCGTCGACGTTTGCCAGCAGACGGCGTTCCGGTATCAGGGTGGGATGCACGCGCAGTTCCATGCCCAGCCCGGTTTGCCGCGCCACGCCCAGATGTTTGATGCGATAACCCAGCTCACCGGCGTAATCCACGTCCTGGGGCGAGATGCGGTCAATGCCCTCGGTATACACCGATTCCATGCGCAGCGGCGTGCCGAAGGCGATCGCAGCGAGAATTGCCAGCTTGTGCGCCGCGTCGATACCCTCCACATCGAAAGTGGGGTCTGCTTCGGCATAACCCAGCGCCTGTGCCTGTGCCAGTACCTCGCCGAACTCGCGACCCTTGTCGCGCATTTCCGTGAGGATGAAGTTGCCCGTGCCATTGATAATACCGGCCAGCCACTCAATGCGGTTTCCCGCCAGCCCTTCGCGCAGGGCCTTGATGATCGGAATGCCTCCGGCGACCGCCCCTTCGAAGCGCAGACACACGCCCTGCTCCACCGCCAGTTCGAACAGCTCATTGCCGTACTCGGCAATCAGTGCCTTATTGGCGGTGACCACGTGCTTGCCGGCCCTCAAGGCCGTTTCAGTGAGTTTGCGCGCGTCCGTGGTACCGCCGATGAGTTCCACCAGCACGTCGATATCGGGGTCGTTGGCCACTGCGAAGATATCGCGGCTCACCCGGATGCCCGTGGTATCGCAGAACAGGCTGTCACTGCGCGCCCCAACGTGCACGATTTCGATGGGCGCGCCCGCGCGCGCGCTGATGACCCCGGCATTGTCGCGCAACAGCTGGAATGTACCGGCACCCACGGTGCCCAGGCCACACAGACCCACCCTCACCGGCCGCACGTTCACTTCTTCACTCACTCCTGCACCCACTCCTGTGCTCGCTTTTGCTCTTGCACCCGTTCTTGCACTACATCGCAACGCCTGCACTGTGCCGGAGGCGACAGAATTACCCTCAGGCGAAGCCGTCGTGCTTGATCATACGCTTGATGTTGCGAATTGCCTGGCGCGTGCGGTGCTCGTTTTCGATCAGGCCGAAACGCACGTAATCCTCGCCGTACTCGCCAAAGCCAACACCCGGGGATACCGCCACCCTGGCTTCTATCAGCAGCTTTTTACTGAACTCAATCGATCCCATATGGCGGTAGTATTCGGGCACCCGGGCCCAGACGAACATGGTGGCCTTGGGTGGCGTTACGGGCCATCCCGCTGCATTCAGGCCGCTGCACAGTACATCGCGCCTTGAACGGTACATGGCGTTGATCTCTGCAACGCAGCTCTGATCACCTTCCAGCGCCGCGATTGCAGCGACCTGTACCGGTGTGAACATGCCGTAGTCCAGATAGGATTTCATGCGCGCCAGCGCACCCACCAGCGTTTGGTTGCCGCAGCAGAAGCCCACGCGCCAGCCCGGCATATTGTAGCTCTTGGACATGCTGAAGAATTCGACCGCCACGTCACGCGCGCCCTCCACCTGGAGAATTGAGGGCGCCACGTAGCCGTCGTAACACAGATCGGCATAGGCCAGATCCTGTATCACCCAGATGGAATGCTCCCGCGCAATGGCGATGACGCGCTCGTAGAAATCGAGCTCCACGCACTGCGCCGTGGGGTTTGAGGGGAAATTCAGCACCAGCATCTTGGGCCGCGGCCAGCTGTTGTGAATAGCCCGCTCCAGCTCGCTGAAAAACTCCTCCTCGTCGCCACCCATCGGCACGTGGCGGATATCGGCGCCGGAAATGACAAAACCGTAGGGGTGAATGGGATACGAGGGGTTCGGCACCAGCACCGCGTCGCCCGGACCGGTCGTTGCCAGCGCCAGATGCGCCAATCCTTCCTTTGAGCCGAGAGTGACGATGGCCTCGGTGGAGGGATCGAGCGTGACGTTATAGCGCCGCTGATACCAGTCGCAGATGGCCTTGCGCAAACGTGGAATGCCTTTCGACTGGGAATAGCGGTGTGTATCGCCGCGCTTCGCCGTTTCTATCAACTTGTCGACGATGTGCTGCGGCGTCGGCTGATCCGGGTTGCCCATGCCGAAATCGATGATGTCCTCGCCAGCGGCGCGGGCCCGCTGCTTGAGATCGCCGATGATGTTGAACACGTAGGGCGGCAGCCGCTCGATACGCCTGAATTGATCGTCCACGATTAACCGTTCCGAAGGGCGCCCGGAATGCTGCGCCGCTGTCCAAAAAAGGGGGCAAACAGTACTGAGTCAGCCCCTTAGTGTCAACGAGATGCGGGCCTGCGGGGCATTATTGAAGCTAAAGACAGCCGGCCTATTTCACGCCGAGCGTGGCTGCCAACTGGTCTGCCGGCTGGTATCCGGGAATCAGCTTACCGCTCTCGGTGACCATCGCCGGTGTGCCGCGCACACCCGCGAGCTGTCCCAGCTCAAACTGTGCCGCAATGGGATTATCCGTGCACACCTTCTCGGGCACCGACTCCTTGGCCTTGAGCCGGGTCAGCACATCCTGCCGGTCATCGGCACACCAGGCGGTAGCCAGTTTGCGGTATCCGTCTGAATCCAGCCCGGCGCGGGGGTACGCCAGGTAGCGCACCTCTATACCCATCTTGTTCAGCGCAGGTACTTCCTGGTGCAGCTTCTGGCAGTAAAAACAGGTGACATCGGTGAATATGGTGACATGCGCCTTCGTTTCGCCCTTGGGCGAGAAAATGATCATGTCTTTCTTCGCGACGCTCTCCAGCATCTTCAGGCGGTCACTGTCGCGGCGCTCCTCGGTGAGATTCACAAAACCGTCGGCCCTCACCTCATGCAGGTCACCGACGATGAAGTATCGTCCCTCGGCGGTGGCGTATACCACCGGACCGTTGGCAAACTGCACAGTGAACAGGCCGGGCACCTCGCTGGCTTCCACGCTCTCAACTTCGAGCCCCATGGCAGGCTGCGCCAGTGCCGCGCGGAGTTTCTCCACCTGTGCCTCGTCAACGGCGGGAGCGGCATGCGCCGTCATGACCGCGCATACAGCAACCAGCAGCAGCGCCTGCAGTCTTGTAAATATCATGGATTGTCCTCTCATTGGTTCGGCGAACGTAGATTGCGGCGTGTGCGCATCAGGCCGTTCTTCGCCTCGGGTACATCGGTTGGAGCACCACTGGCGGGCTAAGTTCCTCATCCACGGGGATGATGCTCCGCATGTATTTCCTGCATGCGCTGTCTGGCAACATGCGTATAGATTTGTGTTGTCGTGAGATCGCTATGTCCCAACAGCATTTGTACAACCCGCAAGTCGGCGCCATGATTCAACAAATGGGTCGCAAATGCGTGTCGCAGGGTATGCGGAGAAAGCTCCTGTGCTATCCCCGCGCGCCGGGCGTAGAGTTTAATACGATACCAGAAGGTCTGGCGAGTCATTTGGGTCCCGCGGCGGCTTGGAAACACCACCTCTGAGGGCAGCCCGCCGAGCAGTTCCGCTCGCGGCCCGGCCAGAAAGCGGGACAACCAGTGCATCGCTTCCTCGCCCATTGGTACCAGCCGTTCCTTGTCACCTTTGCCAAATACTCGAACAACTCCCTGATTCAGGCTTATCTGCGACACCTGAAGCGTGGTCAATTCGCTCACGCGCAAACCGCAGGCGTAGAGCAATTCCAGCATGCTGCGATCGCGAAACTCGAGAGGGGACTGCAGCTGAGGTGCCTGCAGCAAACGGTCGACATCCCGCTCGGAGAGCGACTTCGGCAACGGCCTGCCCGGCTTCGGGCTGTCCACATTCAAGGTTGGATCACTCGCGATGCGACCCTCACGCAACAGAAAGCGGAAAAAACCGCGGACGCAGGAGAGAAAGCGCGCGCTGGACCGCGGCGACTGGCCCTGTCTGAGGCGCGCGCCCAGGTACTGTTGGAGCTGCCCGCGACTGGCGTCAGTGATCTCGCAGCCGGCGCTCTGCAGCAGCCACTCATGGAACTGGCACAGATCACGTCGATAGGCAGCGAGCGTGTTGTCGCTCAGACCTTTTTCCATCCACAGGGCATCGACATAGCGTTCGATGTCTGCAGGTACTGCCAGGGGGGCACGCATGCAACTACCCTAGCACGAAGCATCCGTGCGCTCATCATTCGAGCGCTCGCGTTTCACAGCCCGGGACACAAAAAAGGGCGGCCCACGGGCCGCCCTTCTGAACTGCGGGTGCTTCCCGCGGCCTTACAGCTTTTCCTTGATCCGCGCTGCGCGTCCCGCGCGCTCGCGCAGATAGTAGAGTTTCGCCTGGCGCACGTCGCCGCGACGCTTCACGCTGATGCTGTCTACCATCGGGCTGTAGGTCTGGAAGGTGCGTTCCACGCCCACGCCGTGAGAGATCTTGCGCACCGTAAAGGCGGAGTTGAGGCCGCGATTGCGCTTGCCAATGCAGACCCCTTCAAAGGCCTGCAGACGCTCCCGAGCACCTTCCTTTACTTTCACCTGAACGACCACGGTATCACCGGGGCCGAACTCGGGGATGTCTTTCGTCATCTGCTCGGCTTCAATCTGCGAAATGATCTTGTTGGTGCTCATGGCGCACTCCTTTCGTGTTGTGTGCGCGGCTTCACAGCTGGCACTTCGTTTCTGTGTCGCGATCGCGGAGATACTCCGCCAAAAGCGCGTCTTCCTCATTTGTCAGCGTTCTGCCCTCAAGTAGATCGGGCCGACGCTCCAGTGTCCTTCCCAGCGCCTGTTTCAGACGCCAGCGACGAATCTCCGAGTGATTTCCGCTTAGCAGCACCTGCGGAACCCGCCTGCCCTGCCATTCCTCGGGGCGCGTGTAGTGCGGGCAATCCAGCAACCCGTCTGCGAAGGAGTCCTGCCCTGCAGACTGGGCGTGCCCGAGCACTCCCTCCAACTGGCGCGCTACGGCATCCACTACCACCATTGCAGCTAGTTCTCCGCCGCTGAGTACGTAATCCCCGATGGACAATTCTTCATCCATTTCGGCCTCAACGAGTCGTTCGTCTATACCCTCATAACGACCGGCGACGAGAATCATACTCTCAAGCCGCGATAATGCCAGCACCCGCTCATGCGTGAGGGTACTCCCCTGCGGGGACAGCGCTATTACCCGGGCGCCTTTGCCCACTGCCATACGGGCCGCGCCGATGGCCTGTCTCAGCGGGTCGATTTTCATCAACATGCCCGGCCCGCCGCCGTAGGGCCTGTCATCCACCGTGCGATGCGTATCGCTGGCAAACTCGCGCGGGTTGAGATGATGCAATGCAACCACGCCCTGCTGTATCGCCCTGCCGGTGACCCCGTGCTCTTCCACCGCGGCAAACATCTCCGGGAACAGGCTGATTAGTGCAATTTGCATCGCGTCGCCTCCCCGGGGACCCGGCCCTCAAAACTCGTCGAGAAACCAGTTAATGTCTATTCGACCCTCGGCCAGGTCAACCGCTGCCACTGTGTCGCCCGGCAGATAGGGTATAAGCCTGGTGTGCTGGTCGATACTTCCTGCCGTGGGCTTCACTGCCAGCACATCGTTGGCGCCGGTATCGATCAGGTAGTCGATCACGCCCAACAGCACCCGCTCGCTCGCCTCGTCTTCACGGCACCAAACCTGCAAACCTTCCAGGTCGCGCCAGTAATAATCGCCCTCTTCCAACGGCGGTAAAACCGCCCGCGGCACTTCCACCGTCAACCCCCGGTAGGATTCCGCCGTGGCGCGATCGTCTACGCCGGCGATGTGTGCCACCAGGCTCTTGCCCTGCATGCGGCCTGCGTCAATCGCGAGCGGCTCGCGGCTGCCATTGCGCCTGATACACCATTGACCCAGGGCTAAAAAATTCTCGGGGGGAGCTGTGTACGAATGGATCCGCACCCAGCCGCGTACGCCGTAACAACCAGTGATGCGACCCGCCGCCAGCAGTTCCTCATTCATGACCCGAACGCAGCGCTGGCAAAACGGCGGCCTCAGGCCGCCTTGGAGGCTTCCTTGACCAGGCTGGCAACGCGCTCCGAGAGCTGTGCTCCCTGACCCTGCCAATAATTGATGCGATCTGCGTCGACCCGCAGGCGCTCCTCCTGGCCGCGCGCGCCGGGGTTAAAAAAGCCCACGCGCTCAATAAACCGTCCGTTGCGCGCATTGCGGCTGTCGGTCACGGTGAGGTGATAGAATGGGCGCTTTTTTGCACCACCACGAGCAAGTCGTATTGTTACCATGTTCGGCGATTTCCCGGTAAATAATGGCGAACTGGCATGATTTGACAGTTGCGCCTACAGCGATCAGCAGCTCTGGGGCCACAAAGGTGGCGTATCATACGGAAAACTGCCGGCAGATTAAAGCCCGCCGCCGAGTTTTTTCCGAGGGAAAACGGGAGCTTGGCCTGTGACGCCAACGCACCCAAACAGGCGGATTAAGGGTGGCTACAAGCGGAAGTCGCCCGGACCACCGGGGCCGCCCATACCGCCGGCGCCACCCGAGCCGCCCTGACCCATCATGCCGCCGAGGCCGCGCATCATTTTCTGCATGCCGCCGCCTTTCATCTTCTTCATCATCTTCTGCATCTGCTTGTGCTGTTTGAGCAGACGATTGAGATCCTGCACCTGCGTGCCCGAGCCCCGGGTGATGCGTCGCTTGCGCGAGCCCTGAATCGTCTCCGGGCGACGCCGCTCATCCACCGTCATCGAGTTGATCATCGCCTCCATGCGCGCAAACATCTTTACATCCATATTCTGCTGCGCCATCTGGGCGACATTGCCCATACCCGGCAGTTTATCGAGCATTCCGGTGATACCGCCCATGTTGTTCATTTGCTGCAACTGGTCGCGAAAATCCTCGAGATCGAACCTCTGGCCCTTCTTGACCTTGCGCGCGAGCCTGGCGGCCTTGTCTTTGTCGACCTTCTGCTCAGCCTCCTCGATGAGCGAGAGTACATCGCCCATGCCGAGAATACGCGATGCCAGGCGGTCGGGGTGAAAGGGGTCAAGCGCGCCGGTTTTTTCGCCTACCCCGAGGAATTTGATCGGCTTGCCGGTCACGGCCCGCACCGATAGCGCCGCGCCACCGCGCGTGTCGGCGTCCACCTTGGTTAACACGACGCCGGTCAATGGCAGGGCTTCGCCAAAAGCCTTCGCGGTGTTGGCGGCATCCTGACCGGTCATGGCGTCGACCACGAACAGGGTCTCCGCCGGTTTGACCGCCGCATGCACCGCCTGGATTTCTTCCATCATCGCTGCATCAATGGCGAGCCGGCCCGCGGTATCCACAATCAACACGTCACTGAACTGAATCCGGGCGTGCTCCAGCGCGGACCGGGCGATGTCGACCGGCTTCTGTCCGGCGTCGCTGGGAAAGAAGCCTGCGCCTACCTCACCTGCCAGTGTTTGCAGCTGTTCGATGGCAGCCGGGCGATAGACATCGGCACTGACGACCATTACTTTCTTGCGGTCGCGTTCGATCAGCAGTTTGGCGAGCTTCGCAACCGTGGTGGTCTTGCCTGCGCCCTGCAGTCCCGCCATCAGGATTACCGCCGGCGGGGTGACCGCCAGATGGAGCCCCTCGTTGGCGGTACCCATGGTGATCTCGAGTTCCGACTGCACGATTTTCAGGAAGGCCTGCCCCGGACTGAGGCTCTTCATCACCTCCTGCCCGAGCGCCCGCTGCTTCACGGATTCGACAAAATCCTTGACCACCGGCAGCGCGACGTCGGCCTCAAGCAGGGCCATGCGCACCTCGCGAAGGGTGTCCTGGATGTTGTCTTCGGTGAGCCGCGCCTTGCCTGAAATGCTGCGCAGCGTGCCTGAAAGTCGATCGCTTAAACTCTGAAACATTACACTTACTCTCTGTCGCGCGAGGGCAAGCCCGCCGCGCTATTGATTCTGCACTGACAAGCCGGTACAAAGGGCGCAGTATACGTCACCCCGGCCCCAGTCCCAAACTGATGCACGTCTCCCTCATCGCCCCGCTCTGCGCACTGTTATACCTGGCAGCGACCGGGCTGCATCTATTGCATGCATCCGAACGCGAGCAACGCCTCGGGCGCGGCGTACTGGTGCTGGCACTGCTCGCCTTGACGCTGCACGGCGCGATCGCGTGGATCACGGTAGTGGGGCCGGGCGGCATACATCTCGGGTTTTTCAAGATATCCGCACTCATGTTCCTGGTCATCAACGTGGCCTGCATCTCTTCGCTAATCCGCCGGCCCCTGCAGAACCTGCTGGTAGCGCTGTTTCCATTGTCGGCGCTGTCGGTGCTGGTTTCCACGTTTGCGCCTGACACCGCAGCGGTGGAGACGCACCTTGGGGGCGGCATG
>TARA_R110000823_G_scaffold81169_4_pt1 | contig 26690 bp, 32 predicted proteins | sample TARA_R110000823 | Tara Oceans TARA_R110000823 (sample SAMEA4397722) | marine metagenome | biome: Polar Biome; feature: [DCM] deep chlorophyll maximum layer (ENVO:01000326); material: water (ENVO:00002006), including particulate matter (ENVO:01000060) such as... | depth 20 m | reverse complement strand
AAACAATGATAATTGTGAATGGGTAAATAAGAATAATTTAAGGAGAGAAATAAAATGAGTAAAAAAGATAGAATAAAAATATTAGAAGATAGAATAAGAATACTAGAGACTGATGGTGCAGATTCTAAATAAAATTAGGAGGAATAAATTTGTTTCCAATGGATGACCATATGAACACTTCATATTCACATTCTCGAAGAAAGAAACTTAGTAAATTAAATGTTGTTAGATTTGCAATTGCTAAATATCAACATAATGATTTTTCATCTCAAGATTTGGCTTTTTTCATTAGGCACGATTTGGATAAATATTCTTCTGAGATGAGTGAGATTTGTGGCCGGTCTTCATCGACTCGAAAGGGCTGGTCAGACCAATACAAAATAGGAGCATGTTTGCATACTTTATTCCGCCAAGGAATAGTGAGTAAAACCGAAAGTAGGCTGGGTCATATTTGGCATAAAACACAAAAGGCACTTCGAGAAATATAACTGTTGATTTAGTTTAAGTCCGAGAAGTTTTTCAACCATGACTTTGGGGTGTTTACAATATGACTTGTGACCCATTTAGCCATGATTGGATTTTACATGAAATTTCAGCACTTAAGGAAGAATACCATGTTGTTGATAATTATATTATTTTGAGATGCAAAAAATGTTTAGCGAAAGTGCAGGGAATGATAGAGCCATAGTTGTTGACGCCAACACCTTGAAAATCTGGATTTTGAGAAAACTCGAGGAATTCTACATTAATGAATAATTCAATTAACCACAACTTTCACTAATGCTCCCGATGGAAACTATTTGTTTCATAATAATCCCAAGACAAAATGATATGGAAACAGTTTGGCAGATAGTCCGAGATGATTTGTATAGCAGAAGGGAAATCCTAAGATTATCGAGCAGATTGGGTCAAGGATTATCTAATTTTTATACTCTATTAGAATTAATGGGAAAGCAGATTGAAATAGCCCAATGTAATGTTGTAAATGCAGATGCTTCACCAGTAGATTGGTTAGTAGAATATGACCAATATGAAACTGCAAATGCGTTAAGAGTGATAACTATTTAACGGTGGGAATTTTTACAAATAATTAGGGCAGACGTTATTCTCCTTATCATCGGGTGGATAGGTAGTCTGTCTTGCGTTCTTCTTGGTTGTTTTGCGCCATATTATATGCCTATCCATCCACCTAATTACTTCATAACGGTGGGCAACTTAGATTGGGTATATGACAAGAGAGTGGATTATGGATGCTACGTTGACTCCACATGCGTTAGGACTGAAAATACAATCAATATTAATGGTCAATCCTAACATTGAATTCACAATCAAAAGATTGGGGGAATTTATTTTTGTTGAAGCAAAAAAATAGAATAAAAATAGACCATCTTCTCCAAATTAGAGAAGTCTATCAAGTTCTTAGATTTGAGAGAAAAGAAATTTTCGGTGGGCTTCCATATAATCCCAGTTGGATTAGATTTAGGTATCTAAGAAAAGGAACTGTCAGAACTTTAGGCTTGACTGAATTCGAGACAACAACCATCGCTTTGCATTCTGATATTTTTGACTATTCAAATCCACTTGTTTTGAAAGGACTTTTACATCACGAACTTTTACATTTGGTTCTTGGTTTTGGTGTTGGCCACAACAGGTTGTTCAAACGAATCGAAGAGGATTGGGAAGAATATTCTGAATACTTTCGAGAACGAGGAAAATTTGTTAGAGCGATTGAAGATAATGCAAGAAAAAATGGAAAAATGTTCAGATATGAATGTCCAAATTGTAGAAGAGTTCTTTTGAGAACAAGAAGGATGAAAAAAGAATCTGCTTGTTCAATATGTTGCAATAAATTGAATTCCGGTGTGTGGATAGATTCTTATGTTTTAGTAAACATTGATAACGGTGGGGAAAGTCTCGATTAGTTACATGGCTGGGAAAGCGGAAATCAAAAAAGAGACGAAAAATAGAATAATTGAATTATTCAAATCGGAAAATTGTGAAATAGAAGAACGTAGAACTGGTTCAATAACATATCATGCGATTTCAATTGCTGGAAGTGACCAAAGAATAGCGGCCATATATGGCTCGCTTGGCGGAGCCGCCAGCCTGTGGATTAAGAAGGATGCATGGGAAATTGTAGCACCTACTTTAGATAAAAATTCAGTTCGAGTTGAGGATGTAGATTTATTCAGAAGAGGATTTCAATGGGCAGTTCATTTCGATGGTCGAGATGATGTATCATTAGAGCCAGTTGTGATGGCTACTGTCGAGGCTGGAAGAGTTCGTTGGAATAGAGCATTAACGCGTAGAGCAAATGACTCCCGTAGAGCACAAGTTAGAGCAGAAAAGAAAGCCGAGATGGATGCCAAGAGGAATGATGCTTGGGAAAACATTGAGAGTCAGTAAACTATTGATAAACATAGTATTGATAAGCAAAGCCCTCCCTCGTATAGATTATCCGTACAGGAGGAATGACCAACAATGGGAAAAACAAATGGAAATACAGTAATTATAGCCCAACTAGAAGACGCCCTAGAGAATAAAAGAGTTGACCAGCGTTCAATCGACTTTGCAACTTCTCTAGTAAACCAATACAAGAGGAAGGGAAGGCTTTCTGAAAATCAAATTTCATGGGCAATCAAACTTGCTAAAGTTCCCGAATCACGAACTGACAATCCTCTCATTAACGATTTAAGAAAATATGTCGAAAATTTACCGGATAAAAGCAAAGGTTTTGCTAATTCAATGCTCAAGCAATATGACAACAAAGGTAAACTATCTTGGAAACAAATGAATTGGGTTCAAAAATTAACTGATGAAGCCAAATTAGCCGGTGGGGTTCCAACTGGATTAGAAACATTTTCTGACTATGATGCAGTAGTTGCATTATTTACTGAATCCGGTAAGAAATTACAAGTTCCAACTATCACTTTAATGGTCAATGAATTCACTGGATTACATGACAAAACTCCATACTGGAGTCCATATCAAAAAGATTTAATCATCCGTGGTGCAAGAAAGTCTCAAGAAGATGATAATCTTCTATATGTTGCTTGTGTTGAAACAAGTCATCAAAAATTTGACATTTATGGTAAACCAGTTACAAAATCCAAGACTCAGCAAAAAGAAAATTCATATCAATGGCTTGGCACAATCGATAAAACTACTAAGATTTGGACGCCTACTAGGAAAGTATTCGATGACTTGAATACAGACATATTGGCTACCATGGAAATGTTCCGTCTTGACCCAACAGATACTATCATCCGTAGAGGGAAATCCAGTGGCCGTTGTTGCTTCTGTAACAAACACTTGAATGATGAGAAATCTACTGCTCATGGATATGGCCCAACTTGTGCTAGAAACTATGGTCTAAAATATTCCAAAAAATCTGCTGATGAAATCATGAAACAAATCACCAGTGCAGTTTCAAGAAAAGTTTTCCAACTCCGCGATGGAGTTTGGGCAGTTGTTGACATCGACAGTGGAGAAGTCCTTGGAGAATACAACGACTACGATTCTGCTCAATCAGCATGTGATGAAGGTCTTGATGAAGTTAAATTCGTGGAAGTGACTGCATGAATATATTTGCAGTTTCCCACGATGTCACAGAATGCGCTGAGGCTCTATGTGACAAGCATCTGAATAAGATGATAGTCGAGACATGTCAGATGCTTGTAACGGGCCTTAGAGTTGCAGGATTTGATGAAACTAAATTACCAGTTACAAAGGCTGGAACTTACTGGAAAGCAACTCATCAAAATCATCCATGTAACATTTGGATGAGAGTAAGTTCTGCTAACTGGATTTGGGCATTTGATTATCTCCAAGAATTACTAACAGAATATTCTTTTAGATATTGTAAACAACATTCATGTCAAGAATCAGTTTTATACCATCTTTGGGATTTAACTTTCAAACATGAAAATTCAAGATATGCAGATTTGCAAATAGAACAATGGGTTGAGAAAAATTTACCCAATCTTGGTTTGACTGATTTCCCTCAATGTATGCCCGATGAATTCAAGGTCGATGGTGACTCTCAGAAAGCATACAGAAACTACTACAACGGCGACAGGATAAGCGCATTTGCTAAGTGGACTAACACTGACCCACCAGCATGGTTTACAGGAGCAATGATTGTATGAAATCTGACGGAACTAAAAACCATGTGGATTATATGTATCCAAAGCAGATGGAAGAGTGGCTTGATTATGCATTTGAAAATCAACCAAAGCCATCATCAAATTCGAGAAGTTCAAGATATATCACATACGATAAATCAATCCATAGAATGTATTGTACTTGGAGAGAAATGATTCGAGAAAGAGATTACAGATGTTATGTTTTATACACAGATGCAAGATTTGAATTTATTAATTTATTAGATTACATCAAAATATCTCTGCATATAGATTTACAATCACAAGATGAAGAAATGAATGAAGAAATAAAACAACAAATATTTGATAATAAGGAGGAACAATAAATGACAACAAAACTTAGAAATGAAAACGATATATGCAATTGCCAACCATATGATTTGGATATTACTGAATGGGTGTTTTCATCAAAGAAAGGTGGTGGATGGTTTTGTATGAAATGTTGCACTAATATGGGATGGTGGAGAGATGGTATAGGAGAAGAAGATTGGAGGCAGGAAGCATCTATTGTGAGCGATGTAAACCCAATCCCAAAACCCACTAAGAAAAATATATTTCAGAAACTTGGAGGGTTGCTAAAATGAGTTTAGAAATATTATTGGGTTTTGCAATTTCAAGTGTAATAATTATTCCATATGAACCAGTTGCATTTTTTATCCTCAGAAAACTTTGGAAAATGTATAGGAGTGGTTGTTGATGTCGATACCTAGAAGAATCAAATGTAGGATTTGCAAAAATAAATTTCCAAACCAAGTTAAGCAATCAAAAATAGTAATGGTGACTTGTTCCACTTGTAGGTCAAGAATGGGACTAATTAGCAAGGGTAAGAAGTCCACAAGGGTGAAAACCTAAATTTTATCATTTCCGCTTGAATAGAGGCCCATTCTGAGGACTCTTTCATCTCGGAGGTCAAATCGTACCATCGGGGTCTCAAAACGCTCAGAATCGATTTCTATTGATATCTGTATAATTACTATTATTTATCCCCAAATGTTTTCATTTGAGGTAATCCCGCTTCTTGCATAAATCCAACTGCAATTCTTGCATATAGCAAAGCATGGAAAGCGTGGTCATCTCCATCTCTTCCATATTTAGTATTGGATTGGCTGGCAGTGGGATTTGTATTCATTTCATCTTTCTCAGCAGATGAATTCAAAGCAGACCATTCATGTAAAACCCATTCCATTTCTGTTGTCTTGTATGGAAGTGAAATCTCTTGTCTTTTGATTGCATCAATTGTCTGTTCAACATAAGTTGTCCTATCGACCACAACCATGTAAATCATATTCCTATTATTATCTCTTCTCTTATATTGAAATGGAGTCATTGGCCGAGATGAATAATAGCAGGATTTTATTCTCTCTCCGAATTCTTTTTGCAGTTCTTTTACTTGTCTTGCACCATATCCAATATCACAAACAACTTGTGTAGAATTATATCTTAAAATTAAATCTTTTAATCTCTCAACTTCATCACTTGAATCATCTGCTCGACTATCCAATTTTAGACAATTAACAATATCTCCATTTGGTTTCATTATCACAACTGTTGTTTGATTTCCCCAATCAACTCCCATAACAGTTTCTTCGGGAATTTGAACTCCACTAATAATTCCTCTGTTGGCGTCGATAGTACCCAATGCTTCATCAAAAGAAATTGGCTTCATGGCTCCAGCGAAAAACTCTCCAAGAACTTCATTTGCAAATCTTCTTGGAGTGTATGTTATTTTCTTTTGAGCAATATCTTTGTCGGTAATCTCGGGATGCATTTTCTGACCAATATGATATCCAATTATATTTGCTTCTGTTGTCCCATGAACCCAGTGTTCTCCATCCCATTCTCCCTTGGTGGATTTCTCCCATAGTTTCCAAAATTCAGAACCTTGTTCCCTAGCAGTTCCACTAATCAAAACCCACTTGTATTCTGAGAGTGCCAGCATCTCTGTCAACATCGGTAAAACATCCCCTCCCGAATCTTGATATTCATCAATACAAACCATATCTCCCTCGATTCCTAAAAGTCCATGAGCATCTCCCCAGTTTGAATATGCATAGAAGTGATTGAGGCTATCGACGCCAACAGAGAAAGTTTGATGACTCACACTTGTTTTTTTTCTTGCTTTCAATAAACATCCTCGGTTGACAGAAGACATCAATGCTCCATTCAATCTCTCATCCACAAATCTAGTTACTTGTGGTTGTCGTGGGGCAGTGTAAACTGCATTGAAGTAAGGTATGTTCAGAAGCCCGTAAAGTAGTAGATTGCATATGGTCTCAGTCTTCTCTACTTTCCTGCTACATTTCAGAACAACCATCTTTGTTGTTTTTGATTTTTTAGTTGGATTAAATTGTCGATATATCTCAATCAGATATGGTCGCTCTGCAAGGCTGAATGGCTTGCCATCTATTGTTCGGAAGTATTGAGACCATCTATCGGGATAGAGGGCTATTTCCCTTGCTTGTGCTTGAGATAAACGCCCTTCAATGCTATCGCTCATATTGTATTATCAGAAACCCATGGTGTTTGAAATTTCCCTTGAATTTGAAAATAAAAAAAGGGGCCGATTTCTCGGCCCCGACTTGTTGAGTTCAACAACTAACTTTGAACTATTTGTTTTGCGGCTTTGCGGATATTATTTTTACAATTTCCACAAGTAACTTTTGTGATTGACATTGTTGCTCTGCCATTTTCCTCAGAAGCATTTCCTCCAGTATTACAGGATAGACTTGTGATAGCATATCCAGTGGCTACACCATCGGGACATTTTGCAGAATCGGCCTTTTGCATTTTACCAACTCCAAAGTGAACGACATCATAACTGTCAGTTTTTCCAAATCTATCAGACAAGATAAAATCACTCATAAGATTAGGATGAAGATGACTGTGTTTTCTGTCTTGATTAGTGATGTATCTAACTAAGATATTGTGCCTTTCACTTGCATCCATTCTGATAGCAATGATAGAACCTTCTCGGCATATTTTTCCTTCTGCATTTTTTTCATAATTGTTACTCATTTTATTCATCTCCATTTTCTAAATTAATTACTCGATTTTGTGTACTTGTTTATTGCAGAAATTAAGAACTCTTTTCTCACCAGTTTCATTCCTTTCTCCAACTGATTTATTGTGCTTATATCCAACTGAGATATTTACTAATTCTGTTGTTTTGGAAAGTTCATACCAATTATCCCCCATGTAACCAATTGAGTTAGTCAAAAGTGATTTTGGGCATTTTGTTCCATTAGGATAAACTGCATACATTTGGACACCAAATCCGATAAGTTCCTCTCTAGTTGCAATAAGTTTTAGGATTTCCAATACTTCATCGTAAGAAGTTAAAGTTCCAATATTATAAGATAAAACGAAAGTATCATTGATATTTTTCATAAATGAACTGTTTATTGTTTCTGAATGAGGGAACCATTCCGGTACTAATTTGAGTTTGCTATCATCAGCCCATTGGCTGGTGATTTCTATTTTTGCGTATAATGCTTCTTGCAACATAAGGTGAGCCACTGGGCTTACCCTTATCAATACTTCCATTTCACAATAAAATCAATAATAGTGTAAATTTTACATAAAAAATTTTTAGGCCAGCAATCGTGGTTGTTGGTGTCGACAATTTAAAAATAAAAAAAGGAGAGTCGATTTCTCGACTCTCCGGTTATGTATATCTGTCTCCTATTTTATGCTGATTCTCCTTGAGATTCTAACAATCCTGCGTAGTGTTCCAGTATTTCAATAATATTATTGGTGTCAGCAATTAGAGTTACATAATCTGTAAATGTAAAAAGACCATCATCAATATTGTGATTGTCTTCAGTATCAGTAAATTCACTGACCATTTGTTTCATTATTTTGGCATATACTATCATTCTTTTTTTATCCATTTTATTCATCTCCTTTTTAATATCCTTTTTTACTGTATGAAGCATAAGCACACCATGCTCCATCTTCCATCAAAACTGCTCTTGCAAAGTGTCCATCATTTCTCCAATAATATGCTTCATTTGATGCTTGCATTTTACCATTTTTATTTGGTTGAAATTGTTTCTTCATTCCATAAACAATTCCATTAAATTCTAAATCTTTACAGAATTGGATTCCATTTTCATAATAATATGTATCTTTCATTTTATTCATCTCCGCAATTTTTTGTGCAAATGCACGTTGGTACATCTCTATTTGTTGGTGTAAATCTCAAGTCGCAATTCCAATATTCGTATTTCATTTCATTCATCTCCTTTTTTAAAATATTATTCCAGTTATTGTTGGCATAATCCAAGTTATAGAGTGCATTATTGCACATTGGATTTGTCCGTTTCTGAAAGCGAATGCTCTAACTTCCAAATCCCAAATTGAGACGATTGCATTAATGATAAAGTTTCGGTTGTAGTAGGTCTTCATGTTACTTGGGTGGAAGAGTACCTATATCAATGCTTTCCAAATATCAATGGAAATTAAAGGTTTACTCCCAGTTTCTACCATTTCAGCCTGTTTTCATCAACAAGCACATAAACCACAACTCAACACCAGTGAAAATAGGAATCACTATGGATATATATGGAGTAGAATTAGAAGTTCTTATTGCGGCAGGTGTTGCTATTTCTGCACTGGTAGTTTGGGCTTTAAGAAAATATAAATCGATGATGTTAGATGGTAAGATTACACTTGATGAAATTTTATCCTCAATAGATGAAGCAGAAAAACTAATTGGAGATGTTGAAGAAGCAGTTGAAGATGTCCAAGAAGCCCTAGAAACAGAGGGCGAGGCTAATGAGTGATTCAGATGTCACCCAACAAGCAATCTTTGATTTGATTGCTCAGACTCGTAAAGAATTGAGTATTTTGAGAGATAATCATTTGGCTCATATTTCAGCAGATTTATCATCAGTGAAAGTGGAACTGGCTATGATATCATCTCGATTGGAACAAGTTGAAGAATTCCATACTGAAATTGAATCATGGATTAGGGATTATACAAAGAAGGCATTAACCGTGGTTTTATCTGTTGCTTTTGGTTCTCTTGGAATAGTAAATATGATGTGATATTATGGAACAAGAGGAAGAAGAAAATATCATTATTGAATTGAATTCTCGATTCAAAGAAATGAGAACTTTGATGATTACAATTGCTTCTATTTTGGCTATCCTAATGCCAGTTGTAAATCAGATGGGGATTGTAAATTTTGGAGTTGATATTTTAGTTGGTGAACTTGAAGATGATAATCCATTTGAAGTATGTCCCGAAGATTGGAGAGTTATTGATTCATCTTATGTAATTGAATCTGAAATTATATTAGGATTTAGAGTTACAGATTTATCATTATGTGGAATTTCTCACGATGTTATATTGAGTATGAAAGTGAATTCATTAACCAATTCATCAGATGTTGGAAATGAGATATATTATGATACTTTGAGAAACACCAAAGCATGGAGTTTTGACCCTTACATTGTTGAAGATGGAAATTGGTATTTTTTAATATCAATGTATAGTAATACAACCGAAAAAGAATTAGTAAGTTCCACTAGAATTTTCACAGTTGAAACATCACAAGAAGAAAGAAAAATTTATGGTTGTATTGACTCAGATGCAATGAATTACAATGAAGATGCAACGGATAGTGATGGGACTTGTGAATATCCCGAAGTTGTAGAAGATAATTGTACCGCCAACATCTATGATGTGTTTGTTTATTGGTCAGATAACAATACTTCAATATATTCAGATTTTGATATTGATTACACTTGTGAAGCATATGGAAATGTAACCATGGAATTAGAAATCCGTACATTGGATAATCAGACAGTGTTGTTGACATCAACACTTCAATATGATACTTATTATTATGATGTTGATTATCAAAACATAGACTTCTATAATGTCACACTTGAATATTCAGATTATCTAGCACATTTTAAATTGAAAACAGAGGACATATACACAGATGAAATCATGGTGGATTTACTCCGTGAGTAGAATTGAAAAAATAATTAATTGGATTATGTTTAAAATTGGAATTTATATTAAATAATTAAGGATTTTTAACATGGTTATTTATCATTATCTTAGTGCTCGCTTTGTTTCTTTATTGATTATATATCTCCCATATGTTGCAACTCATTTGGTTATTTTCTATTATTATAAAGTACAGATATCAATCATTTCAAAAATGAACAATCGGTATTGTGAAGAACCATGAATTCCGGTTAGGGAATATGGCGGAGCGTAAGCCCAATTTTTTCTCCCGAATTTTCAACCGTACTCCATCTGATTCTGATAGGGCAAGACTTAACGAATTAATAAATCCAAAAAGAGGCCCAATGACATGGGACACAAAGGCTTTAGCATCACTCTCACAGATTGGAGAAGAGGAACCAAATTCTCGCCCACGAACAGAGGGAGCAGATACATTAATTGATTATCATTTATTGAGACAAGTTGCCAATAAATCCGAAGTAGTAAATGCAATTATCAGAAGATGTGTTGATGACACACTTTCCAATGGATATGAATTTGTTTTGAACGATGGAGTTGAGGTTGGAAGTGAGAAAGAATTAGCGAGAATTAGAGACTTTTTTAGTAAACCAAATCCCGATGATATGGGTGATGAGTGGTTAGAGACCATTCTTTATGATTTAGTGCTCTTTGGTGATGCTTATTTAGAATGTGACGGTAGTATGGACACATCTAAAAATGGAGGGCAGGATTGGGTCTATGGGGGAGATTTAGTTTCCATTTGGCCAATTGCTGGAGAAACAATGAAATTGATTCCGGCTAGACAAACTCCACCATCTCCAAAGATGGCATATATCCAAAGTATTGAAAGAGAAGTTCGTAGATTTTCGAGAGATAAAGTAATCCATATTGCTAAATTTAAACAAAGTAATGGATATGGTTCAAGTCCATTAATTCCATTGATGGAAACAATTGCAGGACAATTAAATTTATCCAATTATCTTAATGCATTATACACAGGAACTTTACCAAAAACTATTCTAAATGTTGGTGATATTTCAAACTCTGAAATGAAAGCAATGATAGCATTAATTGAATCACAATTAGCAGGTGGGAAATCTCCATTTGGTTTGATAGCAATTAATGGTGGAACAGGATTTAATCTACATCGATTAATAGACTCTACAAGAGAAGGAGCACAACTGGATTTATTATATTATTATCGTGAAGAAATATGTGCAGTATTTGGAATCCCACCAATGAAATTAGGATGGGTTCAGACTGGTAAGATGGCCAATCCCGAACAACAATTAGATTCATGGTATGATGTTGTTGATTCATATCATAGCAGACTATCTGCGATGATAAATAATATCATCTTTAGTAAGTTAGGAATAATAGATTGGAAATGGAAATTTGTTAGCATTAGACCTAAGAGAGAAACAGAAAGAGCAGATACTCTGAAAGCACAAGCATCAGCATTATCTATCCTACGTCAAGAGGGAGCAATTAGTATTAATGAAGCAAGAGAAATTATTGGATTCCCAATTATCCAAAACCCCGATGCATTTGACCCATTCTTCGTAAGTCCAAAATTATCAATTAACATGGGGAAGCCTGTTGACGCCAACACAGAAGAGGGTGAAGAAGAAGTGGGATTGGAAGATTTATTTCCATCTGAACCATCACCCGAAGATGAAGGAGAAGGTGCAGGAGATTTTCAATTTGAAGAAGAAACAATTGAGTATGCAGATGTTTCATTTACAAACCAACAAATCATTGCTACAACTCGTAAAGATAATGCCCAAGAATTTGATGGAATAATCCAGCAAGGTAAAAAAAAATTAGAAAAAGTATTCAATAAAAATCAAAAAGAATTTGCAACTAATTTATTGATAAAATTCAATGAAAGATTTGATAATAATGCTACGTTTGAATATGGTAAATCTACATACTCAACAACATATAAATTAGTCAATGGAAATATGCTACCAAACATCAAAGCAGGAAGCACAGTTGGTTATGTAGATGTTGTATGGGCAATCGATGCTTTAGATTATGAATTGAAGCAATTAATCGACAAGCAGACTTATTCCTCGGGAGTTGCATTGAAGGCAGGGTTTGATGCAACACTCGCGGCCACTGCAAAAGGAACTGGATTAGAATTAGCATTCTCAACTGCTGATGCACAAGCATTGGATTACTGGAGAAGAAGGTGGATGCTTCCAGCACTTAGAAGAACTATTGGAAAGCATAGGTCAGCAGTAATAAATGTCTTTGAGAGAATGAGAAACGAAGGCGAATCTTGGGATTGGGCAGAACGTAGAATGAAAGATTATATTGACCCAACTGGAAAAATATATCCAAGACATTACTATACAAGAATTGCAAGAACTGAACCAAGAAGAATTGTTGAAAATGCACATCTATCGGGATTGAAAAAAACAGGTTTCAAACAAGTACAAAGATTGGTTACAGTTGATGATGTCACTGATAAAGATACATGTGTTCCATTTGAGAATGCAGTATATCCAATTGATAAATCCGGTGGAGTGATTCCAGCCCATCCAAATTGTCGTTGTACTTTCACTGCTTACATCCCAAGAGAAGGTGATGATGTGATATCTCCATTACCAACTTCTGATATATTGAAACCCGATGTAGAGGGTGCGGAAATTCTTGATTTACAATGAATAGAGACCCATTTCAAAAATATAAAAAAGACTTGCTTAAAGTCAGTGCTGGAATGGCTGGTGTTGCTGGAATATCATTCATAGATTTACTAGCACATCAGATACTGAATGAAGCCAAAAGAAATGCTTCCGCTTTCGTTAGAACTGGTGCATTGCGGGCATCGGGGCGTGTAGAGAACTTAGGAACTCATTCTAGGAGGGTTGCATTTGGCGGAGGACAGAGCGCAGTAATGTATGCGGCGGCAGTAGAGTTTGGAAGATTTTTTCCAGTTGGAAAGCAAAGGGGTTCTGTCACTATTCCACAACCATATTTGAGACCAGCATTGGTTACAGTATTAGGTGGAGCAAGAAAGGAATTAAAGAAAGTTTTACGAGTAGAATATAAGAAATTCAAAAAAAGTTATAAAGGTTCAATCGGGTCTTAATCTAAGGTGAATATATGACATATGTAGTAACAGATGCTTGTATCAATCACAAGTATCAAGATTGTGTTTCAGTGTGTCCAGTTGATGCCTTTAGAGAGATGGAGACTTACTTAGTAATAGACCCCGATGACTGTATAGATTGTGGGGCTTGTGTGCCGGAATGTCCAGTTGATGCAATCTTTCCCGATGATGAAGTTCCCGAATCACTTCAAGCATGGATAGAGAAAAATGAAGTAGAATCTGAAACTGCTCCACTTGCAGAAGGTGATTCACCAGTTCTAGCAAATTAAGATGCAAAAGAAGAATCAATTGAATCGAATCAGTCAAGAACCACGACTTCCCACAGTTCAACCATGAGTATGGAGAATGCTATTGTCATAGAAGACCAATCTAAATTTGATTCCATAGACCTTAAGGAAAGGTCAGTAGAGATTCACATGAAAGTTACTTCTCCATTTCAACTAGAAGAAAAGGCTGAAAATGATACTAGCACTGATGTTAAAATCAGAGGGCCAGTTTATGTTGGCTCAGATGAAATGCTTGACCGTCACGATGAGTTGGTCACAACAGAAGCAATAATGTCTGCTTGGAAAAGTTATTCAAAAAATCCAGTTATACTCTATAATCATTCCAAAACATATGGAGTAATTGGAACAATGATGGAAGTTAAACTTGGAACATTTAATGGTGTTAAAGTTCCAATTGGAACGGCAGTAATTGATGGTGGAGAAAAAGATATTACAAGAAAAATAAACAAGGGATTCTTGAAAGCATTTTCAATTGGATTTATTGCGAAAGCGGCAGTCAAAGAATGCAAGGAAGATGAATCCTGTTACATGAAATTTACAGAAATAGATTGGGTTGAAACTTCAATAGTCGATGTCCCAGCATCTCCGAATGCTTTGTTCTCTGTTCAGAAATCTTTTGTTTGGGGAAATACTTCTACTGTTGGCGTCAACAACTCCAGTTGTGGATGTGGTTGTGGTGCAGAAGATTTGTGTGGAAGTAAAGAAACTGAAAAACACATAGTTTCAATGGAAGAAGATGATGAAACTTACACGATAGTTTATGAGAAATTACCAATGGATGAGATGTCCTATCATGATGATGAAGATGGTGAAAAATCACACATAAACCGCATAGAAGAGTTAGAGAACACGGTTTCTGAACTAAGGTCAGTTATCTTAGGTAATACAAAGGGTTCCGATTCAGTTAATAACCATATTTCAGAAGACTATGGATTAATGGATGCAGTAGATACACCCGAAGTTACAGAAGATGTACTAGAGGACACCATGGAAGAGTCAGAATCTCCACTCTTAGAAACTCAAAAATCAACTGTAATAGTTGAAGAGAAAGAAATGGAATTAGAAATTTCTGAGGTATTACCAACAGAAGAAAAAGAAATAGAAATGCCTTCACCAAAACAAGCATTGTTAGATATTGCTACTGCTCTAAAAACAATTTCTGAAAGAATGGATTTAATGGAAAAGGAAGTTGAAGTTACAGAAAGTGTAGATGAATTAACATTAGTTAAAGCAGAGTTAGCACAAATGAAATTAGACATTGCTCAGAAAGAAGAAAAGGATGCAATGGAATTAGAAATCCAATCGAGAGTTGCGGCAGAATTAGAAATACAAGGTGTCTCAAAACCAAGTAGAAAAAGCATTTCTGTAAGTACAACAGAAGATAAAATCGACCCAGTAGAAACCAAGGCAGATAGTGGTTACAACGGGCTAGGAAACTGGCTTGAAGCAAACCTAAAAAACGCTAGGAGAAACTGAGTCTTTAAATAGATTTAAAAACTAAATGAGGGAAAAAAATGTCAGACGAAAATTTTATACAAGTAGCAGAGAAAGTTAAGAACGCGTTAGCAGGTGCGGCATCTGCAACTGGTGGTACAATGTTACCAATAGAAACTGCAAATGAAATCATAGAAATAGTTTATGAAAGAAATTTCATGAGGGGATTATTTCCATCTATGCCAATGAGCAGAAAACAATTGAATGTTCCAAGCCTATCCGGTTCAGTAGAATTTCATGGTAAAACATTAGCAGATGTTGATGCAGGTACTGGAGTTACTGAATCTCGTCCAGCAACTGGTGAAGTTCTTCTTGAAATGAAGACAATGATAGCAAACATTCCAATTGGAAACTATCTAATTGCTTACGGTGTTGAAGGTCTTCTTTCAGTTATCCGTGATGACATAGCATCTCGTCTTGCTTTTAACGAAGCATCTTTGATGTTAAATGGTGATACCGTAGTTGCTGGAACTCCTGCTTATGCAGATAACATAAATGGTGTTTGGCATACATCCACTAATACCAGTGGTGTAAGTGCAGTTAAAAATGATTACTTATTATTATTAGATGGTCTTAGGAAACATGCTGGAAAATCAGTATCAGTATCCGGTAGTTTTACACTGGCTCACTTGAGAACTGCAATCTCAGAACTTGGAATTTATGCAGAGAACCGTGATGACCTTTGTTTAATAGTTCCTCGACAAGTTGAAGTTGTTTTGTTAGGATTAACTGAACTTCAAACTGTTGATAAATATGGGCCAATGGCAACTATCCTAAGTGGAGAAGTTGGTAAGATTTATGGAATCCGTGTATTCGCTACAAGTGCTATACCAGCCAACCTAAACTGGACTGGTCGATACCAAGCAACTGCGGCGGGTGTTGTTCATAATACCACAGTCTGTTTACTACTTCATAACAGAAGTCCAATGATTGGAAACTCCACAATAGCAGAGAGGAAATTCACAATCGATTTCCACGATGAGCCAGCACTGGATAGATTCTTATTAATACCAAGACAAGATATTGCTTTCAATGTTAGATACACTGCGGCAATATGTAAAATGCATGGTGTAACTCTGTCCTAATCGGATTAATTTAACACAATAAAAGTTAAGCAAAAAACTTGCCCATATGGTTGAAAGACCACATGGGCAAGGACATTGTGATAAACCACAAAGTGTGAGATAATATCATGCCATCTGCTGGATTCACAATGGGAGGACTCATCATTGATGAGTCTAGCCAAACTGCTTTAGATTATTGTACGCTTGCTGACGTTGAAAATTATACTGGGATTAATTTCTCAGATGGGATTGGCCCAACTGATTCGCAAGTAGCAACTATGATTTCAAATGCATCAAGAGTTCTCGATGCATATGCTGGTAAACAGATTGCTGGACAACTTGGAGTTACAGAGTATTTTGATATGAACTCATACAAACGACATATTGTAGCAGGGCTTCGTCCAGTGGCTTCCATTACCAATATATGGACAGTTGATAGTAGTGGAATAGAAACACTTCTAGTGCAGGGTAGAACTAGAGATACAGATGATTATTTCCTTGCAGATTCAGAGGCTGGAATTATTAGATTCTTTACAAAGTTTAGTGACTTTGGACTACAAGGTATGAAAGCAACTTATATCTCCGGTGAAACTGCTCCGCCAGCAGAAGTAAAAATGGCTTGTATTTTGATGGTTGTAAGGTCTGCATCAAGGGCGGCTTTGATGGATGAAGATTCTTTGGAAAGAGTAAAAGAAATGTGGAGTAGGTTGTTGAGGTCAACAGATGAAGAATTGAAATTTTGGATGAAAAATATCAAATTAAGTAGTCCAGTTGGAGTTGCGGCATATGGAAGCGATGGGGCATATTGAGGGGAATATTTGTGGCAATTACAGATACAGGAATTCCTACAACTTCCCCACATACAATGTTGAAGAATTTATTAACAAATAATATGGCTTCTCCCGATGGAGTTTGGACTCCAGTTGTAAACACAGAATGGTTACAATTTAAGAAACAAAAAACATTTCAAATTGCCATTTTACCACTGGCTTCAACAAGTGAAATAGCACAGTTAACTGGTGGCAACTCTGCTACGATGCCAACATATGTTACATCTTATTATGCAATCACATTGTACGCTCCAACAAGAGCAAAGATTTGGCTTCTGTATCAGAAGGTGATGTTGGTTTTGAACAATGAAACTTTGACTTCTCCAACTGCTGGAATAAATGACTATCATTGGGTTCGAGTTAGTGGGGTTGGAGGCGCGAATGCAATCATAAAGCAAGACAAAGCGGCAGGGATTGACAGGGACGATAGTGAGGTTGTTAATTACCAAATGGAAATAACTGTTGCAGTTAGATGGAATGAATAAAATAACCCATCACGGCTAAATACCCAGTATCTTCAATAACCACGATTTATGAATAGGAAATAATGTCATTATCAGACCTAACCAAAACAGAATTAATAGCACTGGCTAAAGGTAAAAATTTAGATTCAAGTGGAACTAAATCTATATTGGTAGAGAGATTGAAATTAGCCCGTCCAGTATTAGAGAAACATCCTGTTAAAAAAATTGAAAAGATAGCAAAGAAAGTTGCAAAGAAAGTTGCAAAGAAAGTTGAAATTGATATGGAATTATCAACTGGAGAATTCATCCATGCGGCATATAACTTGGTCTTTGGTAGAGATGCAGACCCCGATGGATTATCCCACTATTATGGAGCATTAGATAATTATAAAAGTATTACACGAAAAGAAATGATTTCAATCCTAAGAGATAATCCCGAAGCAAAGAACTGATTGGTTCAAATGCCTTACAAAGACCCAATAAAAAAAGCAGAGTACCAACGTAAGTATTACTCCAGTTGGTACAAGGGAAACTCCGAAGTTCAAAAGAAATCAACTCGAGAAAGAAAGCGTAAAATTCGTGCTTGGTATGAAGAGGCCAAATCAAATAAAAATTGTTTGTTGTGTGGAATATCCGGTAAAGAAAATCCATGGGTTTTGGAATACCATCATCGTGATAGTGAGACCAAAATACGGGAAGTTTCGTACATGATTTCCAATGGATATGGGAAGACAAAAATATTAGAAGAAATAGCAAAATGTGATGTTGTTTGTGCCAATTGCCATCGTGGAATCCACTATTTAGAAAGACAAAAAAATAAATCTAAATCTAACACTTAGCACAACAATCAAATGTGAGGGAATCCGGTTACTCTACAATGTCTAAGAAATTGAATATTTTATGGGGTGCTGAACAACCAACAAGACCAACAGGTTATGGTGTTGTTACAAGAAATATTGTCAAGCGTTTAGTTGAACGTGGCCATGAAGTAAATTGCATTGGATGGGACTACAATGGAGAGCCATTCAAACACACGGAAGGATGGACTATGTTACATGCAGGTCTCAGTGGTTTTGGAGCAGAGCGTATCAGCAATGGTGGCCCTACTGTTTTGGACTATCACATTCTCAATTTGAAGCCGGATGTTTATGTCAGTTTGATAGACCCATGGTTCATTGGTCATGCAGTAAAAAGTACAAATGCTCAACGTATTCCTTATGTTGCATATTTGCCAATTGATGGATTTCCAATTTCATATGCATGGAAAGATATTCTAAAGATGGTTCACACTCCATTATGGATGGCTAATTTTGGGAAAAAAGTATTCTCAGAATTTGCACTAAAATATGGAAGTGCTGGTGATGCACCTAATGATTTAAAAGATGCTGGATTAGACCGTTATATTGACAATGCTGGTGATGTTTTATACCATGGCGTGGACACAAAAATATTCAAACCACTTCCACAAAGTCAAATTGAAAATGCAAAGAAAAGTTTGTCTCTACAAAAATATGATTTTATATTTTCAACGATTGGTAAAAATACTTTCAGAAAACAACAACCAAGATTGTTGACTGCATATAAAAAATTCCTAGATAATTTAGACCCATATATTGCTGATAGAATTTGTTTGCTTATACATTGTGGAGACCCAACTGATACCACTGGAATGGGGGGATGGAATTTACCATTATTATCTAAAGAAATGGGATTAGAAAAAAACATCAGATTCACTGATAATGGAAATAATCCATTGATGGGATTATCCAGTGAACAATTGGCATTAATATATGGAGTATCAAATGTCCACATCCTATCCACGGCAGGAGAAGGTTTTGGTATTCCATCAGCAGAAGCAATGTCATCGGGTTGTGCAATAATTTTACCCGATAATTCAACTGGCCCCGAACTTCTTGGAACACATTCAGATTCTGCAAATGATTCTCAAGATGGGGTTGTTGAGACCGACAGGGGTTGGTTGGTGAAATGTTCAGAAACAGTGGCTGGAGGAAAATGGGCAGTGAATATGGGAATAGTTTGCATCGACTCTTTGACCAATGCTTTCAATAGAAGTTTTGAAGATAAAGAATTGACTAAAGAAAAAGGAAAAAATAGTAGAGATTTTGCTCTACAAAATTTGGATTGGGAAATCATTACAGACCAAGCAGAATTAATTTTAATTAAAGCATCCGAGACAAAACACCCTCTTGGATTAAATGCAGTTAGATATGGATAAGTGAATACAATGGGAAAGAAAAATAAAGAAGGAAGAGATGTCATAGAATGTTACGATAAACAAAAAGGAAAGTGTGAACATCATAAAAGAAAATGCACCATTCCTGTGTCATTTCCAAATGGTGATTCAAGAGCAAAATTTGTGGCAGAAATAAAGAATATAGGAGCGAGTAAACACACCTTAGATAATGAACATATGTGTGATATATGTGTCCGTGAAAGACAAGAAGGAAGAAGACAAGGTTATTACCAAATTGACAAGATTGATGGGAAGACAAAATCAAAACCCATACTCGAACAATTAGAAATGGAAAGAGAAGAATTAAGAAAATCAATTGAGCGAAAATTAGCCCGATAATTTTGAACATTTCCGAGACTGTTAATAACCATCGAGGGTGGCTTTATTGACATGGCCGTACATGCATTCACTGGAGTAACAGGTAAGATAACCGTTAGTGGTAGTATTGTTGGCTTCGTTTCCGGTGATTTTTCATTAGCGTCAACAACCGGAAAGTATGTTGTTTTGGGAAGTAATTATGCGGCGGCTAATACAAGAGGATTAAGGTCAGTTAGTGGAAGTTTAAAGAAAGCATGGGGAGTTGCAGATGACCAACTTTTTAATTGGTTTACTACTGATACAGAATTGGAAATTATATTTGATGCAGATGCGGCAGGTAATCATTCATACACTCTAACAGGTTGCGTTTTAACCGATTTTTCAGTTGAAGGATTGGAAGCAGGAAGTGAAGGTGCTTTGATGATAAATGCATCATTCGAGGGTCTTACATGGGCTGGGCATACAGATTAATATTTCTTTCAAGGAATATTAAAAGTAGTCCAAATGATTATGAGGGACGACTTCCGACTAATTACACATGTCATGGCTCGACCTTGCAATTGAAGAATCAAACAAACCAATTAATGTGGATGTATCTGAAATCAGAATGGGAACTGATTCGGTACAAGTCATCCCTCTTTCTGCCAATGAATTTCAAGCAATTAAAGCAGACCCCGATATGCGAAAACTACAAAATGAAACCGATAGAAATGAATATCTCGGACTCAGAACAGTCTATGAAATGTTGGCCAAATGCGATGATTCATTATCATGGGGAAAGTTCAGAGAATTACCGATTAATTTACTTGGCGAATTGGCTACAAAAGTCACTGATGCACTTGGCTCACCCGATGGTGGTGGCGAATTGGGAAAATTGTAGATTTTTCAAGGACACAAACTGGAATTTACTTATTCCAAGTATTGATGTCAACAGGTCTTACGTTAGACCAGTGGCGAGATTTAGACCCGAGAGATATGCTCTTTTACTGGGTCGCACAGTCAGAGTATAATATATTAAAAAACGGAGATGAATGAATGACAGTATTATCTAATATTGGTGTCAATTTATCCATGAATCCCAAGGGGTTAATTGCTGGTGCAACTGCGGCAGGAAAGGCTCTTGATGATGTATCTAATAAAAGTGAAAAGTTATCATTAAGAATGCAAAAATTGGGTAAGAAAATTGCTAAAATAGGAATCGCAGGTACTGCGTTTGCTATGTTTGCAACTGCTGGTTTTTTGAAAGCATCTTCAAAAACATGGATTGATTTTGAAGAAAAATTAATCAAGATTGATGCTATCATGGGAGGACTTGGAGAAATACAGGCTCCGCTATTAGAACAGAAGATTAGAGATGTAGCAAAAGCATCAAGATTCACTGCCACAGAAACTGCTCAAGCGGCACAAGTTCTTGCTCTAGCAGGTCTATCTTTTGAAGACTTAACTGGTACAATTGGAGATACAAATAGTGGTGCAATTGGTGCTCTATCTTTGTTCGCAGAAGCGGCAGGTGGAGATATCGATATGGCGGCAGGAATTGGTATTGCTGGAGTCAAAGCATTCGGTTTAGAAGTAGAAGATATGACAAGAGTTTTCGATGTAATGACTACTGTGTTTACAAGTTCATTCGTGGATATTAAAAGCCTTGGACAGTCCATGAAATTCTTAGGGCCAACTGCAAAAGCGGCAGGAATTTCAATAGAAGAAGCGGCGGCGGCAGTTGGTGCATTAGGTAATGCAGGAATTCAAGGAACCATGGCTGGTACAGGCTTGCGTATGGCCATCAATAAGTTGCTGGCTCCATCGGAAGATGCGAGAAAAACAATGGCTAGGTTGGGCTTCAATTTCCTTACAATGACAAGTGCTGGTGAAAAAGCAAGAGCAGTTTTCTTTTCATTACAGGCTGGTATTGAATCGTTAAAAAAAGAAGTGGATACTACTACTAATTCAATGCGAATTCTGAATGATGAAATGACAGACATGAGCATACAAGAACAAAGAAACACATTAGCCATTGCTCAAATTAGAAGGAAAGCATCCAAGGGAAATAGAGATTTAACAAATAGAGAAATGAAACAAATTGAAAAATTAGAAAATGCAAATCAAGACCTTGCATTGACCCAACAAAAAGGTGCTTTGGAGCAAGCAATTTTAACTCAGAAACAAGATAGAGCAAGTCATTCTCTAAGTGAAATGAATTCCACTTCTAAAGAAGCAAATGACATAATGAATCAACAGGTTATGGGAATAACAAGTCTATCAGATGTTATCACCCAATTGGGTGATTCCGGTGCTTCAACTGCGGAGATATTAGACATATTCAGCACAAGAGGTGGGACGGCAGTTCAAGCATTACTGGCTCAGAAAGAAGGCTTCTTAGGTTTAGTAGATGCGACCCAAAATGCAGATGGTGCTTTGGAAAAACATCTTGGTATTTTAGAGACATCAACTGCAAGAAAATTAGCCATTGTTCGTTCCGAGTTTGAAGAAACTAAATTAGTAATTGGTGAGGCATTTTTAGATGCTTTAGATATGGAAGCATTTGCTAGTGCAATGAAAGGAATATCAGTATCAATAGCGGAGAATTCAGATAAATTTGCCGAATGGGGAACTGTAATAAATGAAAGTTTCTTACCAGCAATGGGTTCATTATCAGACCAAATGAGTAACATTGCTAGTATATCAAAAGATTTAGCCCCATTGTTAAAAGTTTTCAGTGGATTTTTACAGATAGTATTAGCACTTGTAGTTGGAGTGAGTAAATTACTTCGTTTGCTAACTCAAGTAGGTGAAGGGGTTGGCAAGGCAACAGGGGCAACTAAAGGTGCTTCTTCGGCGGCAGGTGCGGCGACTTCGGGAATGGCGGCAGGTGCGGCAATAGGTTTCATGGCTGGTGGCCCAATAGGTGCTGGAATAGGTGCATTAGTAGGAGGTGCGTCGGGTATAATTGGAGAAACTGGAGTACCATTTATGGCAGAAGGTGGTGTAGTTACCAAACCAACACTGGCAGTAGTTGGTGAAGCAGGGCCGGAAGCAGTTATTCCATTGGATAGATTTGGTGGTGGAGACTCAGCCGGAACTAACATAAACTTTGGAGGTGTCACTATCTATGGGAATCCACAAATGGATGTTTCAGATTTTAAAAATATGATGAAAGAAACACTACCAACACTTTTCAAACAGACTATAACAGGAGGTAATATTTTCTAATGGCTATTGAAAAGAAAACATTGACATTTCCTTTCTCGAGATTGAAAAATAATCTTGTTGAATTGCAGAGATGGTGGCCCGCATTTGTCAAGGCAGATTCAGTTGGAGGTTTATCAGTTGACCCAGTATTATACCGAACCAATTTTGGTAATCTAACAGATGCTGATGAAGGTGGATTAAACACAGAAGCAAATACTGCTGGAGTCCGTGTTGAAGTTATCTCAGATGCAGGTACAAGAATCAGTGTAACTGCGACAACAAATGCTCAGATTACAAATAGTGCAACGTCGATAGTTTTGGCAAGTGGAAGTGGAGAAAATTTCAGCGATACTGGAGGCAGTGGGTTGTTGGCTTCAACAACCATGACTTGGACAGGGAAAACTTATTCCAGCCCGAGATACACTCTAACTGGAGTTACAATAAGTGGAGGAACTGCAACTTTTAATGCAGGAACAACTGTTACTTCAAATGATGATGAAGTTATTGTTGAAATTACTGGTGCTGGAACCATGTCTCCAAAGTGTAGAATTATTGACCATAATGGAACATCTTACACCTTCTGTTTAATTGCACCAACAGAAGAGGGTTTTGCTAATTCCATAAAGCAAGCATATGGCGGAGCAGGGACTGGTTCTCCAGTACCAGCAAAGGCTGGTTCTCCTATGTATGGGACTGCTACATTGCATGAACTTACTCATAGTGGGCCATACCCAGTATTTATGACCATACAAGAGTTTACTGAGATGTTAGATACTTACAGACATATTGGAAAAAGTGACGCCATTAAACCAGCATTTCTTCCACATGGAAGTATTGGAAGAACATTCAGTTCCAATGGGACAGTTAATCCCGATTTCTCAGATGATAATAGACTTACAAATACTGCTAATTTACCAACTACATGGAACATGAGAGCAAGTGTTTTCATGCCAATGATGTTAGATAATAATCAATTTGACAAGAGAATAACTGGAGCAGATATTTCATTTGCATATCCAAGAACTGAGACTAATGCTAACTTTATTGGATATGATTTACAAGGTATCACAAGGTATAATCCCGACCCCGAAGGAGAAGATTCCAGTGTTATAAGATACAAAGAACTAGGCTATTCCGGCGACCATTTAACAGGAGCAGTAGGTGCTTGGTCAAATCAAACAAATTACACTTTGGCGGCTAACTCTACATATGGTGGAACTGCTTCGGCTAAAACAGTCGATAGTATGGGAACATTACAGACAACAAGTGGCTATGGAAATCCCGATATATCACTGGATTCTACTGCATCAATTGGGCCAAAATATAGAATGAGAATGGCTCTTGCTTGCTTCTTAAAAAATGGAACTTATAAAGTTAGTAATGGTGGAGATATCATTCCATATATCTATGATTCAACTAGAACCATTGGAGGCTCAAATACCACTACCCTTTACAGTGTGTGGGATGGTAAAAATGGAATTGGAGATTCACAACCATATCAGCACGATTGTTCTGCTCAAATTTACCCAATGTTTGACTTTGTTCAAGGCCCATTATCACCATCCCAGCAAGGTAGTAATTTTGATTCCTCGGTAGTTGAATTAGAACACTCTGTTTGGCCTAATGTTTATGATAATCAAAAGGGAATTTACAAGGGTTCTTGGGCAGTATCAACCAATTATGCAATATTAGATGTTGTCAAAGTGAGTGGCAACACTTACAGATGCATTCTAGCACATACTTCCAGTAACACTATCACAGTTGCCAATCCAAATTACTGGGTTTCTTCTCAACTCGAAGGAGGAACTTCGGCAGGTACAGGAACAAGTCGAGTTCAGCCAAGACAATTTCTTGTGAGACCTAACCCAAAACGAATCAAAGTTCGTGGAGTTAGAAGATGGAAAGGCGGCGATAGTTCTTTGGATACTTGTACTAAATTTAGCATATATGTAGATGCATCAACTCAACAATTTGTTGGAGGTTTTGGAATGCCAATTAACCTAACAGGATTAACAGGTTCTTTAGGTACAGGAGCAGTCATATCAGAATCAAGGTCACATAAATCTTGGGATGGGCTTACTACCAGTCCAGTTTGGGCGACTATCACAGGTGAATCCAGTGACCCAATTAGTAAACTGAATCACAATGGATGGTGGATTATTGAATCCGTTGGAGCAGTTACAACAGGAAATTGGGGAGCAGGAAGTAGTGGTGATGTGTATCAAGAAATAAGAATAAATACTTTATTTAAAACTGCATGGGCAGGAGATACAATTTACAATGTTTACACAGATGATGTTTACGTCACCCAAGGGATGGCAACTGGATGGAATAAGAATGCAGGGGCGGCAGTTGATACTGGAGCAAATGTATATGGAATTCAAAATAATAAATTTTCATTAAAGGGAGTCAAAGGTACATCAGTTGGATATGTTGCTGGAACCGGATTGGCAGATTCAAATACACCAATTGGCTCATCAACAAATGAGACTTATCCATCAAGAATTACTTTGTATAAACCAACACTAGAAAATTCCGAAGGAGAGGTTACTTCCGCAAATTCATTTACAATCAGAAGTCTTGGAATCAGAAGTGGTTCAGATACTACTTTTGCAACTGCTCCAAGTGTTTCAAATAAAGGTGGAGGCATACTCAGAATCCCTCCACCAATTGGATGGGATATTGCAACTTTGTATTATTCCGGTGCAGAAAATGTTTACGAAGGAAATGACTTTTGGGGTACAGTTGCAAACTTCCAAAATGGTGATTATACTTACAGAACTAAAACTCAATTGACTGCAAATCCCGAGCAATCTGCACCATTATCCCGATGGGCTTTCAGAGGAATACACATCCCATTTTGGTCATATATGGATGGTGTCAAAGGTAGAAATTCTTGGGATTTAATCAAACCAAATGGATGGTCATTTGGAAGAAATAGACCATGGCCACCACATGAAAGAATAGGAACTCAAGCAGGATATTCTCCATCTTTATCAGCAAATGCTTCTGCTGGTGGATGGGCAGTTTCTGCAACTGGTAATTACAGTGCGTCGGGTGTTGACACCAACAACATTGGGCTTACAGAAATGGGTTGTTCTCCAATCTTTTTGGATATGGAAATGTCTGCATTTATTCCAAGTCAATCAGATAGAATGTTCATGTTAGAATTCGACAATGGAAAGACATATGGAGATACTGGTAGACATAGTATGGTTACACATGGTGGAACTGAATCATATCTCAAAGGACATGGTTTCTATCCTTTATCAGATGGTGAAGGTATTCAACAAAAATTAGCAGATAGCGATGTTGGAAGAGGGAATGCGCTTTATGGATATCCAAATTCTAAACCAACTTATGTTAATAATAGGCCAGTGGTTTGGGCTTGGGGTGGAAGTAGTTCTTGGATGAAAGCAGATTGGAGTAATTCAGAATCTACTTCATTCCCAGTTGCTAGTTATAGTGGAAATGGTGGATGGGGAACTTTAGGAAATGGAACTGGATACGGTGGAAGTATTACACT
>TARA_R110000823_G_scaffold315461_1_pt1 | contig 26792 bp, 23 predicted proteins | sample TARA_R110000823 | Tara Oceans TARA_R110000823 (sample SAMEA4397722) | marine metagenome | biome: Polar Biome; feature: [DCM] deep chlorophyll maximum layer (ENVO:01000326); material: water (ENVO:00002006), including particulate matter (ENVO:01000060) such as... | depth 20 m | reverse complement strand
TCAATGGGTTGAGCAAGGTTCGCCTTTTTTTATGAATTTTTCGGGCTATGTGTTCACGGACTGGTACTTTGGTCAGGTTCCTGTCAGCCTGCGTTATGGTAAGCAGGTTCTCAGCTGGGGTGAAAGTACCTTTATTCAGGGTGGCATCAACATTATCAACCCTATAGATGTCCCGGCTTTCCGGGCTCCGGGCTCCGAGATAAAAGACGCACTTCTGCCGGTCGAAATGTTCTATATGTCTGCAGGCGTGACTGAGAGCCTTACCGTGGAAGCCTTTGTACAGAATGATTGGGAGCCGGTCCGCCCGGATAACTGCGGAACCTTCTTCTCAACCAACGATTTCGCGGCCGAGGACTGTGGCCCGGTTCTGCTTGCCGGTCAGTTGCCTGATTCACAGGCGCTCGCACAGGGCCTGGTTGCAGACCGTGTTGGAGACAGGCAGGCGGATACCAAGGATCAGTTTGGCGTTGCCATGCGCTGGTTTTTACCGCAACTGAATGAGTCAGAGCTTGGCTTCTACTATATTAAGTACAACAGCCGCCTGCCGTATGTCAGCGGTATCGTCCGTGATCCGAACAATGGCCAGAACCTGCCGCTATATTTCATTGAGTACCCGGAAAACATCAACCTTTACGGAGTGAGCATCAACACGATCACTCCGGGCGGATGGTCTCTGGGGGCTGAGTACTCCTACCGCGACAAGCTGCCGCTGCAGTGGAACGCCTTTGAACTGCTCTTTGGCGGCAACGAGGTTGTAAACCCGGAAACCGGATTGCCGGCAAGCCAGCTCCAGGTGATGCGCGAGGCGCAGGCCGGCGGACAATCCCTTAACGGTGAGGCCGTTCAAGGGTATGATGAATACGGTGTGTCCCAGGCACAGTTCACGCTGATCAAATTTATTGAGACGGTGATGGGGGCGGATCGTCTCACCATAGTTACCGAGTTTGGCGCGACATACGTACACGACCTGCCCGATTACGACACCGCCCGTTATGGCAGGTCAGGCACATTTGGCATAGGTCAGCTCCCGGGCGGGGCGTGTGAGGGTTCTGGCCAGACAGGCCAGGCACTTAACATCAACACCAACTACTGCAACAATGAAGGCTTCACGACCGATTTCTCCTGGGGCTACCGCGCCCGGTTTGTGTGGAGCTATCTCGACGCATTTGCCGGCATAAACCTGTTGCCGCAACTGGCCTGGAGTCACGATGTTAAAGGGTATAGCCCGCAGCCTGGCGGAGCATTCAACGAGGGCAGCAAGGCAATTGGCCTGTCCGTGGAGGCGGTTTATCAGAACGTTATCAGTGCCGATATCGGTTACACGAACTACTTCGACGGAAGGCCGTATAATGAGTTGACTGACCGCGATTACGTAACTGCCAGCATTTCATACTCATTCTGACCCGGTACGAATTCGTTGAACGAGGGAATTTAAATGAAACTGAACAAGAAACTACTGGCCACAGGCGTTCTGGCAGCGGGCATTCTTGCCGGCCAGGCCTGGGGTGCGGTTTCTGCTGAAGAAGCGGCCAAGCTGGGTAGCTCGCTGACACCAATGGGTGCGGAGAAAGCCGGCAATGGCGGTGAAATCCCCCCGTGGACAGGTGGCCTGACTACGCCTCCAGCCAACTACAAGGGCGACGGTATCTATGTGAATCCCTTCCCGGATGAGCAGCCAAAATTTACCATCGACCAGAGCAACGTTGATCAGTACAAAGACAAACTGTCCCCGGGGCAGGTTGCGATGATAAAGCGCTACGATGACTACTTCATGCCGGTGTACGAAACCCACCGCACCGCCGCCTATCCTGAAGCGGTGATGGAGCAGACCATTAAGAATGCAACCACCGTTGAGCTGATCAAGGATGGTAATGGCCTGGGCAACTACCAGTCCGACACCCCTTTCCCGATTCCCCAGAACGGTCTGGAAGCGATCTGGAACCACATTACCCGCTATCGTGGTGGCTCTGTCCAGCGCAACGTCGGCCAGGTAACGCCGACCGAAAGTGGTGACTTCTCGGTGGTGAAATTCCAGGACGAGCTGACCTGGCGCACCTACCTCGAAGATTACAGCCCGAACGAAGATCCGAACGTGCTGTTCTACTTCAAGCAGGCTATTACCGCGCCAGCCCGCCTGGCGGGTAACGTACTGCTGGTTCACGAAACCATTGACCAAGTTGAGGAGCCACGCCGTGCCTGGGTATACAATGCCGGTCAGCGCCGGGTTCGCCGTGCGCCCCAGGTGGCCTACGACGGACCGGGTACCGCTTCCGACGGTATGCGTACGTCCGATAACTTTGACATGTTCAACGGCGCACCGGACCGCTACAACTGGGAGCTGGTTGGCAAGAAGGAAATGTACATTCCGTACAACTCCTACAAGCTGGTTGACCGGGGTCTGACCTACGACCAGATCATCAAGCCCGGTCATATCAACCAGGACCTGACCCGTTACGAGCTGCACCGTGTATGGCATGTCCGCGCCACCTTGAAAGAGGGTGAGCGCCACATCTATGCCCAGCGCGACTTCTACATTGATGAGGACTCCTGGCAGGCGTCGGTTATTGACCATTACGATGGCCGTGGTGAGCTGTGGCGTGTTGCCGAAGCCCACGCCATGCAGTTCTACGATCAGGTGGTTCCCTGGTATGCCATCGAAACCCTGTACGATCTGCTCTCTGGCCGTTACCTGGCCCTTGGTCTGACCAATGAAGAAGTAAACCCCTACACCTTTGGTGTGGAGCGCCGTGCCAGGGATTATTCGCCCGCGGCACTGCGCCGCGCCGGTACCCGCTAAGCGCTGTTCCGCAGGCAGGTGAAAGCGTCGGGCCCTTCGGGCCCGACGCTTTTTTAACACGCGATAAAATCCTTTCACGTCAAAATTTTGCAGCCTACCCCACAATTGGTTTAACCTTCCTATCATACTAAAGGCGTACCTGATGCCGGTCGCCACTCTCAAGTCAGTGCAAAGATCCACGTTTCCGGCGATATCGGGCAGTTCAGGCCGGGTTTAAATGGGGCAGTGCGTGAAATCGTTCAATGATGGCTGTGCAGCCAACGATGAATTCCAGTCAGCGAACAGTGGTCTTCAGCGGGGTGAGCTGGTCAGGGATTTGCTCAGACAAAGGATGCAGATTCCCGTCGTTCCGCCGGACTCCCTGACACGGCCGACGCTCGACACCCGGATTGTCGGAGCTCTGGGCTCCGGCAGTGTTCTGTTTGTTGAGGCGCCTTGTGGTTATGGCAAATCCCAGGCGGTGGCCAGCGCCCTTGGTGGTTCCGGTGTATCGGGCGATCAGACCCGCTGGATTACGCTGAATGCCCAGGACAACGCACCATCGCGCTTTCTGACGCTGCTCGCCATCGCTCTGGATCTGCCCGAGACGCCGGGGCAGGGGTATCAGGGGCACCAAGGTGGCGCCACCTTCTCCGATACCCTGGCGATGATGAAGGCGGCGCTGGCCCGCAAGAGTGCCGGCCAGCCAAGGGTTCTGGTTTTGGACAACCTTCAGAACCTGGGCAACCCCGCTGTGGTCGAACTGCTGCAACAACTGGTTGCAGACTTTCCCGCTGGCGCCTCGATCATACTTATTTCCCGAAAGGCACTGCCTTTCGAAACCCACGGGCTGGAGCTTGAAAACCGGTTTACCCGTATCGGCTCTGAAGCACTGGAGTTCTCGCGCTCGGAAACCTTCGAATTCTTCCGGTCGGCCATGGCAGCCAGCCAGCTGACCAGCGTGGCAGTAGACAACCTGTACGACATCACCGAAGGCTGGGCAACGCCGCTGGCGCTTTATCGTCGTGAAGTGTCACGGAATCCGGAGAGAAAACCGATACAGGAAACGGTGGGTGTCGAGCGGTTCCTGAAAGAATCGGTGCTTGGGGGTCTCACCCCGGGACAACTTCAATCCTTGCGCGGTATCGCCGAGCTGGAGCTGTGTTCCGATGAGTTGTTCCTGGCCCTTGAGTCGCTGTTGCCGGATTCCGGTTTGGTGCCCTCCCAGGCCGTTGATCGAGGTCTTCCTCTCAAGCCCATGCCAGGCCGGGGGCGGTGGTACCGGCTTAACCCCCTGATGCAGGAATGGCTGAGAGCGCCCGTGATGGCAGGCTACGCCGAGCGGATGCTTCAGGCCAGTCGCTGGTTCGGTGTGCGGGATCAGTTTCCGGAAGCGCTCAAATATGCTCTGTTGGCCGGAGACGCTAACGAGGTTATCCGAATCGCCTCCGAGGGTTCCGAAGCCTTGCTGCTGGGGCAGGATACGGCGTCACTGCTCAGACTTCGCAAGAGCCTGCCTGGCCAGCTTCTCGAACGCAGTGCCCGCCTGAAAATTGTTTACAGCTGGGTTCATGCCATTGGCGGCCAGTTCCGTCAGGCGCGAGCCCTTATGGACAGTCTGCCGGAGCCTGATCGGAAAGAGCAAGCGGCAAGGATCTGTGCTCTCAAAGCCTTTATTCTCAGGGGAGAGGGCAGCGTGGGCCCGGCGCTTGAAATGGCCGACAGGGCGCTAAAGGGAGGTGGAGAGGAAGGTCAGCTCAGTGCCCAGGGGCAACTGGTAACCCAAATGGTGCGTTCCAGTGCCCTGTGCGCGGCGGGCCGCTTCCAGGAGGCCCGGGAAGCCAACCGGAAGGCGGCCAGGCTCGCCCGCGAAGCCGGCGATTCCGGCTCGGAAGCGCTGGCGGTTTACGCCCATGCCCGCATTGAGTTGGGCAAAGGCGCGCTCAAGCATGCCGAGCAACTGCTGCGCACTGGCCTGGATACGGCCATGCAGGAGCTGGCCCGGCCCGCGCGGATTGGTGAAACCCGGCTTCAGTTGAATCTGGTGCTGGTGCTCTGGCACCAGGGCCGGGAAGCAGAAGCCGACCGGCTGCTGGTAACCTGTGGCCGGCACGCCGAACAGGCCCGGGACCTGGGCCTGCTGCTGGCGATGACCATCCGGGTGCTGATGTGTCGGGCCCAGGGTCGTCTGGAAGACGCCTTTGTCTGGATTGGCCGGGCCGAGCGCACCATGCATTCCTGGCAGGTGGATGAATCGCTGTTTGTGCCGGTTCTCGAAGCCCTCAAGGCCAGTTGCTGGTTGGCCCAGAATCAGATCGACAGCGCTGGCCAGGCGATGAGCAAGCTTGCACCCTACCGGGAGGCAGGCTGCGTGCCGGAACTGTTTCCGATGATGCCGGGCCTGCTGGATTGCCTGCAGGTCCGGATTGATCTGGCCCGTGGCGACCTGATCCGCGCCCGGGAAACCCTGCAGGGTATTCGCAAACGTTACGAGGGCACGATCCCATGGGGGGTTGAACTGCATATGCGGTTGCTCGAAGCGGTCATCGTTCAGGATGAAAAAGGCCCGGTGGTTGCCCAGAAGGTTCTGTCCGCCGTCGTTATCGAAGCGGCCCGCGAGCACTTTATCAGCCCGTTTTCGGAATTACGGGGAGAGCTCCAGGGTCTGATGGAGAAGGGCTTTGGTCAGCTTCCGGACGGCCCGTTCAAGGGGGCCCTGGGAAATCTTTTCCAATTGAAACCCGGTGCCGGTGGTGCCGAAGCCCTGGCGGAACCGATCAGTGAGCGGGAGCAGGGTGTACTGGAGTTGATTGCCAAAGGCCTCTCGAATCAGGAAATTGCCGACAAACTGCACATTTCCCTGCATACCGTGAAAACCCACGCCCGGCGGATTAACGCCAAGCTGGAAGTAAAATCCCGCACCCAGGCCATCGTAAGAGCCCGCGACCTGGGGTTGCTGTGAAGCAGGGGTCTGACCCCCTGGGGTCAGACCCCATTTTCAGCCTTAGATTTCAGACTTCAGCCCCAATCCGCGCAGGGAGAAAATCAAGCCAGTGCGGGAGGGTCTCTAACCTTCAGCCGGGTTACTGTTCACTGATGGCTGGCGGGGTAACAGCCCGGTTTCCACCTTGGTAGAGGCCAGTTGCTCAAGGCTGTCCGGCGACAGATCACGGATCACGCTGCGGAAATCGTCGTCATAGAATGCCAGATTGTTGTAATGGATCATTGCCCGGATTTCTTCTACGTATTCTTCACCACGCTCGGAATAGCCAAGCAGGCCTTCGGCAAGCTCCAGGCCGGAGAGCGGCCCGTTGTTGCGGCGATCCCTCAGCCTAACGTCTCTCAGCAACTGGTAGGTGGGGTGGCGGTTCAGGTTCTGGATATAGGCCCGCACCGAGCGATAGGGCGAGGGGAAACTGGCGACCTCGTGGCTGGCGCCCTCGGCACGGCCAAGCGGTACCAGGCCGCAGCCCTTTGAGAAGCACCACTGGCCGAACAGGTTGTTGCCTTTGGTGGCAAAGCGGGAGGTGCCCCAGGCGGATTCATTGGCGGCCTGGGCAAGAATCAGCGAGGGCGGAATCACATCCAGCCGCTTACGCAGCAGTGAGAACTGCTCCCTGCTGCCAGGTTCCGCATCCACTCTCAATCTTTCGGACTGCCTGGCCAGCCAGCGGTATTCCTTGCTGGTCAGTTCTTCCTTACCGGCAAGGCTGTCCAGGTAGTCGCGCTCAATCAGGATTCGTGAATTGGCCAGGACAATGCGAGGGTAAAGAAACGAGAAGAATGCCGCTTTTTTCTCGGTGGTGTCGCGGTACCCGGAAAAATCCGGCAGGTCGTCATTGGCCCAGTCCGGCAGAGGCGGCAGGGAGGACAGGGCGGGTTCTGACCCACTGTTGCCATACCGGTCCTGCCCGCCACCCTCCGGTGGCACATAGAAACCGCCTCCGATCGCAAACGCAATCAAGGGAGCCATCAGCAACATTGCCCGTGTGCCTGCAGACATAAAACCTCTCGTCAAAGTCGGTATGGCAAGAATTATAACAGGTTATACGGAGGCGTCTGCCTGTTGGGTTTTTACCACCGGGCCCCGAGCTCGTCAGGGCAGGCGGGTGGCGATCACCAGGCCGGCCTGTTCCTCGTTGCCTTCCGTGGCGCGGAATCTCAGGTAGAACTGGTCCTGGCTGCCGGTGTGGAAGCCCTCAAGCACCAGATTGCCGGCACTGAACCGGACCCGCCCATCACCGGTCCGGGTGTAGCTCAGGACAACGTCCGGATCCTCCTGGAGTTCCGGTGCTGTCACCGTCTCATTGCTTACGGAATGGCTGCTGGTCAGGGCAACGGGTGAGAATGTTGCTGTCGTGGAGGAGTTGATGGTCAGCAGGGCATTGTCGAAATGCCGGAGCCGGCTTGTATCCGGCGCCAGCCCCAGCGCGACACCCTGCAGCCGGAACTGGCCGGCGGAAGGCGCATTGTTGGTGGTCTGCTCGGCGGCGACCAGAATGCCATCACCGAGGGGGCTGTCGTCCAGGTTGAAGGCCATCAGCGTGCCATCCGGAGTGCTGGCGCCAATACCGATGTCCGGTTGTTCAAGGTCACCGGAGGCAGTGGTGATATCCAGGTTCAGCCGGCCAATATCCCTATTCCCCGTGCTTAACCGCGACGTCCGGCTGCTCAGGGTCCAGGGCTCTGTTCGGGTGCCGGTGGCATCAATGGCTACAGCTCCGGAGTTATCCCGCTGAAGGGTCGTGAAGCTTTGGGACTGGTTAACGGTGCCGGCACCAATCTGCCATTGGCCAAGGCCTGCTTCAATGGCCAGGGGCGTCGTTCCCTCGCTGAACCGGGTTGCCAGGTACAGCATGTTGTAATTTCGTCCATCGAGGGTGGCGGCGTCGAAACCTTCCCTGCGCAGCAGGTTGATCTCGAGCACGGACAGATACTGGTCTTCCAGCGTGCCGAGCCGCCGCAACTGGTCGCCTTCGGCCTTAAGCTCAATGGCCTTACCCGCGCTGAAGTACCCGCTGATCACCCGGTCCGGCCCCGTGGTATCGTCCACCGGGAGGCTGGTGAAGGCATCCAGGTAGTATGGGTTGCGGGCCCAGCCCATGATCTTTGAACTGCCGCGGCCGGTAATACTCTGGAACAGGGCGCGGCCAGCCAGCAGGCGGGTGTTTTCCAGCAGGGTGGCGGCGCCCGGGGATGAGGAGTGGGTGTTGCGCTCCCAGTTATCCGAACCGCGCTCAAAGAAATTATTGCCCTTCTGATGGACCAGGGCTTCCCGGTCATAGGGAATATCACTGGCCAGTGACGTAACGCGGATATTGAAAGCATCGAAACTGCTCAGGGTGAGGGCCGGATAGACATAGCCCGTGCCGTTTGCGTCTTCCAGTACTTCCTCCTGGGCGGTGCGCACACCCCACTGGCCAGAACCGGCCAGGGAGGGTTCCAGAAAGGTCTGGCCCAGCTCCACCCCCAGCAATACCGAGTTGTAGTCTGCCGAGCTGGCGCTGATCTTGCCGGAAGAAGATGCATCCAGCAGCGCATAGCCGGCCATGGCGCTCACGTAACGGGCGAAATCGCCCCGCGCGGAGAGCAACTCCAGTGCGCCCTGCAGGCCGGCCCCGGAAGGAATGTCGATCTCGAAGTCGTGAACCTGGTCGGCCAGGGTGGACCACACATACTTGTTCAGGCACAGCTCGCCCCGGGCATCGGCCACACAGTCCAGAATGGTCTGGAATTCCCCGGCGGTGTAGTTACTCAGGGTGTTTCGCACCAGGTACTCGGAAAAGGGGTTCACCTTCACATCCCGGTCGGCATCGGCGGCCAGGGCCCGCATGCGGGTGTTGCCGTAAACCGCATCAATGATGACGTCCGGGCCCAGGGGCAATCCCTCCGTGAACTCGATGATCGTGAAGCCTTCGCTGTCGGTACGGGTGGAAATCGCGGGCTTGCCCAGGACCTGCAGCGCCGGGTTGGTGTAGTAAACACTCACCCTGTCCGGCTGCACGATTCTCAGGTTGCGGCGGGTGGGTTCGCCAGCGCCGGTTACCCCATCCGGTACTTCCATGGTCACCCGGACTTCGTTGGTGGCCAGGCCGCCGGCGTTGGTGGAATCACCGGTGCTGCCGGAACTGAAGTCATCCACCGGGTTTTTGCTGCCGGCGAAGTCGTTGGGCTGGTTGCGTGCCCCTTCAATGGCATCTGCGCCGCGCCCGCACCCGGCGGTGAGCAGCAGGGTGGCGCAGAGGAGTAAACCGAGAGTGAATCGCATGCCTGGCTATCCGTGCGGAATTAACAGGCAAACAGTCTAACAGTCGGATTCTCGGGAAAGCGTGAGGAAAAGCACGAAAGAGTTATGGAAAACCACAAAACGGGCGCCCGCTTCCCGTTGGCAGAGCAGGCGCACGTTACCGAAAGGCTGGAATCAGAAGAAGATTTTCATGCCGGCCATGATACCTTCGTCCAGATTCACGTCACCGCGCAGCGGGCGATCAAGCTCGGTGTTCAGGTAACGGTAACCGGCAAACACTTCGGCATTACGGATAACCCGATAGCTGCCTCTCAGCTCCAGACTGGTCATGTCATCGGAGTCGCCGAAGGAAAGAATGCTGGGGGCGTAATACAGCCCACCGGTAAAAGACAGGCCCGGTACGTTCGGGATGTTGACGGTGGCAAAACCGCCAAGACCAACCGCACCGCCGTCGGCCCGGCTCTGATCCCAGTAAATACCGCGCATGCCGATACCGGCGGTGGTGGGCAGGTTACCCAGGGCGGTACGGCCCTGGGCATGGAAATCCACGTTGAAAATGTCGCGGCCACCTTCGCGGTAGGTGTAGCCGGTGCCCAGTTGGAGATCGTTGTTGGTGCTTAAGAAATTCACCTGGCCTTTCACCGAATCGTTGGTGAGGCTCAGGTCAACATCACCGGCAAATGCGGGCGCGGCAGCCAGGGAGAGAATCATCAGGGAAATCCGGGACGCTTTCATGTGTGCACCTTCGGTCGTTATTCGTTGATTTTGCGGTATGGTAACGGGGCGCCTGAGACCACTCAACTTAAAAGGCGGTAAGTCCCCGTTAACCTCTTGTTTCTGTTTTCGGACTCAGCAATTCAGTGCCGGGTGGTTTCTCCGCCCTGGTCCAGGTCTTCTGGCGATGCGTTCTCGGCCGGTACCCGGTATTCCTCGTTGGCCCAGGCCCCCAGGTCGATCATCTTGCAGCGCTCCGAACAAAACGGGCGCCAGGGGTTGGATTCCGTCCATTGCACGGGTTTTTTACAGGTTGGGCATTCAACGTTCATGGCTGCCTTCAGGTATTGGAAACGTTACTGGATGTCTTTGCCACCGGTTCAGGTGGCGGCAGATGCCTTACAGTATTGTTCCAGTACTGCCCGTAGCATTTCAATATTGACAGGCTTGGCAACAAACAGATCCATGCCGGAACGGCGGCAGCGCTCCTCATCTTCTTCCATGGCGCTGGCGGTCAGGGCCACCACCGGCATCCGCTCCCGATTTTGCTCCTGTTCCCACTCCCGGAGCCGGCGGGTAGCCTCAAACCCGTCCACACGGGGCATCACGCAATCCATGAAAATCAGGTCGAACGGGTGCCGTTGCCACAGGCTGGCGGCAGCCTCGCCGTCATTGGCCGTCATCACATCACAACCCAGTTTTTCCAGAAGCCGGCGGGCAAGCTTGCGGTTTACCGGGTTGTCTTCCACCAAAAGCACCTTCATGCGACCGCAGGGCAACTCGCGCCGCCGGGCCGTATCGCTGGCTGCCTGCAGGGAAAAACGGGTCAGGAAGCGCCGTTCCTGCCTGGCAGCGTCGGCAAATAACTGGTTCAGGATCGGTGTCAGGCAGGATTCCCGCAGTGATTTGCTGAGGAAGGCATCCGCGCCGGCCTGGCGAAAGTGCTCCGCATCGCCCCGCTGTGGGTTGGACGAGAGAATCAGCAGGCGCATATCCGCCCACGGCGGGTTACCGCGGATCTGCCGGCACAGCAGGTTGCTGTCCATGTCCGGTAAAAACCCGTCGAGAATAATGGCGTCAAACGGCTGCTGGCCATCAAACGCAGTGCGCAGGGAAGCCAGTGCCTCACCGGCGGATTTCACCGCTTCAATGCGCACTTCGTGGCGCGACAGCATCTCCAGGGTGATCTTGCGGGAGAGTTCGTAGGAGTCCACCACCAGAATCCGGCGGTTCTTCACCCTCCGGGTGTCGTGCCGAACACGGGCGGCGTTCTCCGGGGCAACAGGCAGGGGCAGTTCCGTCCAGAAGGTGGAGCCTTCGCCGGGCCGGCTCTCCAGATCCAGCGAGCCGTCCATCAGGTTCACCAGTTGCCGGCAAATGGCCAGGCCCAGACCGGCGCCGGGCAACTGGCGCTGGAACTGCTGGCCCAACTGCACATAGGGTTCATAAACCAGAGGCACGTCTTCCGGATTGATGCCGACACCGGTATCTTCCACCGCCAGACGAATCCGGACCTGGTCATCCCGGCGGCCCAGCACCTCAATGCTGATCAGCACATGGCCGGAATCGGTAAACTTGATCGCGTTGGAGGTGAGGTTGAGCAGGATCTGGCGAATCCGCACCGGATCGCCCCTAAGGGTCCAGGGCAGGTTTTCGTCAATACGCAGCTCCAGGGCCAGCCCCTTCTCCCGGGCCCGTGCACCAAGCATATGCACCAGATCGTTCAGGGTTTCCCTCAGATCAAAGGGGATGTTATCCAGCACCAGCTTGCCGGCTTCCATGCGGGAAATGTCCAGCAGGTCGTTGATGATGGCCGAAAGGCTCTCCGAGGCACTCAACAACGTTCGCACATATTCCCGCTGTTCCTGATCCAGGGTTGTGTCCGTCAGCAGGTTGGCGTAACCCAGAACCGATTGCAGAGGAATCCGCAGTTCGTGGCTGACATTGGCCAGGAACTGGTTCTTGGCGTGGTTGGCCCGCACAGCTTCATCCCGCTCGCCCTGGGACTGGATGGTGGTCTGGCGCAGGGAGCGGGTGTCTTCCAGAATCTGCAGGCGCATCTTGTTCAGGGCCTGTTCCAGTTCGGAGAGTTCGTCCGGCGTTTTCAGGGCCTTGCGCTTCAGCTTCAGTGGGTCTACCAGGGCGTCCAGGTTCAGCCGTGCCGCGTAGTCGGCCATGGATTCCAGGTGCCGGGACAGGGTCAGGCGAACAATCACCAATAATCCCAGGGTACCCAGCATTACCACAATGGACTGGAACAACAGGTTCAAAAGCGCCCGGTTCCGGAGCTCGGCATGGATCGGGTCCGTGGAGGAGGCGACGGTCAGCGTGCCCATATTCCTGGGGCTGCCGGTGGCGGAGCGGTCAAACACCAGGGGAAAGGTCTGGGAGATAACGTGGCCGTCCGGATAGGTGCCGGTGCTGAATGCCTCGCCACTGGTGGTGACCACCCGGGCATACTGGATGGCGGGCACCGCCTTCATGTCATCCAGGCTGTTGGCCACCTCGCTGAAATTCATTAGCCAGATGTTGTTACTCATGCTACCGGAGACCAGTTCGGCGGCCTTGGTCTGGGTGTTCAGCAGATCAGCCTTCCGACGTTCGAATTCGCCGATCAGCTGAACGCCGGTGGCCACCAGGGATAAGAGAAGACTGAACAGCAATACATAGGCGAGCAGTCTTGCCGCCAATGGCCGTATTCCCAATCGTTCGAATAGCTGCTTTGAAGGCAAGGCACAAATTCCCTGTGTCGACCACAAAATAACCGGAAGCAGTTTAACAGACCGTTAGCACTTCGACACGTTTTCGTGAATGATCATTCACAAATCGGAAGCGCACATTCAGGCCGTACAGGTGGGCACCGTAAATGCGATCTTCCTCCCGCCCCCGGCGAAAGGAAGGGCGCGGGTCATAACCCACGACATCCTCAATCAGGGGGCGCAAATCCGGGTAGTGTTCCGGTGGCAGCCCGAGGATCTGCTGCTCCGCTTCTGGCAGGAACACCACCTCCAGCCTTTCTTCAGTGGGCGGTGAATCGGCCCAGCCCAGGGTGGCCTCCGGCACGGAATCGGCAAAGGGCAGGTAGGGCTTGATATCGAGAATCGGTGTGCCGTCGATCAGGTCATGATCGCTGATGCGAAGAATAAGCTGGCCATCTACCCGCAAAAGCCCCTCATTGCGAACCACCGACAGGCCAAGACTGTTGGGACGAAATGGCGAACGGCTGGCAAACACGCCCATCTTCCGGTTACCGCCAAGCCGGGGAGGGCGCACCACAGGCCGCCACTCGGCACGCACCGCCTCATGAAACTGAAAGGTGAGCCACAGATGGCTGGCGGTCTCCAGACCCCGGAATGCATCCTCCCGGTCAAACGGCGACTGGATGACCAGATCGGCCCGGGCATGGCGGGTCAGCCCCGGCTGGCGGGGTACCCCAAACTTGTCCTTGAAGCAGGAGCGGGTGATGGCGACCGGGGTGAGCGTGAGGGCCTCGGCGGCAGGTTTTGAGGGGTGTCGGGACATTTAAAACTCCGGGATGGAACACCACAAACTCCGGGGTCAGAAGAACGCTTTCTTCTGACCCCATGTTCAGCGTCTAACCCGGGGTCAGATGAAAACCTTCATCTGACCCCTCTTTCAGCTTAACCCGGAGTCAGAAGAAAGCGTTCTTCTGCCCCCTGCTTCAAAGGCGATCACCTTCAATAATACCGGAGAAAAACATCTCCACCCGAAAAATCACCGAAGCCCGGTCCTTGAAGCTTGCCTCCCTGGGAAATTCCAGCGCCGGAATCAGCTCGGCATACAGCCAGTTACCGTGCAGCCGGTACCGAAAGGTCAGATCCCCGAACACCGAGGTGGTGCGCCAGGAAGGCTGGCTTTCGCCCAGCACGCCGAGCCGGGGGTTTACGATCAGCCGGTTATTCATCCGCTTTCGCACACTGAAAATCTGCGCCGCCACAAATTCCCGGTCCCGGTGCACCCATTCCAGCTCGGATGAGGACCGAAAATACCAGCCATTCCCCACCGGCCGCCCGGTATCAATCCAGGTGCGCTCGCCCCAGCCATCCTGGTGGAAATAATAAAAGCGTTGCTGGGCGTTCAGAACCCACGTGTCGTCCAACTGCCACCGCTTCTTCGCCGTTGTCCGCCAGAAGGCATCCGCGGGAATCCGCAGGCGCACCCCCACGTCATTGGAGAAATTGATGGCGTCACCCACTTCCGTCAGGAAACGCAGGGCGCCCGTGGCTTCGGTGTCTGAGCGATCAGACTCGGTAAGTTGCCGGTAGCGCTGGCGTTCCTCGAGGGGAATCTGTTCCTCGCTTTCGCTCTCAATAACCAGCCGAAGTTTTTGCTTGGTTGTCGGAATATCCAGCCGGAACCGCGCCTCCGGCTCAAACTGCGCCGGATCTCCATATTCCGACTTGGTGGCAAAACCAATGCGCAGATAGCTTTCATTATTGGGAAGATCGTAGTCGCTGCCCGAAAGCGTTCGGTCTGCCCACTGGCCCAGGGACTGGACTCTGGGGCCCTGAGCGCGCTCCTGGCGCAGAACCCAGTTACTGAATTTCAGCCAATACGAATCCCTGGGCGCCGCCCAATACTCATCCGGCTCAAAGGTGTAAAACCCGATTGGCAGGGCCTCCGGCGACAGAACCTCGGCCACAGGCCGCGCCTTCACTTCAAACACAGGCTCGATGCTGTAGCCGGGAGAAGGGAAGGTCAGAATAAACGCAGTTGCCAGGGCTGCATACCGAAAGCGGAAAGGCCGGTCAGCCAAAATCCACCAACAATCGTTCATGCAGCTCACGCACCTGGCGCGCCACCTCATCCAAAGGGCGGTTATTGTCAATTATAGCGTCCGCCCGCGCCAGTCGTTGCTCCCGCGGCATCTGTGCAGCAATAATCCGCTCAACCTGCTCACGGGAGTTCGTATCCCGCGACATGGTGCGCTTGATCTGGACATCCGTGGGCACATCAATCACCAGAATGCGATCAACGAGTTCGTGCTGGTCGGTTTCGAGAAGAAGGGGAGACACCAAAAGCACATAGGGAAGCTGGTAGTTTTCAGGATTCAATTGCCGAATTAACTCTTCCCGGATTACAGGATGCAAAAGCGACTCCAGCCAAACCCGCTCTTCCGGCTCCTGAAAAACGATCCCACGAAGCTGGGCCCGATCCAAAGCACCCCCGGAAGTAAGAATCTCCTCCCCAAAATGCTCCGCAATCCGGGCCAGCGCAGGCGTGCCCGGCTCAACCACCTCCCGGGCCACATCATCGGCATCCACCCAGTGCACGCCAAGATTCCCAAAAAGGCGCGCCACAGTAGACTTGCCAGAGCCAATCCCGCCAGTCAGACCAACCGGGGTCAGACCAAAAGCGCGAAGCGTTTTTGCTCTGACCCCATCTTCATCTGACCCCATTTTCACCTGCTTCCAAAATCATACTCCAAGACCAAAAGGGGGGTCAGATGAAAGCGTTCATCTGACCCCAAGTTCACAAGTTCATCTGACCCCAAGTTCAGCTAAGCCCCAGGAACCCAAACCAGAACCCCTGAATCTCACTACCAAACCAAAGGCAAATCAACCCCGCCGTCGCCAGATAAGGCCCAAACGGAATCGGCACTTCCCGCCCATGCTTCTTGAATACCATCAGGCTGATACCCACAACCGCGCCAGCCACCGAGGAAAGCAGGATCACCGCCGGCAACAGTTGCCACCCCAGCCAGGCACCCAGGGCCGCCAGCAACTTGAAGTCCCCGTGCCCCATCCCTTCCTTGCCGGTAACCAGCTTGAACAGCCAGTAAACCGACCACAGGGAAAGATAACCAGCCACTGCGCCCCAGAACGCGCTGTTAAAGTCTGTCAGCACACCAAAATAATTCAGCACCAGCCCCAGCCACATCAGGGGCAGGGTGATGTTATCCGGCAGCAGCTGGGTATCGAAATCAATCACGGTAAGGGCCACCAGAGCCCAGACCAGCAACAACGCCCAAAGCGCGGACTCATTGGCCCCGAGCAGGGCGACCGTAACCACGGAAAACACCGCGGTTACCGCCTCAATCAGCGGATAGCGGGGCGAAATCCGTGCCTTGCAGGCGGCACACCTGCCCCGAAGCAGCAGATAGCTCACCACCGGAATATTCTCCCAGGCCCGAATGCCATGGCCACAGGAAGGGCAGGTGGAGGCCGGCTTGGAGAGCGTCATCCGCTCGTCCCGCTTGCGCTGCTTCTCTGGCAGCTCCAGAAACTCCTCGCACTGACAACGCCAGTCCTGGTGCATCATCTTCGGCAGCCTCAGAATCACAACATTCAGGAAGCTGCCGATGCAGAGGGAAACCAGGGTGACTGTGAGGTAAAGGAGCCAGGGAGTAGAAAGAAAGGTATCCAAAGTAAGCATCAATTAACCGAACAGCAGCTGGGCGAACTCGGGGTCAGAAGAAAGCCTTCTTCTGACCCCACTTTTATATCGTAACCCCGGGGTCAGAAGAACGCTTTCTTCTGACCCCTATTTCGAACCTGGGGTCAGATGAAATTTCATCTGACCCCATTTTCATCTGACCCCATTCTCGCTAACCAACAACCTGCCCCATCTGGAAGATCGGCAGATACATCGCAATAATCAAACCACCCACCAGCACACCCAGAACCGCCATTATCATCGGCTCCATCAGCGCAGTCAGGTTATCCACCATATCATCCACCACAGCTTCGTAATGCTCGGCAACCTTCGCCAGCATCTCATCCAGGTTACCGGACTCCTCACCAATTGCCGTAAGCTGTACAGCCATTACGGGGAAGACATCCTGCTGGCGCATGGAAGCCTGCAACTGTGTGCCACTGGAGACATCATTCTTGATGCGGTCGATAGCATCCCGGTAAACCGCATTACCGGTTGCCCCGGCCACGGAATCAAGTGCATCCACCAGGGGAACGCCTGCGGCAAAAGTGGTTGAAAGAACGCGACCGAATTTCGCGACGGCGGATTTGTCGAGGATTTCGCCGACAACAGGCAGTTTCAGGACGTATTTATCGACAAGGTCCGAGAACTTCCGGGACCGGCGAACCGCTTCCTTGAATAGAAAAATTGTACCGACGATCCCAAGAAGAACCACAAACCACCAGCTTTGCATCCACTCAGACAAATGCACAACCATCTGAGTAAACACCGGCAGTTCCGCACCGAATCCCTGGAACAGGCTTTCAAACTGAGGCACCACTTTTACCAGAAGGATGGCGGTAACAATAATCGCCACCACAACAACGGCAATGGGGTAGGTCATTGCCTTTTTAACTTTCTTCTTCAGAAGCTCGGTCTTCTCAAGATAGGTGGCGATCCGGTCGAGCATCGCCTCGAGCGCACCGGCCTTCTCTCCCGAATCCACCAGGTTGCAATATAAGTCGTCAAAATACTTGGGATGCTTGCGAAGTGCCCCGGCAAAACTGGTACCCGAAGCAATATCATTCCGGATGCTCATCACCAGCTCCTGAAGGCCCTTGTTATCCAGGCCATCGGCAACAATGTCAAAGCTCTGAACCAGAGGCACGCCGGCTTTCATCATGGTGGCCAGTTGCCGGGTCAGCATCGCGATATCGAAGGGTGTCACCTTCTTGCTGCCGCCAAACAGCGGTTTGGGTTTTTTCTTCACCTTGTCCGGAATGATGCCCTGTTTTCGGAGCTGTGCCTTGACCAGCGCCAGGTTGGAGCCGGTCAACTCGCCCTTGGACTTGTTGCCTTTCCGATCCTTCCCTTCCCAAACGTACGATTCCAGCTTCTGCGCTTTCTCTGCCATGCTTAATCCTTCGTCACGCGGTTGGCTTCCTCAAGGCTGGTAACCCCCTCAACAACTTTGCGAAGAGCGGATTGCCGTAATGTCCGGAAGCCCTCTGCCTGAGCCTGCTTTGCAATTTTAATGGAGCTGGCTTCTTCCATAATCATATTCGCCAGCTCGTCGGTAATCTTGACCACCTCGTAAATACCGACGCGGCCTTTGTATCCTCCATTGCATTTATCACAGCCCCTGGGGCGGTACAACGTGAAGCCTGTATCAATTTGTTCCTGTGTGAACCCTTCCTCTACCAGCACCTCTTTTGGAACATCAAAGGCCTGTTTGCAGGCATTACACAGCCGCCGGCCCAGGCGCTGGGCAATGATCAGGCTAACCGACGTGGCAATGTTGAACGAGGGAACGCCCATGTTCATCATCCGCGTGAGGGTTTCCGCGGCGCTGTTGGTGTGCAGGGTAGAGAGAACCAGGTGACCGGTTTGTGCCGCCTTGATAGCAATGTTGGCGGTTTCCAGATCCCGGATCTCGCCCACCATGATCACATCCGGATCCTGACGCAGGAAAGCCCGCAGGGCCTCGGCGAAACCAAGGCCCACCCGAGTGTTTACGTTAACCTGGTTAATGCCCTCCAGGTTGATTTCCGCGGGATCTTCCGCCGTGGAAATATTGATACCCGGCGTGTTCAGAATGTTCAGGCCGGTATAGAGGGAAACGGTCTTGCCCGACCCCGTCGGGCCGGTGACCAGAATCATGCCTTGCGGCTGTGCCAGGGCATCCATGTAGAGCTTTTTCTGATCTTCCTCGTACCCGAGTACATCGATACCCAGCTTGGCCTGGCTTGGGTCCAGAATCCGGAGCACAATCTTTTCGCCCCAAAGGGTAGGCAGCGTATTCACCCGGAAATCAATCGCCTTGGTCTTGGACAACTTCATCTTTATCCGGCCATCCTGGGGCACCCGGCGCTCGGAAATATCGAGCTGCGCCATGATTTTTACACGGGCGGAAATCTTTGGGGCCAGTTTTATAGAGGGGCGGGACACCTCTTTGAGGATGCCGTCGGTGCGGTAGCGAACACGATAGATCTTCTCGTAGGGCTCGAAGTGAATATCCGAGGCGCCACCGCGAATAGCGTCAAGAAGCATTTTATTGACATACTTGACGATAGGCGCGTCGTCCACTTCGCTCGCGGTGACTGCACCATCGTCCCCTTGCTCGCCGCCCTCGGTCTCAACACCTTCAAGGTCTGAATCCTCCAGGTCCCCCATGGTGGTGTCCTGGGATTCCAGGTACTTGTCGATGGACTCCCGCAGCCTGGCATCGTCAACCAGAACCGCATCGGTGCTCAGGCCGGTGTTGAACTTGATCTCATCCAGAGCCTGGAGGTTCGTCGGGTCTGACACCGCAATAAACAGTCGGTTTCCTCTCTTATAAAGAGGAAGCGCGTTGTGTTTCCGGACGAGTTTTTCGTCTACCACCTTCTCGGGCATCATTTCCGGCAGGAAGGCAGACAGATCCAGAACCGAAACCCCAAACTCCATGGCGGCCGAAAAAGCCAGTTTGGAGCTGTCGGCCAGGCTGTTCTGGGTAAGGTAGGTAATTAACGGAATGCGGTTCTGGGACGCCTGGAGGAAGGCATCCTTAGCCGTCGCCTCATCCAGAAGCCCGTCATCCACGAAGCGCCTTGCCAGGCCGGTAAGCGTGATATTGCTATTGTAGGTAGACATAAATGAAGTAAGAAACCCAGCCTAAGTTGCTGAAACCGGTGTTTGGTCAATTGCAGTGAGTTTAGATGGCTGGCAGGCGTTTGGAAAGCCGATTGCCCTGGCGACAACCTCAGCCGTCAAACCCCGGGGTCAGAAGAAAGCCTTCTTCTGACCCCACTTTCAGCCTTGGAGCCTTCTTCTGACCCCACTTTCATCTCGCCACAAAGCCTGCGCCAACCCCGGGGTCAGAAGAACGCCTTCTTCTGACCCCGTTTTCATGACCCCATCTTCAGCCGTAATGCACCCGTGGCGACCAAAGCCAGTGACCAAATTTGTCACCCACTGACGCCACTGGACAGCTAAAACCGCCATTTACCAAGGTGTGACCCGGTTCACAAAGCCTTGCAGGATACTGAAATGAATGACGTATTCCTGGGGATTTTGCGCGCTATCACTATTGGCACAGCCGGTGCATGAACTCTGGCAGGCTCAAAACACCGGTCACGGGGCACGACTCCACCGGCCCGGGCCAATAAGAGTTGATCAACGACAAACACAGAGGTCGATAATGAAAAATATTCAGATTAATCATGCCCAGAAGGGTTTCACCCTGATCGAACTGATGATCGTGGTTGCGATCATTGGTATCTTGGCGGCGATCGCTATTCCGCAGTATCAGGATTATATTGCTCGTTCTCAGGTGAATCGGGTGATGGCTGAGTCTGGTTCTCTCAAAACTTCGATTGAAGATTGTATTTTGAATGGCCGGACTGCCGTCGGTGCTGGCGCTGGGCAATGTGATCCTGGAGCAACTGGTTCTAACCTGATGGCCAATGGTGGTAACGCGGCTCCTTCTGCTGTTGCACCGCCGGCAGGCACGGGTGTGCCGGCCGTATCTGACCCGCTGATTGCTGAGTCCACTATTACCTCAAGCTTCGGTAATAACGCGGCAGCTGTCCTCTCAGGAACTACATTAACTTGGACGCGCTCTACCGATGGCAGTTGGCGGTGTACCACTACGGTGCCGAACGAGTATAAGCCCAACGGTTGTACTAACTAATTTGATGGGACTGAGCACATAGACAGGCACAGCTTAGCCTGACTTGATTCCCAAAGGCCCGGTGGCTCTAAGCCCCGGGCCTTTGCTTTTCTGGTGCGTGTATTTCAACGTTACGTTAAAAACTCGGCCTACACCGCGCTGAGAACTCCGCGTTCTGCCATTGATGGCCATCAAAGCCCGGCCATCGCCCACGGTCGATTCCCAGCCTGTCGCCGGTCCTGAAGAAGAAAGGTTTGAAAGGAAAGGGCTCAGGCCGCTCGTCGGCGTTCCTTGCGGTAATCCTGGTATGTCGCCTCAAAGCGCGTGGCCCGCTCGCACCATCGCCCTGGATCCAGGTTCAACCGTTCCAGTATCGGCAGGGCTTTCTCATCGATCACAGCGCGCTTGTCGCTGCGGCTGATCCGCCCGGTGCGATCCACCAGTTCCAGATAATATTCAAAACCAAACAGGATGCCCCGCTGAGGCCCGTTGCGAATGACGCCCTCAAAGCCCAGTAAGGGTTTCGGCGGTACGCAGAAGTCATTCAGGGCTTGTTGTTCGATCTGGTTCTGAATGACAACGCCAGGTGGTGGATTACCTCCGGTATTCCCCATCGTGTTGTACAATGGATCGCAACGGTGGACTGCCCGGCAGGATGTGTATGAGCTGGTTCAGCCGGAACCACCGGGTTTCCTGCGTGTCTATCAACCACATTTGCGGTATTACCTGGTGGATGAAGGGCGCTATACGGATGAGGAGCTGGGCTTGCGCCAGACACCGTTAAGTGGGGTGTTTGGTGTGGAAAATGCCGGCCACAGTTGGGAGGCGTTACAGCAGGCGGTGGATCGGGTGGTTGCGATTATCCAGTCAGACCCGAACAAGGACCGTACCGATAGAATCATTACCCGCTGGCTCAAGCGGCATTTGAGTCGGCTGGGAGCCGAGATCCACCTGGATCAGCTGAACAGTTTGGTGGAGGACAGAGATATGTTGGCAGAGAATCTGGAAAAAAAAGAACGGCTTGAGGGGCGTCAGGAAGGGCAACATGAAGCCAGGAAGGAGGCTGCACGCAAATAGGGCTGTCGGAGAACTTTCGACCTATAAAGCGTCCTTTGAAACCCAAATGTCCGGATCGGGCTCTTGTTACCAATAATGCGCTGGGGTATACCCCCTCAAACCTCACCACGGGGGATGCCGCCACAGATATCGCTGTAGTTAACGCTGACGGTTCTGGTCACATCCAGGTGACCATGGGGGGCAATGCCCACCCAAACCTGGCGGGCGTTTCACTCAAATTTGTACGCAGCGCTGGCGGCACCTGGCAGTGCGAGATTGATCCGAGTGCCGCCCCTCGCTGGAGCGACGTGTTCAGTCCAGATTCATGTACTGTGATCTGACGGAGGGCTACAGCTCCACCTCCACCTCCTCGCACAGCTCGGGCGCATAATCATGGACCACGATCATCATGGGCAGGCACTAATATTCCATTTTGTGCACAGGGTTGATGCGCAATAAAGGTGCGCATATAATTGATGTGCCATTTCGCGCGAGGACTGAGCCATGCAAGCTGCTGAAGCCACCAAATCTATACGAAAGCCAACAAACCTATCGCTGGATAGCGCCCTTCTCAGAGAGGCAAAAGCTTTGGGAATCAATGTTTCGCGGTCTGCAGAGGCAGGGATCGCGGAGGCTGTGAAACTTCGTAAGCAGGAGAACTGGCTGAAAGATAATGCCAGAGCCCTCGCAAGCTCGAACGCTTACATTGAAGCTAACGGCTTGCCGCTCGCAAGGCACCGTCAGTTCTGATGGCTCGTTTCGATATTTTTGAGAATAAGGGTGGAGCCGGCTTTCTACTTGACGTTCAGTCAGATCTTCTGAGTGGGTTGAATACTCGAGTTGTCGTGCCACTGTTGCCGAAAACCTCGGCACCATCCCCTGCTCAGAGGCTGAATCCTGTATTTAACATTGAGGATCAAGAGGTAGTAATGGCTACTCAGTACATGGCTGCTGTGTCCGAAAGCGAATTGCGTTCTGGTGTTGGTAGCCTTGCTGAACAGCAGGATGAAATTTCTGCGGCGCTGGACATGCTATTGCTGGGCTTTTGATACAAGAAAGTTTTAATGTCAGTGGCGTGCCGGTGTACAGGTCAATGGTCCTGGCGCTTTTGTCGCGCAGCGGCTTCGTCCAAAGCCAAGCAGCGGACTCAGAAAACTGTCACGTTTTTGGTACCAAACTGCCCTCCAGCCATGGCCGAGCTGATGGCTCTGATCGGTTCGCCACAGCTTTTGGATTTCGTCGCGAGTCTCGATAGGATCATTGTTAAATAGCGCTGATATGCCCCCAAAAACCACATAAGAAGGTGCCTCCGCTATGACGGAACTCAAACAGGTTGCCGGCCTCGCATCAGACCATCTTGCAAACATTGAAGGCCACCTTGACCGCTGTTATATCCGGCCAGGAAAACTGCCCGGCGCGTTGACCCTGGTGGCCCGGCGAGGGGAAATTGCCTATGTAAAAGCCCAGGGATTGATGGATGTGGAACGCAACAAGCCCGTCCGCCGGGATACGGTTTTCCGCATTTATTCCATGACCAAGCCGATCACGTCTGTCGCCATGATGCAGCTTTATGAGCAGGGGCGGTTTCTGCTGGATGATCCCGTGCACAAGTATATTTTGGCGTGGAAGAACCTTCGGGTTTACAAAAGCGGTGTCTATCCCAATTTCCTGACCGAACCCGCGACTCGTTCCATGACCATTCGCGACCTGTTCACGCATATGTCCGGCCTGACCTACGGATTTATGCACCGCACCAACGTTGACGCTGCGTACCGGGATCTGAAGCTGGATGGCAGTCGGAGCATGACACTGGAAGCACTGGTCAGTCAGCTGGCGGAATTGCCACTGGAGTTCTCACCAGGTGCGGCGTGGAACTATTCGGTCAGCACGGATGTGCTGGGGTATCTGGTGCAGTTGCTGGCTGATCAGCCTTTTGATGAGTATCTGCGAGAGCATATCTTTGAACCTTTGGGCATGCCGGACACCGGCTTCCAGGTCCGCGACGACCAGATCGACCGCTTTGCCGCCTGCTATCAGTACCAGCCCGGCGATCAGTTCACGCTCCAGGACGACCCACAGACGTCCCCATTCCGGCACAAAAGTAAGTTTGTGTCTGGCGGCGGCGGGCTGGTTTCCACCATTGACGATTATTTCCACTTTGCCCAGGCCCTTTGTCAGGGCGGAGAGTTTCGGGGGCGGCGGATTATTGGTCGAAAAACCCTGGAATTCATGCGTCGCAACCACCTGCCTGACAATCAGGACCTGCCGGGCCTGTCCGTCGGTGCGTTCAGCGAGACACCTTATGCCGGGAGTGGCTTTGGCCTGGGCTTTTCGGTAAAGACTGACGTCGCCAAATCCCAGGCCAACGGATCGGTCGGCGAGTTCGGTTGGGGTGGCCTGGCGAGCACCAACTTTTTTATCGACCCGGTCGAGGAACTGGTGATGATCTTCATGACGCAACTGATCCCCTCGTCGTCTTACCCGATCCGCCAGGAGTTGCGGGCCATCGTTAATGGGGCGTTGGTGTGACCCACAGAACCTCCGCAATTCGGGGAGAGCCGGATAGGCCGAGCGATAAAAATAAACCTGCCCCGCCTTATCACACCGGCACCGCCCACACCGCAGCCGGCAGGTGATGCTATATGCTATGGCAGGATCACCAGTTGATCTGGCAGTTCGTTGCGCTCGTGAGTGGCGGGCAGGTGCTCTTTCAGGAGCTTGCCGCAGGCAGCAATGCAGTCCAGAAACCCCTGCCGGGTCTGACCCTGGCGCACCTTCGAGGTGAAGTCCGCCACGATGTCTTCCCATACCGAGTTGTCCAGGATGTCGGCAATACCCTGATCCACCAGGATCTCCACATAGCGTTCCGCCTCCGAGACAAAGATCAGCATGCCGGTGGCGCCTTCGGTATGGTGCAGGCGCTGCTCCAGGAACTGCCGCCGCGCCAGGTTGGAGGCCCGCCAGTAACGCACCTGCCGGGGAATCAGGCGGGTGTTGATGCCAGGCACCCGGAACAGCAGGCTGAGCAGGATGAACGTACCCCACTGCACCAGCATCAGCATGTCGGCACCGAGCCAGTTGCCGAAGTAATTGGCAATACCCGGCACCAGCAACGCCAGGATGCCGGCCCAGAGCAGGGGAATATAGCTGTAGTTATCGGACTGGGCCGTCAGCACGGTGACCAGTTCGGCGTCGGTTTCCCGTTCCACCTCGTTGATGGCAGCGGCAACGGCTTCCTGATCGCTTTTGCTTAATAATGTCATGATTCTCTCATTCCCTTTGTCAGGTGAGGGGATTCAGCGAGCCGGGGTATCGGTGCGGAGCTACCAGCCACCGGAGGCACCGCCGCCGCCGAAGCCGCCTCCACCACCGCCAAAACCGCCGCCGCCGAAGCCGCCGCCATGGCCGCCACGGCCACCCATGGCGCCGCCCAGCAGCGCCGCGCCCAACAGGGCGGCGCCACCGCGTCCGCCACGACCACCGCGACTGCCGATAAAGAACACCACGGCCATCAGGATGATGAAGAACAGTGCCACCAGGCCAGCCTTGGGCTTTTCCTGGGCGGCACCGGTCTTCTGGCCCTGGGGAACTGCCACGGGTTCGCCGCCCAGAACCTGGATCATGGCGGCGGCACCGTTGACGATACCGGCCTGGAAATCCCCCTGACGGAACGCCGGGGTAATAATGCGATTGATGATGACCGAGGAGTCGGCGTCGGTGAGTCGCCCTTCGAGGCCATAGCCCACCTCAATGCGGATTTTGCGCTCGTCCTTCGCCACGATCAGCAGGGCGCCGTTATCCTCACCTTCCTGACCGATCCCCCACTGCCTGCCCAACTGATAGCCGAAATCCTCAATCGAAAAACCCTGGAGGTCCGGCAGGGTGACCACCACAACCTGTTCGGTGCTGGCCTGCTCGTGGGCCTGAAGCATCTGGTTCAGGCGCGCCTCCACCTCAGGGGAAAGCATTTCCGCCTGGTCGACCACCCGGCCGGTCAGTTCGGGAAACTCCGGCGTTGACTGGGCCCAGACAGCAGTCGGTAGCAGCAGTAACGCCAAAAGCAACCTGTTTCGAAGCCGGGCAACCATCAGAATTTCACCGCCGGCGCTTCATCCGCATTTTCCGTGGTGGCTTCAAAGTTGGCGCGGGGCTCCAGATCGCTGTACAGGATGCTGTACCAGATCTTGCCCGGGAAGGTGCGCAATTCGGTGTTGTAGCGCTCCACCGCCTGGATGAAATCCCGTCGCGCGACGGCAATGCGATTCTCCGTACCTTCAAGCTGGGATTGCAGGGCCAGGAAGTTCTGATTCGATTTCAGGTCCGGGTAGCGTTCAGACACCGCCATCAGTCGGCTCAGGGCGCTGCTCAGCTCACCCTGGGCCTGCTGGAACTGTTGCAGCCTCTGAGGATTGTTGAGGATGCTTTCGTCTACCTGGATCGACGTGGCCTTGGAGCGCGCCTCAATTACTGCGGTCAGGGTTTCCTGTTCCTGGGCCGCGAAGCCCTTGACGGTTTCCACCAGGTTGGGAATCAGGTCGGCGCGGCGCTGGTACTGGTTTTCCACCTGGGACCAGGCGGCGGTGACTTTCTCATCGTAAGTGGGGATGTTATTGATGCCACAGCCACTGAGAAACAAAACAAGCGTGATCAGCGATGTCAACTGCCAGACGGTCCGCTGTTGAAACGGTTTGTGAAGGGTTGCCATAGTGCTCTGTCCCGATGGTGGTTGCATGAAATAGGGGAAGATGCCGGGCCCGCGGGCGGAGGCATCAAACTACCCTCTAATTGGGGACAGGGCCAGTGTTTTCAAGGTGATCAGCGTTTTGTGCACCTGCTGTATGGCGATTTCGTACAACAGCCCGGGCAAAACGGCAGGGCCGGCCAATCGCTGAGGTTTGGCTGGTGGGCTCGTTGCGGTCTACGCTGACACGAATGAATAGCGTTAAAGGGCATGGATGTTTTTCGGAGGTGGCATGAAGTTTCCCTCAAGCACGGTGTTTGCACTCTTGGGAGCGGCACTGATCGCGATCAGTTACGGGCTCGCCCGTTTCGCGTGTCACGCCCTCGAACGCAGCGCCCCCGCCTCCTCCGCGCTACATTGAGCGTGAGCCCGAGGAGGAAGTCGAGGATGAAACCGGACTCCAGGCGGCGTACGATTACCAGCTTCAGAACGAGGATGGTGAGCCGTACAAGCTGGTCGCGAATGACGCTGAAAACCGGTAGCCTAGCAATGGCGGGAATTACTTCGTTTTCTTTACAGGCTTGCGTATCAAACGTTATTCACTGGGTATGCCATTATCAGGTCGGGCGACTTCATGATCATTATGCTTAAACGCACGCTTTACATCGTCCTTACGGTAATCCTGCTTATTTTTTCAGGAGTCGGATTACAGAGTTATTTGGATGGCGTTCTTGAGCCTCCCTATGACCCAACGTCATTGAATTAGTGACGTTTATCCAGAGATATCATATAA